>JACLAC010017166.1_pt1 | contig 50096 bp, 57 predicted proteins | sample 8027881 | NCBI WGS metagenome assembly JACLAC01 (sample SAMN15725517, study PRJNA655200) | protist metagenome | isolation source: fluorescence activated cell sorting (FACS) single amplified genomes of... | place: Spain: Blaines Bay Microbial Observatory, Mediterranean Sea | collected 2016-01-19 | reverse complement strand
CGCTTCGTCAAGAAATTTAGTTCCACTTTTATCAACAAAACTCAGCACCTGCGATGTGACGTAATATTGAGAAGCGAGAGAATGTTAGAAATTAATAAATTTAGGCGTTATGCAGGAGTTCCAGATCTTTGTCATCAATTTGGACGAAGGGATTTGGATAACCTATTTCAACATCTCATCCATTACACTCTGGGTCCGGTCTGCAATCCCTCGCTGAGCAGACTCCAAAAATCTAGCATAACGTCTAGTCATCGGGGAACCAGGCGAATGACCAAGTTGGTAAGCAACTTCATCAAGAGTAGCCCCGGAAGATAAAAGGCGTGAAGCCACCGTATCTCTCAGGCAGTAGTTTGGCCGATAGTCTTCGGGAATTCCTGCTAGATCTCGTATCCGGCGGAAGTGGCGGAGATAGGAATCCAGTTTGCGTTGGCCTCCTGCCGGGCCGGGAAAGACGAACCTGCTAGTCCGCATCACATCTGGACAGTCCTCAAGCAATTCTCTTTGCTGCTTTAAGATGTAATGTAACCTCTCACTCATTGGAAAGATGAGGGACTTCCCACTTTTCGTATCTCGCTTTGTGTAAAGACGTTGATTAAAATCAACATCTGACCAAAGTAGCTTTAATGGTTCAGAGGCTCTTGAACCAGTCCAGGCAATGAACTGGTGAAGGTGGGCAATATGTTGGTCAGGATAGTCATCCCAAACTTTGTGAAGCTCTCTAAACTGCTCATCAGTCAGGATCTCAATCCTCTCAGAGTCAGGATCAGCTTTTGGTAATTGAATTGTCCAGTCCAGTGCCGGGCAGAGTTTCTTACGGATTCCAAAGTTGACGATCCTCCGGAGTAATTCCAGAACGTTGCTCACTGTCTTACTGCTGTGTTCTTTAAGCAGATCTAGGTGCAGTCTGTCTACATCAAGTGGGGCAAGCTCATTCGGTGTTTTTTTACCAAACGTACTTCTAATATGTAATTCGTAGCGGTTCTTATCAGTGGTGAGACCTTTCAGAGAATCTCCCTTCGACTCAAGGTAAATCTCCCACAGTCGGTCTATCGTTGGTTTCTCTGATTCAGCCAACTTCGCTAGTTTACTAGCTTGGCGTTTCTCTTCATTTGTCTGAGCTTGCCCATTCATCCGTCTGGCACGTTCTGCAGCTGCTCTTGCGACTGCCCAGCCTTCAGACTTCCGGCCTACCTTCTCTTCGTATAGTTTGCGGCTCTCTGGACGTCGATAGGTGATGTAGAAGATCCTCTCATCACTCTTCTCAACGTATGAGACACCCTTGTAATCTGTTCGAACTCGGACTGCTCTCGGCATCGATGCTCTTTGATTCAGATTTCATTTTACCCAACCATATACCCAACCAATTTGTGAGTAAATGAGGGATATTAGTTGACACATCTGACCATATAAGCTACCAATATCACAAGTAATTACAAGGCTATATCATAAATCAGGGGTGCTTCTGGGTAAATGAGAGAATACTGTGCCAGACGGGCTCAAACCCGAAGGTCGCAGGTTCAAATCCTGCCCCAGCCACCACACTTTTCCTCAGTAAATTCATAATCTTATACAAATCATTGAGCTAACCTGCAGACACCTCTGTTTTTTCTGCCCAGCCACCTGCCCAGCCACCGAACCTTGATTTTCTGTCCCAATCTGACCCCTAACACTAAAGAAATTAATTATCTTCTAGCACCTCTGCAACTCGTCTCAGTGCCCTGATCAACGTTTTCATCCTTTCTGAATCAGTTTTGGACCTCTTCACAGAATCCACTGATGACATCCCATCTAAAGACTCCGTCCATTGGGTCAAAGTTACCCACAATCCTTCCATCAGGCTTCAATCTCGGACATAGACTTTAAATCGCGGTGATAGGTGTACCGGCATGAAATCGGGAAAGTTTGGCTCTGATCGGTTGTGTAGACGTTCCACTCGGTATTTGTCTTTCGGCTCCACGTATTCGCGTTTGATTCATTGGAAATCTTTGAAGTCTTAGATATCTGAAATTAATATTTCTGAACAATTTTTTTACTAATCTCAAATGAAAAACTTATTTTTTATTAACACATCTCTTCTACCGTTCGTCTGCTGAAATTTGGACTGTTCGTTAATCCATCGCAATTACTCATCCACTTACATGGAAGAAAAAAATGAAAGAACATATTTCTTTTGACGAATTCGATGAGATTAGAAATCCAGGCCCCGAATGTACAGACTTTGAGCGTATCTCAGAGATTGCACTGTCCCGCCGACAAGTCCTAGGCGGAGGATTTAAATGGGGACTGGCTGCTTTGGCGCTCAGCACGGCTGGGAACAGTCTCTTCGGAGGAAGGCTTAAAGCCAATACCAGTCGAATGGCTTTTGAGGGTATCAGTGCCAATACTTTCGACACCATCACCGTCCCAAATGGTTATAGTTGGTATCCAGTCATCAGTTGGGGGGACCCACTTTGGTCGAATGTAGATGGTTTCAATCACGATACACGAGGAACTGCAGCATCACAGGAATTGACCTACGGTGACAACAACGATGGGATGACCTTCTTCGAACATCAGGGGCGCTTCATTATGGCAATCAATAATGAGTACACGAACCGAAGCATCATTCACGGAAATCGAGCCACAAAGCTTCCAGAAACTGACGATGATGTGCGGAAAAACATGGTCGCCCACGGCGTAAGTATTTTCGAGATAGCTTTACAGAACGGACGCTGGAGTTTGGTAAAGGACTCTGTTTACAACCGTCGAATCACCCCAAATACTCCAATGGAAATTACCGGCCCAGCTGCGGGACATTCCATGCTTAAGACTGCAGCTGATCCTACTGGTACACGTTCTTTGGGTACCTGGAATAACTGTGGAAATGGCTACACCCCTTGGGGGACATATTTAGCCTGTGAAGAAAATTTCAACGGCTACTTCTCTAGTTCGGATGACAATCATGTGCCGAATGATGAAATGAAACGCTACGGTATTGGGAACAAAGATTGGGGCTATGCTTGGGCAAAAGTGGATGAACGTTTTGACATCAGCAAGCATCCCAATGAAGTCAATCGCGCAGGGTATATTGTCGAGATCGATCCAACTGATCCTACATCAATTCCTAAAAAGCGCACTGCGCTTGGTCGATTCAAGCATGAAAATGCAGCTTTAGCTGTGGCTGCAAACGGACATGTAGTTGTTTATTTGGGAGATGACGAGCGAGGAGAATTTCTCTACAAGTTTGTCAGCGAACGAAAGTATGCTCAAGGAGGTGAAAATCGTAACTTACTTGAAGATGGGACCCTATTTATAGCAAAGTTTGAAGATAACCAAACAGGTCGATGGCTACCTCTTACTCCAGAAAGCACTGGAATGACCAAGGCGGAAATCAGCATTCATACTCGCCAAGCTGCATCTAAGTTAGGAGCAACGACTATGGATCGGCCAGAGTGGGTTGCTGTGAATCCAAATAAAGTAGAAGCCTATTGCGCTTTAACAAATAATAAAAACCGTGCAGTTAAGCCAAATGCTGGTGGGGACGCAACTCCAGCTTTCGGACCAAATCCTCGTCCGAAAAACCAGTATGGGCAAATCGTAAGGTGGAACCCAATGAATGGAGATCACACCTCTGTTGATTTTGAATGGGATCTATTTATCGTGGTTGGCAACCCTAAAATCCACAAAGATGAGTATGCAGGTTCCGAGAACGTCACAGAGGAAAATATGTTCAATTCTCCTGATGGGTTGATCATTGATGAGACTGGTTTGGTTTGGATTCAAACGGACGGCAATTATTCAAACGAGGGGGAATTTGCCGGTATGGGTAATAACCAAATGCTATGCGCAGACTCTGTCACTGGTGAAATCAGACGTTTCTTAGTTGGACCGAACGAGTGCGAGATCACCGGCATGACTTGGAGTTCTGATCGGCGTACAATATTTGTAGGTGTCCAGCATCCAGGCGAAAAAGGAAACAGTAGTTGGCCAGGAGGTGGAAATACTATTCCGCGGTCTACTTTGATTGCTATCAATCGTCAAGACGGACGCCAAATCGTCTAAGTTTCTGTATTCAATGAGTTTGGATGAGTCTCTAAAAGACTCATCCATCAATAAGTGGGTGTTAGTTTAAAAAAGCCTTAGATGAGAGTTCGATTTCTTTTCGGTAGTTCTGATACTGCTATGTTTTGGCAACAAAATTTATAAATTTCATGAACCAATTCTAATTTCCTATCTAATACAAGGCTAGTTTGTAAACTACAGAGCTTTTGGGGAAACTGAAAATGCTTCGACAGAGTGATTTATAACCCGAAGGTCGCAGGTTCAAATCCTGCCCCCGCCACCATACCTTCGCTAGTAAATTCAACTACTTGCGGCCTTGATCATTTCCTCTAAAACTACTTATTTCAACTGACAGCAACTGCCAGTAGCGCCACTTTCCTTTCCTCAACTGCCCGTCAACTGACAGTAACTCTTTGCAGCACAGTTACACAACGAACTGTTTCTTCAGGAAGTAGGAATCTCAACCTCCGCTGGTCCCTTGGCCAATTCTTTTCTCTTCAGATGTTCAGCATAAGCTCTGAGAAATAACGAAGTCGCCAAGCCTACAAAGAACGATAGAAATGCCTCTCTGAATCCGATAGCCATGCCCTGAATGGAATCATATCCAGAGAATGGCTTGACCCCAGCTAGATTCAGATTCGAAACTCTGGTTACTGAACAGCCGGCACTTGCATGACTGTTTCTAGGACTGCTAATGAAACACAGACTCCAACAATGCAAATTGTCCAGAGTCCAATAATTAGGTTGGTGTTATCAGTTTGTCCAAACTGCATGGTGCCTCTTTGGGATTGGTTGACGAAAGCAGCGTGTTTGTGCTTCCAATTATGTCAGCCAACCAGATAAGCTTGGAGGGCGGTGGGGGGAAGTAGATTTTGGAGCGTATTGCAAGCAGTTGGTGGGCTATACCAACACAGCAATCAAATCACGGATAGCAGCATAAGGAGAACTAGCTATGGCAAATGAACTCAAAGGGAAGTCAACTGCCTCTATTACTTGGATTGCACCAAATGAAAGTGCCGTCGAAGCGTTAAGGATTTTTTTCGAAGGTCACTACGAATTCATGAAAAATAAAAGTTATCGTGAAGGCCCTCTAAAGTTGGTTCAGTATGTTGTTTCTGAGAGTCCAGAATACGCTGGGTTCAGTGAGTTTTTTGATGGGAAGTACCCAAAAAAAACAGGAAGGACGATATTTAACTTGTTTGAAGTCTACGAAACTGAGGATGGACTTCACCATCACTGGATCGAAACTAAAGAAATTGCTGAAGAACTCTGGTCAATGGTTCAAACATATAACTTGGAGTGGGTGTGTTTCAACCAAATGAAGGTAATGCAGAGCCTTTGGGATTAATCAGGACAGGCAAGCAGTTGGTTGGGTATACCATTGCAGGAATCAAGGCAAGGACAACAGCATGAGGAGAGAAAATGACCAAAGTTGAAAAATGCTTTACGGCATCAGGCTTTTCTGAAAGCACTTCATCTTCCAAAGCATTTTCCACTACAAGCAATATAATTTAGTCAACAATTGAGATTTCTGCTCCCATGTTGGAATGAAGACCACAATTGTAATAAAGGGTGGAAGGTGCATCGGTAGGCACAGTAAAACTCAAAATACCATTTGTAGCACGGCTATTCGTAATTCCTGATGAATACTCGTTGACATAATTTCCTCCCCCTGATGATGTCCCAATAAACAAAGGGTGACTGTTTGTTGAAGAATCATCGACGTTAAAATAATAGGTAAAGCCTTTCTTCAAATTCAACGACTTAGTTTGTACGCTGTCTACATAATATTTGTTCGAATAATAGCCGGATGAGCTCACAGTGATTTTAAATGTGGTCCCATCTGCGCTGTAATCCGATGATGATTGGCTGGCAGCGCTTACCGTACAGTTAGTGTAGGTATAGCTGCCGGACAAATTACCATTGAAACAACTTCGGGTTTCTCCGGTACAAGTATTTCCAAAATCCACCGAGAGTGCTTGATAGGCTGTTATCGTATTCCCGTGAGCAACTGTTTGACCGTTCAAAGAGCAACTGGCTGCGGCCGCTACTGTACAGCTTGTATTGGTGTAGGCTCCACTCAGTGTTCCATTTAAACAACTTCGGGTTTCACTGGTACAAGTATTTCCAAAATCCACCGAGAGTGCTTGATAGGCTGTTATCGTATTCCCGTGAGCAACTGTTTGACCGTTCAAAGAGCAACTGGTTAGCGTTTCGGAGTTGACTACTGACACCATCGCAGTGGTAACTGTGCTGACATCATAGGTTGCGTCACTGCTGTTTGCAGCTGCTGTCATTGATTCAGTAGTTGTCGTTTGAATCGTATCCACATTAACCGTCATTTCTGTAATTCTCTTGGCCCCAGCAATTACACCAGCCCCGAGTCCTACCAATACGCTGTCCCTAGTCATTTTATCTGTGTTCTTGGTCATGACTATCGTAGTTGTCGTCTGCACAATAGTTCTGACATAGGTAGTCTCGATTTCAGTTGCCGTTGCTCCAGCTGCAGGAAGACTACTGACCAGTGCCGTGGCCAATGTTTGCAGAGTCGTGCTGTTGCCAGCAGATTTTGTCGCAACTCTAGTTGTTAGGCTCTTCAACAAGCTTGAGAAGTTTGCGGGCAGAACGGCAACACGTGCGGCAGAGTTGTCATTGACCAGTGATGCTTGGCCGGCCACATTGGATAGCAGGGACTCAATGATGGTGCTGAGGGCGGCCTGCGTGAGGGTTTCGTTCAGTCCAGCCGCAGCAACCGCATCGAAAGCACCATCAAAGGCTCCTGGAATCACATTGAGTAGATCATTTGTTTCACTACCAGCCGCAGTTCGTGCACCAGCTTTTGCAGCCTCAGCAAGATCTTTAGAGAGATCAGCTTTTATGAGATCTAATTCCAGCTGGTTGGCAATAGTTGAGAGGGCATCCTTGACGTTGAAGGTCACGCTAGTTGGACTGACAGGGGAGATAGCGGAGAGATTTTGGATGCCAGTGGTCACTGTTAGGCTGTAGGCACCATCACTGAGTTCCCCCACCGGATCAACTGTCCAGCTGATATTGTCTGCACTATTGATCGAGATTGGATAGCAAATTTCACCATTATCGGAACTCAATTGGATACTACCTTCACAAGCAGCATTAAGATTGTTGCCCGTCAACCCAGTTACAGCTTCACTGAATTTCAGGGAGTAAACTGCGGTTCCAACCACAGATGAGTTATCTCTAGGGTAAGAAATTGTGACTTGCAAGGACAGATTTTCGGTCTTTTCGCCTCCACCACCTCCACTACAAGACCATTGAAAGCTAGCAAGTAATATGAGAATGATCAGAGGGCTGATTTGCTTTGAGATCATGTTCAATTTCATACGTTAAATTTCGTTTGGCTGTTGAGTATGCTGGTACACGGTTTACGGAAAATTTCTTGTAAAAAAACTAAAACATACCTCAATCACTTAAGAATATTGGATAGCTTGAGTCAAACCAATTTCCAGTGATGTCCTAAGATGACGTCACACAGTAGGTCCTAAATGACGTCCTATTACGGCTGATGAAATCATGAACAGCTATGGGCTTGAGATCTTTTGTCACGGAAAAGGATTCCCGCAGAGACTTGCGGAATAGGACAACACCAGCCGGTCCAATGAAGTTCCAGTTAATCAAATGAAAATCATCCAAAGTTTGTGGGAATAATTAGAGCAGGCAAGCAGTCGGTGGGGTATTTCTTCGCAGAAATCAAATCACGGATACCAGCATAAGGAGAGAAAATGACTAGAGCAGAGGCCTACGAGAAAGCTTGGCATCTTGGATTCAAAAGGTATTTCTAACTGGTGGATGAAATTTATCATCCTGAATATTCAACTATCGATCATACGACAGGTATCAAATCCAATCTAAATGACGATAAAGTTGTGGTTTCAACACTTAGTGATTCCATTGTTCTTGGTGCCTATGAAGTCGTGTCTGAAAGTGAGGAGAATCTGACCATCAGAGTTTACAGCCGATTCAAAGATTATGAGATATACCGCTGTGCTACTACTCAGGCCACGTACAAAGATGGAAAAATATTTACTCAGAAAACTGATGGTAGAGAACTAGACTACGACCCCAGCGAAGGCCAAGACTGGAACTGGGAAGACTACAAATAATGCAGACACTACTGACAATACTATTCCTACTACTGACAACAACTGTTCTTGCGGATTCTGCTATTTGCCCAAAATACGACCGCAAGAGCTACCGCCACTGGATTGACGAAGATCGTGATTGCCAGAATGCTCGTCATTAATTGCTGATCGCGGAGTCCTTCTCGACGGTTGGGTTCAAGACCTCAAAGGGTTGTCGAGTGATCTCAGGAAGCGGAAATGACCCGTATTCTGGCAGAACCATCACGGATGCCAGTAAGTTGGACATTGATCACATGGTGCCTCTGAAGGAAGCACATGAATCTGGTGGGATTGCTTGGGATGCTTAAAGAAAGCGAGACTACGCCAATGATCTGAGTGACCCGAACACCCTCATTGCCGTGGATCGAGGCCTCAACCGGCAGAAGGGCGCTGATGATCCAGCAGATTGGCTGCCTCCCAATCAATCATATCAAGCAGAGTATGCGAGAGCTTGGGTGGCTTTGAAACTGAAGTGGGGTTTGACTGGTGATGCCAAGGAAATTGTTGCTCTCAGCGTGATTCTGGGGGTTGATGCAGAGATGCCACTGATGGCAGAGGAGTGTGGTGGTGCGATCAATCCATTCAGCACCAAGTTACGCGTGGCGCAAGTGAATTGCTCCGCCAAGAGGTACTTGCAAGAAGATGATTATTTGTGATGAGGCCAAGGCTTTACAAACCTAGTGTGGGATGAAGAATCTAGATAGGGATGGTGAGGTTTTGCCTTGTGAGGCGCTGAGTGATTGAGCAGCGTAATGCCTACGAATGTCCAAAACACTGCTTCAGATCTTTGTCTGTGTTGAGGACTGTGAAGAAGTTGTTGATGGAACCATCGTATTCTTTGTACGCAAAGATGTATGCATGGTTGTGGTGAATGACAGTCTCAAAGGTGGCGTGCTGGTCAACAGAACATCCAGTTAGTGAGGCTAATGCTTCCAGATGCCTTCCAGATCCTTGGGCACTCTCTTCTGCGATCTGCCAGTAACTATCATTGAAGAACTTCTGGATATTGGCAGTACGCCAGTTGCAGTTTGTAGTTGTCGCGAAAGTATCAATCGTGTAATTGGAGGTAATGGTGGTCGCCTGAGTGATGTTTCCGGTCAATATTTTGATATTTTCTCTCACCGAAACAGCCCTTCCCATTTTATTGTCTCCAGTGTGACCTCCAAATAAGTACCCACCAAAAGTTCTTCTCCATCAAAATCAGATTCATGACAAGCTAGCAGGTTGTTTGAATATACCAGAAAGAAGATCCCAGCCAGTGTAATCAAGATTTTCAATCTGGTTGTAGTCCTCATTGTGTTCCCCGATCTCTTTGCGAAAGTGCATTGAGATGCCAATATAAATTGGAAGTTGGCCATTGAATTTTTCAATTGTTCTATAGAAATTCGATATTGATATATCTATGTTCAAATAAATATTTTTCAAGACATATGATTTTCTATCGTATCTTTAGTTGCAGACCGCCCACTTATCAATTTATGTGGGATCAAGTAACCATTTTTATTTGCTCAGATGCATAATATCATAAATTTTACTCAAAAAAATAATATTTTTTCAGATACTAATATTCTCTCTTCTACTGACGTTATTCTCACCAACTAAGCTCCTAATTTCATTAAGGTCATTCTCTAATCCGTCCCTAAAGAAGAGAGCATCTGCCTTGTGGATTAGCATATTTGCACCAAGGTCCAGTAATCTTTTTTGATACTCAGGAGTACCCCAAGCATGAATGCCTGCTCCAACAGATTTTGATCTGGCTTTCTTGAAAACTATCTCAATAGTGTTTAGGTAAACGGGATTATCATACTCCTCAGGAATTCCTAAACTTGTTGTAAGGTCATGTGGTCCAATTTGAATAGCATCAATGCCTTCAATATCTAAAATTTTGTCAAGATTTTCTACAGCAGGTTCACTCTCAATATTTAATACTAATAAATTGTCCCCATTAAATTTATGAATATAATCATCTAGTGATTCATCTAAGTTTTTTGTACCTGCCATTAATTGGTTTAATTTATCACCCTTTAGCGGTCTCTTTTTGGTAGAACCTACCAATTCTTTGACTTGAGTGACAGTCTCGGTATACGGTGAAATAATTCCTGCTGCCCCGTCATCTAAAAACTCAGTAGCAATATACTGATCTGGAGATTTCATTCTCACTAAGGGAGGAAGACCCATTGCTGAATATGTTCTACACATCCAAGATAGCGTTTCACGACTTATAGCTATGTGCTCAGTGTCAATAAAGATGAAGTCTAGTGAGCAATCTTTCAAGATTTTTGGCCAAAAAGGTGATGTTGAAATGATGAGTGTACCCAAGACTAAATCACCTTCTTTTAATTTTTTCTTCAGTTCCAAATTTTTCATAAATCTTTTTAGGTTGAATTAATTAAATAATTTTTTTACAGAGATAAAGGACTCAGTGATTCGACGAATTTCTGTAGTGAAGACAATTTAACGCTGATGAACATACTGCAGTCATATGGTACCGATTATTTCCATACTTTTCGAAGGAAACTGATTTTGGCAGATGTAAGGCATAACAAAATTTATCACGAACCCTTAGTTTATTAGCCAATTGCAATTGCTTGTGCACTTACCTAGAAAAAGAGGCCATTAAGAATTATCAATAAAAATTTATTTTGGAGTAATTTTTTTTTGATAATGAATTTCTTGCTTTCATTTTTAGTAAAATTAGGCTTGTTCGACAAGAAATTTGTGAGTTCATTTCGATCACTCAAATTTTAATTCAGACACACAGAGAGTATTCCTGCAGAATCTACAGAAAATTCTCCAGTGATACTGTTAGAAGTGTTGATCATATTTTAGGACTCGTTGCAAAAATTTAGGTTTCACTGCTCAAATTTTGATTAGTCTCAACCCATTAATTTCAATCTCCAAGACCCTTACATGAACTTTTCAGAAATCACCTTCATCCTGTCTGATCAACCTTCCATTGCAGACTAGTACAGACGTCTATTATTTCAGTCAATGTGGACTCAGTCGACTGGATGGTGATAAGGATGGGGTGCTCTGTGAGGCGTTGTGTGATTGAGCCACCCCGTTGAGTCTCAGAACTTGGTTCTGTGGAACCTGCTGATGGTTGAAGAAACCTATTGAGATTTTCCTCTACTGACTATTTATTTGGACTACATTCATTGATGCGTTCATACTAGCATCACAATCATATACCCAAAAGTAAGGAGAAATCATGGCGCTTTATCTGGCGAGAGCAAAGTATAGCAATGCGGCATTCAAGGGGATGGTTGATAACCCCCAAGATCGGGAGGAGGCTGCCAATAAACTATTTTCTGCACTCAATGTTAAAATGCATAACCTCTACTTCAGTGTGAGCAGTGCTGAGATCGTGGCGATCATGGAAGGCAGTGCAGAAAACATGGCCGCTGTTGAAATGGTTACTTCATCAACTGGAACCTTTAGCTCTTTTGAAGCGATCGAAATCATTGATTCCAAGTCAATGACAGCTGCAATGGAAACTGCCAACAAAGTGGTTTCTGCGTATCAGGCGCCAAATCAATAAATAGGATCTCATACTCTAACTGGGATAGGTAAGAATGGGACTAATAAACGATTTACATGATGCTTTTAATGCAAAAGATTTGGATACTTTGGATAAATTGATGGCTGATGATTTTGTTTTTGTACGTCATCAAAGTGGAACGGAAGTCACCAAAGCAGAAATGCTTGGTTGGGATTGGTTCAAACCCGGTGCACCAACTGTTATCACCAAGGACTTCAGAGTGATTTACGAAAATGATGAGATTGGGGTTGCTCACGAATTCAATGAGTATCCAGACGGAAGCAAGGAGGCTTTAATGAGTGTTCATACGATCAGGGATGGCCAAGTCACTCGACTAGAAACAGGGGCGACTCCTCTGAAATGATCTCGACTGCTTCAACGGGATTCAATTCGATTGAATCCCCAATCCTCTGATCAAGAGAATTCTATGAATATTTGTATCGTGACAAAGTTTGATTGTTCTTACGAAGAGTTTACGGCAATGCTGGCGGAGGTAGGAGATGATGTGCGCCGCTGCACTTCTGCGTGGGAAGTGACAAAAATGAATAACAATAAGGCAGTTGGACTGTTGAATGTGACTGATATGGAAGGCCTCCAAAACGTCATGTCATCACCAAAGGTTCAAGAATGGAATGCAGCAAACAATGCTGTTGCTGATGTCTATGCGCTTGAGAAAATTTCTTAATCCACCAAACACCTGAGATCCCATCCAACCGGATCCCTCCCAGTTTCAAATCCCTCATAGATGCTAAGGATCACACACCATATTCACCCCAGAATTACAAGAGGCAAAAATGGCTGAACTGCCAAGTGTCAATTTGACCGAAATTGAAAAGATGAAAGTGATTGCCCACGGGAGTCAAGACGATGCTGTTTTTATGTTAAATCTCAACAAGTATCGGGATGTTGCTGATTACCCAACCGGAAAGTTGTATCAAGCCTACATGAAAGTTCTTCAGCAATTGCTAAAAGAAGTTGGTGGAAAGATTCTCTGGAGGACAGAAGTTTTTGGACAGGTAGTTGGCACTCAAGATATCGATGAGGTTTTGGGGATTTGGTATCCCTCACACCAAGCATTTCTGAATTTAATGACAGCGCCATCTTCAGCTAAAAACATGAAACTTAGAGATGAAGCTGTTGCCAAAGCCGACTTACACCGTTGTGAAGATTACACGCAAAGCTGACAAAAACTTTTTATGAACCTATTGTCATTCACCTTCGTCCTGCCTGTTCATTCCCCAATTGCAGATCAGTACCAGCGCCCATTGTTTGAATCGATGGTCTCCGCAGGATTTCCCAGCCCTGCTCAGGATTACTACGACGGTTATCTCAACCTACATCAGTATCTGATTCCAGACCCCAACAATGTTTTCTTTGTCCGTGCCAATGAGGACTCGATGACTGGCGCAGGCATCTTTGATCAGGATTTACTGATCGTGGATCGCTCCAAGAAGAAACCCAATGGAAAAGTTGTGATTGCTTCTCTCAACGGGGAATTCACTCTCAAGCGACTGGTGCAGACAAGGGAGTGTTTTGAGCTACAGCCGGAGAATCCAGACTATGACAGCATTCCCATTTCAGTTGATGATGATTTTCAAATTTGGGGAGTGATACGGCATGTTATTCATAAGCTTTAGGAAGCTTTCAAGAGGCAACTAGCGACCAAAGAAAAATCTTAAGACCCAATGACGACCATCACATCTACCCATGCTGTGTCCTGATGGGAGCAAGGCGGAAGCAAGAGTCGAATGGGAGGATGTTAAGTATGGTGAATGTAGAGTTAGTGTTACCTGTGAAGGACGAGCAACCGAGGGTCGGAGAATCGACTATTTTGATGCCTTGGAACAAGCTCACCTCCTCTTTGAAGCTGATGGCTATCGCCTACTATGTTACGGTGCCAGCTTAAACGTCTTCCCCTCTGAAATGGGCAGAGGATTGGACACAGGGACGGGAGTCTTACCAATTCAAGTAAGACGGGGCTAACGATACGAAACTGGAACTATTGAATCCTTGTAGTTCCTGCGAAAGGTGTCCAACTACAGTTGCATTTCTTGAAAAGCAGGGCCTACCATCTTGGCTGGCATATCCATTCATTACTATATGTTTGCTTCCAACTAATAGATTGAAAATAATCTCAAAAGAATTATTATTTTTCAGACGTTTCAGCAGAATTTGCCGAAACTTACCTCAAATATTTTCAACACCCTAAAATTGGAGATGACATGACACCCAAAGAAGTTGTTCAAAAAGGATATGACAGTTTTGCTGCTGGAGACATGGGTACTATCAAATCTTTGATGCATGAAAAAGCAGTCATCAAAGTGAATGGTATGCATAAGTTTTCAGGGACCTATCATGGACCTGATAGCTTCATCAATGATTTTCTTGCACACATTCCAAGTCATTTTGAGAATTTTAAAGTAGAACCAAAGCTGATGGTTGCAGAAGGCGATTACGTCTTTGCTTTAGTGCATGGTACAGCAGAAGGAATGCAAGGTGATTTTGGACATCTATACAAAATTCAGAATGGGAAAACGGTTGAGTTTCATATTCTTGATGATTCGCAAAAATTAGCTTCCGTCATGAAGGCCATGTAACTTCTCGACAGCGCCGCAGTTCCATATTCAAGTGGAACTGCAACTCTATTCCGCAAATGACTGTGGCTTCCTGAATCATCTCCCAAAGTTATTCCGACCAACCATTCGCCTTCATTTCTGACCGTACCCAGTCATTGCACTGGATAACGACTCATGGTCATCGTCTGGATCGATCCGACTTTGGTCTAAATTCTTGACAATCTCTATCTATGAATTGATAAGTTGAACTGCCAAGAGCAAGCCAGCTCGGAGCTCCGACATTTGCGTCCCTAAAATTCAACAAGGAGTAAATATGAGTATCTGCAGAACAACAATTCTTGAAACACATACCAAAGAAGATTTGGACATTATGCACGCTGAATATGTCGAGTCCTTTAATGAAAATTACCCAGACAGTGAACTCACTCTGAATTCTAGAATTGGTCCTACAACAATGATCAGCAGTTCGGTTTATCCCAATCAAGAGACAATTGAAAAAACGCAAATAGTTCGTGATGAAATGATGGGCAAACACAAAAATCGTGTGAAAGAAGTGACTACTCACGTTGGTGAAGTAGCTTTCAAGCACATTAGCTGAAATTTAACTAAAAGTTGTGGTAGATGAGGCGCACAGAAAACGCCTCATCCGTGCAGGCGGCAGAGGAACCCCCTCAACCTGAGAAACCTGAATCGGCGTGGGTGCAAGCAGGGGAATACTAATCCATTGGTCTGTGCCCAACGTTTTTGTGCTTCTGCAAAAAATCTTTGGGGGGCTTCACAACTGTTATCGTCTGAGGTGTCGTCTGAATGCTGTTCTTTTCAAGAATTCGAATGGAATAACCTGTTCACTCTTTGAGGCAATCAGATGCTGAAATCCTGCAGAATATTGCAGCATGTGCCAGAGGTCTTTTTTACGTTCATCCTCTTGCTCTCGGTCTCTCGAATTCTCAAAATCTATGCGCCTAGTTTCATTTATACTCGAGACTGGTCTGAGATCACAGGCTCTTGCGTATAATTGCCAACTTTGATCATAGGCATGAAGCAGTGCTGCTTCTTCTAAGTCCCCCCTGAGTTGGGTACAGCATCCAGCAAGGACATCTTCTGAGGCATTTGTAGATCCTTTCTTTTGATCTCATTGATTTCAGCTTCACTTCGAACTCACTTTGGACCTTATTGATTGAAGTGTACCTTTAAGATTCATCCAGTCTATTGAGGACAATGACCACAATAAGGGTTGGCCGAAACAGGAAACAAGAAATATTTAGTTATGAAAAGTAGGGCTTTAGGTTGATCTGCGAGAGTTCGTTTAATTGAAGGGAGGTGCTCTTGAGGTTAGCAAAAAGCAATCTGGCAGGTCTGATTAAATATGGCTTTTCCAGTCTGGTTTTGAGGTCTCAGAATTTTCTGCGGCTGACCAAGCTTCTTTTAACAGTTTGAGTTGTTTTCGCTTCAGATCATACAGATCGTTAACCATCGAATCGAGCAACACCCGATAGTAGTGTCGATCTACGAAGGTGCGTCCATGCTGAATTTCTTCAATACTGTGGCGTTGATAGGCACTGGAATGGGGAAGTTCAAGATATTTGAACGGGTCCAATTTCTTTCGCACAGGAACTTCTCAGACTTTTGGAAGTGACAATATATTGTTGCCTATTTTCAAATGACACCTACAAAAGCTTCTAATATGCCCAGTCTAGCCCAATAACCTGCCAATACAGATTGCAAAGGAATATTGATTTCTCCAGCTGTGCGGAGTTTATTGGACTAAAGCAGAGAATTTAATCAGGTATTTGATTCCTAAAGAATGAGCCAACTTGGTCGATAGCCTCCTGACCCTTATCTAGAATTGGAGCAAACATTTGCCAATTATGAGTCATGTCTTCCCAGACTTCTAACCGAACCTGATTCCCAGCAGACTTTAGCTTTTTCTCAAGTTGAACAGCATCTGACAGCAACATCTCTGCACCGCCTGTCTGGATTAACACAGGTGCTAGTCCTGAAAGATCTGCGTGAATGGTAGAAGCAAGAGGAGACCGAGGATCTGCACCATTCAGATAGATCTTTGCCCATTCCAGCAACGTTTCTTGCTGTACAAGAAAATCTAATTCTTCGTTTTGCTTCATTGATTCACCTGCACACTCTAAATCACTCCAAGGAGACAAGCACGCAGCACATGCGGGTTGCAGCAAACCCTCATCCCTGATTGATATCAATGCAGCAATACTGAGCCCACCACCACAGGAATCTCCTGCAATCATAATTTGTTTGGGTCTAATCCCTGATTCAAGCATCCATCTGTAGGCACTCATTATGTCTTCAATCGGAGCTGGAAAAGTATTTTCGGGCGCTCTTCGATAATCTAATCCCAGAACCTTTGCATTCGCTGAAACTGCCAGCCGTGACATCAGTTCATGATGAGATTTTGGCGATCCAATGACAAAACCTCCTCCGTGAATATACAGTATAGCTCTTTGGGGTTGCGTGTCCTTAACCTCTACCCACATTCCCCTAAATTTTTGCTCAGATATGGCAGTTTCTGAAATATTCCCCGTTTGGGGAAGTGAATTTCCCATGTTGTCGAAAATTTCTCTGATTTGGTCCAAATTTGCGTCTGCAGGAAAAATTGGATTTTCGGCTAAGTTTTTTCTAATGGTATCTAATTGCTCATTGGGCATTCATCTCTCCTAACTATTTAATCTGATACTATATTCAAGAGAAGCTTCAAAAACATTCAACTATTGGAAGCTACTGTATCTAACTATTTTTAATATATTTTTTCGATACTAATCTCCTACTGGCTTTTGTTAACATCGAATTTGCTAAGCTGAAATGAGTCTTCAAGAACTGCTAAGGTACGAAGATTTCTCAATTCTGTCTAAGAGTAAGTAGAGGTGCTGAAAGTTCGAGTGTTCTCCGACTTAATTCGATTTGAACGGCACAAAGATTTAATTTGGATTTGTGAAGAAAGTATAAAAGTTTAAGGAGCAGGCTTCGGTCTGTGGTGAGTTTTCTGGGAGTGCTTGGGCAGCTTGCACCAACCAGCGAGAGACCGTCTTATGATGGATGCTGAGAACCCAGCCGATGGCTCGCATCCCCATCCCTTCGAGATAGAGTTGACAGGCCTGTTGCTTGAGGGCTGGATCTTTACCTCCTCGTAGCGTTTGAAAGATCCGTCGACAGGCTTGGCAACGGTAGCGTTGGACGCCACGACTGGTGCCGTAGCGAATAGAGTCAAGATGAGCACAGTGAGGACATTGCATCGTTAGTTCTCCAAATTTCGGAGATTACTTCATTTGTATAAACGACGCAACTGCGCCAACCCAAATTTTTGAGACTTACTAAAAATCATCTAGTAAGTATTCAAAAGCAAGCATCAATTGAAGCAATTAATTCAAATCAGCAGAAGATTTTAAGACCAACGGATAACTAATCAGCCTTAAATTCCACAACCTGTTCAAATTCTAACTCATCTAATGCAGCCAGATCTGCTTCAGTCATTCCAAAAATCTTCATTGCTTCTTCCAGATGACTCTTGTCATCCGGATGGTCGCTTTGGTACCACTGATCCAAACTTTCCTTTGGATCACGTACCACAATCATCGCGGTTCCAGTTGGTAATTTTACAAAAAAAGCGTCCATCGACTTTATCCCCGTACGTTCAGCATGAGCTTTCATCCATTCTGAGTTGCCATGCGTTTTTGAGAGTAAGTTTTTAAACTCTTTAACCTTATCATCTGGTATGTCTACGTATTCTATGATTTTGGCCATTTGGTTCTCTCCTGTTGATCTGATTGGATCCCAAATTCATTAAGGGATGAATTTGAAAGGTTGGTGGTAATAACTTCGGGAGGTGATGCGGAAGACCGCAGTCCTTTTCAGTTCAGAACTGCGATTTCTATTTTATTGGTTGCTACAGAGCTTTCATTGTGGCTGCCCATTTCTGGGAGTCATCTAGAATATGAAATTCAGTTATCTTATCACTTTCAACTTTGAAAAGATGACCAAAGTCAGCATCCATTCCATCTGCTGTGGCATGAACTAATGCGAAAACATAATCCCCTTCGGCAATCATCAGTTTAGTTTCAATTTTAAAATTTTCAAAATGAGAAGGGACGTGCATGACCATGTTGTTCATCCAATTATCAAGGCCATTGTAGGTACCAGAGAATTTGTGCATCCCGTTGGTTTTCACAACAACGTCTGTATGATATAGCGTACGAAAAGTATCCATATCTCCAGTTGCAAAACAGTCATACGCTTTTTGAACTAGTTCTTTCGATGCCATCTTGTCTCCAATTACAGGTCGTTAAAAATACTGAATGTGAATTTCCAACAGGTTTTGTTGGAACACTGTGAAGTGTTGCTTGCATTCAGGTTATTGGCAATCTATTAGTTGGTTGAGCAGCGATAGTAAGAGGAGTTTAGGCGGCTGATGCATAGACCGACGGATTGTTGATCCGATGTACTGACTCGGGTTAATCCAGATGAATACTGGGATGGAGTGCAGTTAATACCAGCAGACCACCGGAATGATCGCAAAATAATCGTAATCTGTTTTGAGTTTTGATCTAGAATGCGAGATTCGCCTTCATCCAGAAGGCAAGGTTTCGGAGTGTGCTGTGGTGCGAAGAGCTAGGGAACGAAGGAAAAAGGACAGCTGATTTGTGCTTTCCAATGTACTACATATTTATCTAGGCTAACATTCAGGACAACGAGAAAAGCTAGGAGCTTTTGTACTGTCTACAGAAGAGCCAATCGAGAAGGCGCCTATCAAGCCACGCTTATTGTCTGATCTGGTGGCCTAATATGTTAGGTGGTGTAGGGAAGCGCCACCGGAGCAACGCATCCCTATGAGGGGAGAACAATACGCCAGCCATAGCAGATTATGGCAGCGTAAAGTCTTACATCTGTGCTGCGGAGATTCGCAATGCGACACAGATGCAGGCACTAGTCAGCTTGGGTTCATGGAGCATAACCTTATTGCTTTGGCCTTTAACTTACTTCAGCAGATGAAAAATTCTGATTCAAATGATTTAAAAATTCATAAATAAAAACAGAAGTATCTAGAAAAATAATTCTAAAAAAAGACAAAAGTTACTTTAAATCAATTCCTGTGTGGGTAGTTCTCACCACAAACTATAACAGAGTTTCAAACCTGCCTAGAGTCGTAGGTACTTTGGCGCGATATCCAAAGCAATACGGCCATAGCTTGCGCCTATGCTAACTCGGATTCCTTGGTTGGGCGGTTCCTGTCACCTGTATAGGTGAGGCGTTTTCTGTGCGCCTCACCTAGCGCATCTTCTATTGTATTTTAATACTAAAAATTTACCCATCCGCTTCACAAATCTATGCTTAATCGATTTGAGAATTATTGCTCGGCTTTTTGGTCACTACCTTGGTGTATAATTTTTCTGGTTTTCATCATCATTGATATCATTATTCTACTTCTCATAATTTAAAGTTTTTCTCTGGAGCCAGTGAAATCCTACCTAACCCCAAAACAGCTTGCTGCCGAATTTGATGTTTCCAAAACTTGTATCTATCGCTGGTGTCGAACCGGTTATTTGCCAAGCATAAAAGTTGGAGGCCGCTGGCGGATTGACCCAGACGTTGACCTTGAATCGTTTTCTAATCCAATGAATGAGCAAATACGGGAAGGAAAGAAGTCGAGAGACTGGTAAGTCGGATATTGCTATCTGACTGTTTACTTTTTACGAAAGCAAACGCTAGATCGGCTGTAGATCCGTCACAAGGATAGTCAATGCTGATTATCAAGATCTTTGAATCGCAAGGTCGCTTGTGGTAAACTGAATTATTCAAAAATTCGTTGCGCAACTAACACAAGGTAATCTGCTATGGCGAATACATTTCACTTGGCTATCCCAGCTGGCGACCTAGAGACTTCTATTACTTTTTATCGTGACGTACTTGGCTGCTCAACCGGCAATAGCGAAACCGGTCGCTGGGTGGATATTAATTTTTGGGGTAATGAGCTGACCTTGCACCAGAGTCAGGAAAGCCTACCAAACGTCAGTCATGACGTTGATATGGGCACAGTGATGGTACCGCATTTTGGAGTCCATCTCGATCAAGCTGATTTCGATACTGTCAAAGCACGCTTAGAAGCGAAAGGCATTGACTTCATCGATCCGCCATATCGACGTTTCAAGGGAAATGAGTTTGAACAGGAAACTTTTTTTATCAAAGATCCAAACGGCAACATCATGGAAATAAAAACCATGGTGAACCCAGAAATACTATTTAAAGTCGTCGACGGATGTCAGTCAGCGGCAAGTGCTTAGGGACAAATGTTTGGCCAAAGAGCTGAAATACTTGTCTAGAATTTCTAGAACCGTTGCTAGGAGAAATATTCTTCTGTAATCCGAAGAAGAGAGTGGCCGGGGACAGATCACACGATACTATTCTCTAAGCAATTATGATGATTCAGTCTGATTTGTGGAGTGATTAACTGGCCGTGTTTTTAAGTAAGAATGATCCAGAAAAACAGGCAACTTAAGGTAGTTGGTAGCAGAAACGCAATCACCAAAATCAGTCTCCAGCTTTCATCAAAGCGAACATCCCTCGGATCAGCCACCCAATTAGAATAATCATCTTTCATCTTCTGTAGTTGCTTACCCGAAGATAGCTCCTCTCGCAACAGGACTTCAGTTTCCTCCAACTGCTCTTTTGTCTTAGTGAGTTGCCCCTTCAACTTCTTTAACTGGGATTCCATATCTGCAAGCCTCATCTGTTGCTGATGAGGCTTTTGGTTTCTGAAGGAATTAGACACCAGGTCCTCACCAATAATTTTTTCAGAGGACTCTTCTTTCTCTGTATTTATTTTTTTCATTGCCATCAATTTTTGATGAAATAAATCATAAGGAATTGAACAACACTAGAAATCCCAGGTAGAACAACAGCATAAGCCCCAAGATTGACCAGGTAAACTTTTTCATGAAAATTATTTTATCAAAAATTCAACTTGTAGAGAAATAAATACATAAACTCCATTGCGCATGCCTAGATAGAAATAGCCTAAAGTAGTCCAAAATCTGCTGTGATTTTACTGGTAGCAGTGAGTTCGCTAAATTACCTATTATCTTTCATCACACCCAAAATATCTCACAAGAAGAGGGGTACTTACATGAGTTCAAAATGAATAATTATTCTGAAAAGTTTGGAGAATATGTTCGAGAAGGCGAAAAGGCTGCCATGGCACTCCCGAATCGAGGCCCGATGCGGTTTGACAGAAAAGGGAATGTTGCTTCTGAGATTCTTGAAGGATACGCAAAATATGGGTTTTACGTTCTAGAAAATTTTCTTAGCAAGAGGGATTTGCAGGATTGGCAGGGCGATTTTGATACGATGAAAGCCAATTATCCTACTGCAAGTGATGCCAAACTTGATCTTTATGGAAGACCAGCCCTGGGTGTTAATTCTAAGGGACCAGCCCTTTTTTGGGCTAGGCCGCTTAGTGATCCACTTGGTGGTACCCAGCATAGTGGAGGCCGCTATAGTGTAAGGATGTCCGAGCCACTTGCTGATGAATCACTGCCGGATGAAATTGTTTATATGATTATGGGGCCTTTACGATATTCAGATGCTCTGCTCCGAATTACGGGCCACCCTCATTTATTGGCAATTGCAGAGGCGATTTTTGGCGATGATTTTGTACCATTTAATGAGGCATTATGGATAAAGGAAGCGGGCCTTGGTTCGGCTACTGCGTGGCATCAGGACGGTGTGACTCATTGGAATCATCCTCAATGGGATCAGGATATCCATGGTATGACCTTTCAGGTACAATTACATGGGTGTTCAGGTGAAAATGGCCTTTGGGTGTTACCCTGCAGCCATATCCACGGCAAGATCGACATCAAGCAACTTGTAGATGAGGCAGGCAGCGACCGCATCATGGGTGCCGTACCTTACCTGTGCGGTCCGGGTGATGTAGTTATGCATAATCGTCAGTTACTACATGGCTCTTTTGCCAACAATAGCGACAAGGAACGTGTGTCTTTGACTTTTGGGTTCAACCGGCGTTCTTCGATACTCAACGTTGAGGCTGGCCTGCATAACGAGAATGCAGTTTATGATGAGGCTCGTATCCTGGAGAGGTCACGAATGATTGGCTATGCCATTGATGCACGAAGGCAGCATTTCCCTCATGAAACATCTTACGACTACAAACCACTATCAGGTTTAAATGATCAGGTGGTTTGGTCAGAAACAGTTAGGGCATCTTTAAGCAACTACAACCTGCTGGACCTAAGTATTTAACCACTGCAGTCTTCATTTACAGCGGTGAGTGCTAAGCCACTGGTGCTCAATATTGCGTTGTGAGTTTCAGTCTAAACTATTTCCAACTCTCACTTTAAGGTTCATTTGTGACCTGAAAGTCAATTTACTTATCCCACCAAAGAGGCCGCACTTCGATACGTAAAGTGGTTATCCTGATATGTGTAGAAGAGGTGGTGAATGAATACCGCGGAAATAAGTCAACTACTCAAGATTACCTGGTAAATTCCTTAAATTGATCTCCCGACTAATTTTAGAGTGCTCTCGTTCATCTTCAATTTGGGCCATAGCGGTATTTGTCGCGTGGACTATGTCCCTACGTGTTCGAGTCGCCATAACAAAGGATGATTTTCATCAGTACTTTTCTTAAATACCTTTTTGTAAGAACTGTAGGATGTTTGCGGGGCGTATGGTTAGTTGGGTTTGAACATCTGTTCAACCGTGTAAGAGGGAAGTTCGGCTAGTCTCCTCTCGTGGCTCCAACAAAGAATTTATCGCCTCCTGAGCCTTATTGGCAATACTTTGTTGAGCGGCTGGAATGAATTTGGCGTAGCGGCGAGTCATCGGTGAGCCTGGGGCATGTCCTAACTGGTAAGCGACTTCAGCCAACGTTGCTCCATTTGACAACATCATCGAAGCAATCGTGTCTCGTAGGCAGTAATTTGGTCTGAACTCTATTGGGATACCAGCTAGATCTCTCAGTTGGCTGAATCGCTTCTTCAAACTATCTAATCTTCGCAAACCACCATCGCTTGCCGGAAAAACATAAGAACTCCCCTGCAATTCTGCTGAACTACTATTCAGTAGTCCCCTCTGACGCAACAGCACCTCATGCACCTTCTCATTCATCGGCTGGGTCAAGGTCTTACCACTCTTGGTATCCCGCTTGGTATAGTTCTACAGATCAAAATCAACATCCTTCCAAAGGAGTTTCAACGCTTCCGAAGGTCTTGAGCCTGTCCAGCTAATGAATTGGTATAGATGTGAAAGTTGCCGATCTGGATAGGATTCCCAAACCTGCTATAGGTTCTGAAACAAGACAAGGGTTCCAACATTGAAATAAAGGATATAGATTTGCTTGTCTATACATTGGTAGTTTTTTGAATCACCTTTGGCCACTTGGGAGAATTCAATGTTATTCATCATCAGGCAAACCCACGATTATGCGACCTGCCATGCTCACAATGAGGAAAAACTTCAGAAAACCCAGTCTGCAGTACAGGGATTAGCTGACAAAGGAGTGAAACTGCATGCCATGTATAACAATAGATTGGAACACACAGCTTACATGGTCATTGAATCAGATACGATGGAAGCCATTGATGATGCGTTTGATGGTGTACTCGAACTAGGTCATTGGGAAATTACACCAGTGGTGCAAAGATTTCCTACACAGAACTGAGGGGGAAGTCGGGCATCACAAATCCATACTACTAATCCCAGCTGATGCATCGTGGGCAGTTGAACTGTGCTCTTGATTGGCAGTTGTTTACGGGTATGAAAAAACCTCTTAGGACTGTAGCTAAATGTCACACCTGCGCACGGCAGGTAGTGCTCAGAGGTGGCTTGACCCCAGCTGGATTCAGATTCGAAACTCTGGTTACTGAACAGCTGGCACTTGCATTATTGTTTCTAGGACTGCTAATGAAACACAGACTCCAACGATGCAAATTGTCCAGAGTCCAATAATTAGGTTGGTATTATCAGTTTGTCCAAACTGCATGTTGCCTCTTAGGGATTGGTTGATAGAAGCCGCGTGTTTGTGCTTCCAAGTATGTCAGCCAATCAGATGTGCTTGGAGGGTAGCGGGAGGAGAAGGAAACGAATGAGTAGCTGGTGAGCAACCCCATCGCAGAACTCAAAGCAAGGATAGTATGAATTTATTCGTAATCATGGCCCTTATTAGTTTCTTATTTTTACAAGCATCTTGTGGTGCCTTGCTGAATTGTGAATCAAGAAATGGGTGGGACCGAGAATATAATGGTGGATTTGCTTATCAGAAGTGTGTGGATTACAGAGATAGGGAGCAAGGTAGATTGTACGATCGTTTATTCTGATAATGAACTGGGGACTCCCCCACCCTCTCAAGATTTGGCTGGTGGGGCTTGGTGGGTTGAAGAATTTCGGCGAGGACTTGGAGTCACATCACAGAGTCATTGCTCGGGGTCATAATAAAGCCCTTCAGTGATGGGGCTAATTCGCTTCTTCAGAAAAAGGTTTCAGCATCATCAACCGGATGAAAATCAAGGGCAGCGATTGTCTCTGTGAGTTCGAAGACTTTTCGGGAGTTATTGCTAATGGCGTAAGCAAGTAAATATTTTTTATCCACTTCCAATGCTCTCTTAAAAGCGTGCACACAATCTCGATGACTTAAGTACATGGCTCTCATGTAATCTTCTGAAGGAGTATCCTGCATAATCGTGGGATCATTGCCTTTGACCACCCAGCCGATTCTGAGTCCAACAAACTGAATGCCGTATTTTTCAGAAAAGTACTTCCCTAAATTCTCACCAAATAACTTCGAAACCGCGTACAAGGAATCTGGGTTGGTCGGATCTGATAGTGAGAGAATTTTATTCTTGGAAGGATCTAGGGTCTCTGTCGTGGTTAAGAGAGTATCTCCATGTTGAGTATGATTCGTACTGGCAAAAATAATCTTACCAACCCCGGCTCTTCTACACTCATTGAAGGCATTGTAGGTTGCTTCAATATTATTTGGCTGAACACTTTCCCAGGGTGCGTCGGGACTTGGATCTGCTGCCAAATGAATGAATGCATCCAGACCAGAGAACTTGCCGACAACCTCAGCACTTTTGGATAGGTCCATTTTTGTAGAGCCAAGTTCCTGATTTTCTTCAAGAGTAAATGATGTTAACTCATGTTGCCCCGACAACCCATTGCGCAAGACAGTTCCAATTGTTCCATCTGCTCCAGTGATGCCTACTTTCATTATTTTTTCCTTTCTCGAATGCTTTACGGTTCACCCAAATCATGGGCTGCAGAAATTTCCGAGGCTGACCAGGCCTCTTCCAGTATTTTGATCTGCTTCTGTTTCGGGTCATAGAGATCGCCGACCATCGATTCAATCAAAACGCGATAGTAGTGCCGATCAACAAAAATCCGTCCGTGCTGGATCTCTTCAAAGCGATGACGCTGGTAGGCCTTAGAGTGTGGAAGTTCAAGATACTTGGATGAATCCGGATTCTTTGGCATCAGCAATTCAGGCTTTTGGTGTAGCTAGCAGTCATCGTTTCTGATCGATCTATCCGACATGGTAGTATTACAAAATTTGGCCTGTTCCAAATCCGCATATTCCAAAACGACTCCATTGAGCTTTGCCCCACGCAGGTCGGCCCCGATTAGGATAGCTCCCCAGAGATCAGCCCCACTCAAGTCAGCATCCCTCAAATTAGTTTGACTCAGATCGGCTTCAATCAAGTTCACTCGCACAAGGTCAGCCTCACTCAGGTCGGCGTTACTGAGCTTGACCCCAAACAGATCGGCTTCGCTCAAACTGGCTTTGCTTAGATTCATGCCAGTTAGGTCCGCCAGAGCAAGATCACAATTGACACACTGATTGGTTCTCAGAAACTTGTCCAAGTCCTCTTCTTCAAATCCAAAAACTTGCGAACCCAGGATTAGCAAGCACAGCAAGAGCAAGATTCGTTTGTTCATAGTTTCATGTGCCCATTACTCGTAGTCTTCCCAGTTCCAATCCTGCCCTTCACTGGGATCATAATCCAACTGCTCTCGCATGGTTTGTTGGCCAATCACCTTCCCAAACTTATAATGCACACCAGACAACATTGAGATGTGCACATACTTATTTACTCTTGAAAACCGCTGAATACACAAGAATTCATCATTCTCGTAAAGCACTTCATAGGGCCCCATGATCACTTTGCCTTTACGCTTCAATAAAACACGTTTGCTCGTGTTTTTATCTAACTTCACACCATGATTCACAGACTCATAATCAGGATGCACGATTTCATCATACAAAGCGAAATCCCCTTTCTGAATAGCTCGGCGCCATGCCTTATCGAATGCTTCTCCTTTCGTCATATTTCTTTACCTCCGATCAAGGTTTGAGTTAGTTCGAAGGGACAAGACCAACTGACTAGCTGCCCATAGGTTCACTTTTCGAGTCTCCCCCCGTTGTCCTCCGAGTTTTTTGAAATGCCTGATAGGTTAATGTCACATTCACTTTGCGCCAAACAACCAATTTCAAAGAGGCAACATGCAGTATGGACAATCTGATAAAACCAATCGAAACATTGCAATTTGGACCGCCTATATGGGCTTAGTCTTTATTTCTCTGGCCGTACTGGAAAGCCTACTCCAAGTACCAGCTATCCAGTAAAAAATCTCGCATTGTCTGAAACCAATTGGGGTCATGCCACGTTCTGAGCACGACCTGCAGCGTGCAGGTAATTGGAGAACAACAGTGCCAGCGGGTTCTGCTTTCATGCCCGAATCTCCGTGGCCAATCAATAATGCTCCTCCCCTTGCTACGATGCCCTGGTTGGGTTCAGACAACCTCTACACTTACAGTTCCAGAAGTACCTCCCATTGAGGCTGCTCGTCCTTCCTTTTTCAAGAACATCGTAAGACTGCCAAATCGGCTCACTACTCTCTACAATTCCCTAGCGCTCACTGCTCTCAAGGTTCAACCAGGCAACTTCTGCGGTACTCAGAGAAACGGTCATCGCTGGTAAAGTCGTGGCAATCTCACTGGGGCTGCGAGGTCCAATGAGCGCCAGCGATGGAAACTGCTGACCCAACACCCAGGCTGTCGCAATGTTTTGCGCCTTTACCCCATGCTCTGCAGCGAGTTGAGTTGCGCGCCTACGACGCTCTACATTGGCTTCAGAAGAAAAACAAGCATCTCCCGTCGTGTCGGGTGACAAGGCGGTTCCTTGGCCCGGTTGCAGAAAATAGCCTCTCGCCTGTGAGGACCAGGACAGGTGTGTGGTGCCAGTCTCCCTCAAAAAGCCAAGCATTTCCTGTGTATTGGAGGTAATGCAACCGTCCCAGACTGGTTTTTCCATCACCGCAAGCGAGAGATTGTTGTTCAAGATTTTCAGAGGTTGCAGTCCCTTTGAATCCGCATAGGCGTTGGCTTCTTTGAAGCGGGCCACTGACCAGTTTGAACCACCAAAGGTCTCAATCAGCCCCTTGGCATGAAGTGCATTCAAAGCATCCACGAACTCACTTACAGGCACATCAGGATTGTCGCGATGCATGATGTAAATAGGTGCTCGTTCGATCTGTAAGCGTTCCAGGGAAATGGCCAACTGGGTTGCAATCACATCTGGCAGGCAGTATGGACTGTGCACACCCTTGACAACAACACGGGCTTCCTTTGTGATTCCACGGGCAGCCATCCATTGCCCCAGCACCGTTTCATGGACACCTCCTCCATAGATGAAACCGGTATCAAAGCCATTTCCACCAGCCTCCCACCAAGCGTCCCAAACAATTGCACCTTCATCGAGGGTGTCTCGGTTGTCACAGCCCATGATCAAGGCACTGATTTCTCCGGTCATACCAGGAATTCCAACACGTGGAATCTCAGGAAGATTTGATGGCAGAGTACCGTTGAGTCTTCGAATATGAGATGGACTTTCTTCAGGGAGCTTGTAACCGGTGGCTTCGCGCCAGGTTGCAATCGCACGAGCATTACCCACACTGTCCGAAAGATTTGGTGCTGGGCTTGGGGCTTCTGTTAGTCCATCAAAAATAGCGCGGCTGGCTAATTCGGCCTCATGAGCAAAAAGAATCCTTGGATCCTTGAGCTTCTTCACGCGCTTCTCCCCCGCTACTTCAATCTCAATGATCGCATCTGAAGGGCCGGCATCACGTCCAGGTATCCAGGGATTCGGCAGGTGGATGCTTCCCTTGCTACCGATCACGGTGGCCGAATTGTCCATGGCTCTGCGGATTGATGTAGCACAACTGGCAGTGATGTCTCGATCAAACTTGAGAAGTGCGTGCGCCGTTTCGTCAACACCAAGCGGACCCAGGAAACCGATCCCCTGGATCTCAAGCGGCTCTGCAAACGGCAACCCTAGGGCGGCTCCAGCGACCAGCCGAGCGAAGGAAACTGGATAGACCCCCACGTCGAGAATCGCTCCTCCAGCGAGTTCAGGATTATCCAGACGGGATGCAGGATTGTAGGTCGAAGCAAACCCAAAACTTGCCTCAATGTGTTGAACCTTCCCAATCTCACCACTTCCAATCAATTCTACTAAGCGCTCAATTTGGGGATGGCAGCGATACATGAAGCCTTCCATGAAGTAGCGTCCCGTTTCCTTGGCAACGTCAGTCATGGCAACGACCTCTCCAGGGATCAGACCGGCTGGCTTTTCAACAACGACATGCTTGCCAGCTCGCAGCGCCCGAATCACCATCTCTGCATGAAACGGATGCGGTGTGGCAATGTAGACCGCCTCAACCTGGGGCGTCGCCAAGAGGTCATCGTAGCTGTTAAACCAACCTTCAGATGGCACTGAAAAGCGCTCTCCAAAGGCCTTGCAGCGTTCCGCATCACGACTAGCTATGGCGCAAAGCGTTCCATGATCACACTCCGCCAGGCCTTGTGCAAAATTAGCTGCGATTGAACCGGGACCAATGATGCCCCACTGAACCCTCTTCATGTGCTGTCCTTATTTTATTTTTGGTAGTTCCAGAGTACGAACCTAATCTGCCGATAACTTAGCACCTTCTAGCCTTGCTTACAGTTTCCAATTGAGACATTCAATTCATGAATTCTCAAACATTAGATAGTTTTTCATAAATTCAACAAAACATTTATCTGATCAGACACTTTCTTTACTACGAAATCTCACGTCATCTTAATCCGTTTCCAAGCATCCTATCAAAACTAGCCCACCCGAAAAGACCACTTGCCTCTTGACTACCACCTGGTTGATATTTAGTTCCTACATCCTTGCTGACGTAAGTTGGCATCTCAGTTACACATGTCAGATGGGGCAGAATGAAAATCATCGCTAGCATCAAGCTGACGAAGGGCTATGAGCATTGGAAAAGTGCAATTGAAAGTGATCATCACAAGAAAGCCAGAGAAGAATCAGGAATTTTTTTTCGAGAATATGGCTATCAAGAAGAGAGTGGGCGAGTTTTCATTGTTGAGGAAATGGAGTCTGTAGAATCAGGCAAACAGTTTTTGGCAAAGAATCCCAATTACGTCAATGAAGTTGGGGTAGATCCATCTTCACTCCAAGTCATTGTTTTAGAGGATTGAGTAGCTCTGGTCTTCTAGAATCAGACCTTTCAAGTTGAGTCAAATTTATTTTGTTTTAATCACCTACACAACCGACAGGTTGAAAAAATAATTGCTAGTGCAGAGGACTGACAATGCTGAATACGATGATTGTGCTGAAAATGAAGAATTGTACTTATGATGACTGGAAAAAGGCCTTCGATGCAGATGCTGAGATGCAAGCTGAATTTATGCGGGAAACCGTCGTCGGCAAAGTAGATGAGCAGACAGCGATAGTCAGCGCGGATGTGTTTGCTCCTGAGAAAATGCAGCAGTTGATGTCAGCTCCTGAGTTCAAACAGTTAGAGGAGGAAATGGGCCTCGAACACGCTGTGTATTTTCTTCAACCAGCTCCAACTGCTTAAGCAAGCTACTTACAATTGGTGTCCAGTCAATTGGATCCCAATCACTCACCTGAATCTAATAAATAATTTTTGTTGATTCATTCGTTTTCTTCTAATGGAGCAGAGTTTCGTCTCTCCAGATTCAACTTCTGATGCTTGGTCGTTCTTCCGGAGACACGCTTCCTCCAAAGTCTGAAGGAAGAGGGTTTCAACGATCTCCTCATCACCTTGATGACCTCAGCCTCAGAGAGACCCGTCTCTTTTTTGATTTCCTCAAAAGTGATCCGATCCTGCCATGCGAGGAAGATAATCCGATCTGTTTGTTGGGGAGATAGTAGAGGGTTCCGCATTTAGTAGTGTCAGTATTCCAGAAAGGTTTTGAGTTGAAGCCTTAACACAATCACACCAAAATACCGCTATTCATTACGCAAATCGACTCTCTAATTGACCTTATTTTGTTTACCCATGTATCTTAATTTATTACTTCGATTGAAAAAAATTCACAACCTAGTCGAGTTCCGCCAAGGAGATTTTGATCCCTTTGGGCCGAATGATCCCACTCCGAGTCAACGGAAACGTAAACCTCCACGTTTTGAGTTTCTAGGAGCAATCGGATTACTGCTTGGCATCTTCGGTGTCCTAGGTTTCCTCATCTTTCAAGCTGTCTTATTCATAAATTACATAGCTGGTTAATCAATAAACTTCTAAATCTATTCCTCTAAAGACTTCTTTCCGAAAGCTGTTCAGCCAAAACAGAAGATCGTCATCTAACCAAAAGATCAGAAAATTTTTAGAACTCCGAAAGACTGCTTGTCTTTTTCCTACCTTCTGATTGATTTTAAAGAAACATGAGTGAGACGTGTTGTATTAATCTGTTAATAGCACGTTGGTGTCTCACTCTTTCCAAGCAATTATAAATTTTTTAGGAGATTCAGATGGATATCAATAAAGATTGTCACGCTTTTCATTTAGTTTTCAGAGCACCTGATGAAGAGGCTTCCAGGCTTGATGTGTTTTTTGAAGCTCATGAGAGATTTATGCGAGAGACCCATTTCACTGAAGGTGATACAGAACCACGTGTCTTGGTTTATAACATCACAAAATGCCCTGAACTGAAAAATCCCTTGAACCCAGATGAGGGCACCACTGGACATACCCTATTTGGACTACATGAGGTCTATCGGGGGCCTGAGGGTTGTGCAGCACACATGGCAGCTGGTCAAGCTCGAGAAGCTCTTTTCGCAGAATTCGTCGACTTAGTACAAACCTACATGGTCAGCGGTTTATTGGCAGCACCTGTGATTCGTACAATGTAAAACTATTTGGGGTGCAGGCCTCTACTTTCAGAATGTATCCCCAACATCACTCGCATATTGATTTGTCTACTCAATATTACCTCAACAACAGAAAGAAAAACTTATGTCTCTCTATTTTTTCAGTGCAAAGTATAGCAATGCTGCTTTCAAGGGTATGGTTGACACTCCTCAAGATCGGGAAGCTGCCGCCAACAAGCTCTTCAGTGCCATAGGCGTGAAGATGCACAATATTTACTTCAGTGTAAGCACCGCAGAAATTGTTGGCATTTTGGAGGGCAATGCAGAAAACATGGCGGCTTTAGAGATGGTAACAATGTCAACGGGAACCTTCACTTCCATAGATACGAAGGAGGTTATTGACTCAAAGTCGATGACAGCTGCGATGGAGACTGCCAACAAAGTGGTTTCCGCCTATCAGGCGCCAAATCAATGAAACGAAACAAACGCTTGTTTTCTAATCAGGTTGAATAATTCAAACGCTTTTTTTGAATCTTCAGCTCTCGCTACTCATTGACTATAGGCCTAGAGCAACTATCGATGGAGAAAAAATGACTGATGCACTAGCTGGAAAAATTGTGACCTCGCTCACTTGGACTGCACCCGATGAAACTGGTGCCCAGGCTCTGAGAGATTTTTTTGATTTCCACAAACAGTACATGATTGAAAAATGTCACAAAGAAGGACCTCTGAAACTTATTTAATATGTGATTGCAGAAGCTCCAGAGTACAAAGAAGATGGTAACATCTGGATTCAAGGAAAATTTCCAGAAAAGACTGGAAGGATAGTATTTCACCATTATGAGATCTATGAGACAGCAGATGGACTACATCATCACTGGATTGATGGAGCTCAATTTTTACCAGAACTACTAGGGATGTTGGATACCTATAGTATTGAGTTACGAATGAATAATCAGATCAAAGTCATTCATAGTCTCTAGGACCAGTTACTGTCAGAAAACTCTTACTCAGAAAAGCAACCAAGTTGCTGAGGTTACAGTGCCCTACCATGATTTTCACTAATCGAAATCCAGCGATTGAGATTGTCCCAGTCTTACCTGTTTCCCTGTCATCCCTTCATCCTGTGACAGGGCTTCACATTCTGGTACAGGTACGTCAAGGCGAGTTTGATCCTTTTGGACCCAAGGAACCTACGCCTGGTCGACGCAAGCGTAGCCCTCCACGCTTTGAGTTTCTGGGAGCGATTGGATTGCTGCTTGGCATCTTCGGTGTCATTGGTTTTCTCATCTTCAAATTCTCTATCTTCATCTACTACGTCACCAGCTAAGCAATCCTGTAGCGTCAGTTCCTGATAGCTTGGTCGTTTCAGCAGCTATTCCTTCCCTCGCAATTTCGGATCACACATCCTTCAAACCAATCTTTCTTGCTTGAGGTGAGTGCTTTCTTCGGGCCACTCGCAGGAGTTGGCCGGGTTGACTCAACTACTTTCTTATGTTAGGCGTTTTGATAGAACCAACTGAGGAAACATACCCGATCACGACAGAGTTGAGAAAAGCTCGGTGGGGCAGGCATCTTCAAATGGTTTCTTACCCGGTTTATATAATCAAAATCATATGCAGGAGGCATAAAAGGAGCAGGAGCACCTATGGTTATCTGGATAATTCTACTCGTAGCAGCCGCCACCATCCTCATCTTATTTCGTCAGCGAAGAAAAGAGAGTGAAGCCCTCGATATTCCCTCCGCAATGGTCATGCTCTTTCACCCCACTAAAGGGGAAGGTGATCTGACAATTTGCGGGGTCATCATTTTATACTCGATGTCACGAATCATCTCAGAACTCATCGAAATCGTTCGAGGTGTCTTCTGATCATCACACCAGCCCTGTGATCAGAACAACTGGTTCGGGTAAGCGTTTAAAATTCACTATGAGCTGATTGCTTAGGAAGGATTCCTAGTATGCAAAGAACTCTTTCTTCGCCAAATTGGCTCTGACGGAAGCCAACGCTGTGACGACTTTCTGCAAGCCTACAGGGTCAACCGAGTAATCTTCATTTAAATAAAGCTTACGGTTGATCTCGATCATCAGTGATTGGACCCGTTGATCCTTTCGATAGTGTTTTAGCGGGACGATTGTTCCACTGAATGGCTCATTGCGCGCCGTGGAATAGCCCAGGCGCAGCAACTCTGCTTCGATCGCTTCCAACAACTCTGGTGAAGTACGAAAGTCATCAGTTCCTAAACAGAAGTCGGGTCGAGTTGCCTTGGGGTTTATCTCGTAAGGTAGAGCCGTCGAGAGAAAACTGTGTCCATCAATGATCAGGCAGCGATTCTGTTCCTCTAGGATTTGATCCACCGTTTCAGTCAATTTTTTGTGATGGGGGTGATAGTACTGATCTAGCAACTGTTGACGGACTGGAGGGCTGGGCTGCTCTCGAATGAGTTGACGTAAAGTCCCATGACTGTAAAGCACCCCCATTCCGACCTGGCTCATTGGCTCTTCTGAATCATCACAGAATCGCTCCGGATCGACGACAAGCCGACTGACCGGAAAGACCACAGCCGGTACTCCTGGAAATGCCTGCTGGAAAATCAGGTCTGTCGCATGATCCGTGATTCGATCTAACTCAGCCTGAAGTTCTTGATCCGAAAGCAGGAACCTGCCTCGCAGATCCGCAGGAATTTTGGTGGAAGCGTGTGGGATGTGGAGGACAAGGCAGGAAGTCATTCATCAACATGAGAAGGTGTAGCCTGCAAAGCTAGAAATAACCTTTCACAAGCTTGCGAGAGAATGACTTGGAAGGACTTTCACAAGAGGATTCGGGTGTTGAAAAATTCATTAACTTTCAATGCATTTTGGGTTGATCTTAGACTGAATAATCACTCCTCATGCAGCGCTCGATCAATCGGTGGGCCAATCACCAGATTATCAAAATCCACCTTGAGTCCGGCTCGCTCTGGAAAGCAACACGTCGGACCAACCATCACGGACGACGGCATTGAGAGGTAACCCAATCTCGCCATTTGCCAGTGGCCCTCTTGGTGATAATGGATCCTGAGAGCTTCTGAGTGGCGAGTCAGCCGCAATCGAATGGGTTCAACCCGCACTCCTAACGGAATGACCGACCAATCCGAAAAACCATCTCGCGTGATCACTGTGCTGAAGTGCTGGATCCCATCGGTGAATTCAATCCCCGTCTTGATCCAGTTGTGAGCATCGACACGCAGCATCAAGCCAGCCTGATCATATAGCTCCTCGTAATAGCCATGGATCACCACTTCTGCTGAGAAATCTCCCTCCACCTCCGTCTGGTAGAAATGCCCGTTGTCTCGCTGAAATCCATAGAAGGTGGATTGCCAAAAGTCTGTTTTGAGCCCTGTCACTACAGACAATCGTTCCGGAGTGTGGGACCACTCGGGAGGTTCACAGTACCAACTAAATTTTCTTTCCACTCACTTTTCCTGGTTCTGGGATATCATAGAATCGGTCCAGTTGCTCACTCTGCTGCGGGCTTTGTGGGTTCTGTCTCGCAGTGTCTGCGGGCACCTACACGTCTATCATTTTCTACGGGAACTTCCTGAACCCGACGGTCTGGTCCCTCGCCCTTGCGTTTGAAGTGCGGTTTTTTTCTATTTTCTGGAGACCTGCGCTCCATGACCCGACGATCTTCCTCCACCGGCACGTCTTCAACTCTTCGATCTTCTTTTTTTCGCATAGTGTTCCTCTTTGAAAAAATTATTCTAACCGACCCTGGTGATATTCGCTCTTGCGGACTCGGACCTTGGCAATGAAGAAGGCGATAATGATCACACCAACCACTACGGAAATTGCGTACTCCGTCACAAATGCAATGGCAGCTTCTAGCATAGGAACCTCTTTGGATGCACAGAATGATGGGCTACGGATCAAACACTAAACAGCTCCAGCATATCTTGAGCTTTCAAAAACCTACAGAGCATTTACGAATCCAACCATTTTCATAAATTCAGCACGCGGACTTCCTCAAAAATTTTGATTCTGCAGAGACGAGTTGAACTGAATTTCAGCCGAGGTTTTGCCCACAACTCCCTCTGTCAAATCAAAGGTACTGTCCTGATGATCATTGTTCTCTAATTCTGTACTTCCCCAAAAAGGAGGTTAGAGGACCCTGTGCACTGTTTCTCTACTATTTTCTGCCGCAAGATGCCTAATGCTTTTTTTGAAAAAATGAACTAACTCTATTCAGCATCACTGCTGGATTGAGCAGCCCTTGTAAGCCAGCAGCCACCGATCTCTCTTTCGCCTGATTCATCAACCATGGAAGACCGTAAGCACTTCTTCTTTCTCAACGTGGGGCAATTTCTGGATCATCTCTTCATGTTGATCTTCGCGACTGTGGCTGCGCTGGCGCTCACCAAGGAGTGGGAGTTGGGGTATTCCGAACTGATTCCATACGCAACTCCGGGGCTGATTGCTTTCGGGGTATTTTCCTTACCCGCAGGCTGGCTGGCAGACCGTTGGAGTCGAGAAGGAGTGATGGGAGTGTTTTTTGTGGGAATTGGGCTGGCTGCAATTGGTACCTCCTTTGTTCAGAATCCAACTCAGATGGCAATTGGCCTGTTTGTCATTGGAATGTTTGCCGCTATTTATCATCCCGTGGGCTTGGCAATGATCGCCCGTGGGGGGCAGCAAATGGGACGGGACATCGCCTTCAATGGGGTCTGGGGCAATATGGGAGTTGGCTGTGCGGCACTCCTTACAGGTTTTCTGATTGACCAGACAGGCTGGCGCACCGCCTTTTGGCTACCGGGGCTGATTTCACTCTTGTTTGGGCTGGCCTATCTCGTCAGCTACTGGGAAAGATTACCCTTAAAGAACGCGGTGACCGCTTCGGTGGCCAAGCCCTCATCAAAGAACACACAGCAAATCAGCTCCGATGAGTGGAGAGCGATGCTGATTCGGGTGACTGGGATCATCTTCTTCACCACTGCTGTTGCGGGGATTGTCTTTCAAGGGACCACCTTCGCGCTCCCCAAGGTCTTTGAGGAACGGCTCGGAGGAATTGCCTCCACCGCCACGATGCTTGGTTGGCTGACCTTCATGGTCTTTGCGGTGGCTTCCTTTTCACAGCTTGTCGTGGGGAAGATGCTGGACACCCATGGTCCGCGAAAGGTTTTTATTGCAGTTGCCTGCGTTCAAGTTGTCTTCTTTACCTTGATGCCCGGGTTGGTGGATCTGGGCGCTCTTGCCGTCTCGGTTGGCTTCATGTTGGGGGCTTTTGGGCAGATTCCGATTAATGACTACATGATTGGAAAAATGGCTAAGTCGGAGCTACGGGCATCTGTTTATGGAGCGCGTTACATCGTGAGTTTCATCGTCTGGGCGACGGTGGTACCCCTGATTGCCTGGGTGCACCACAACTGGGGCTTTGATATGCTGTTCTACATCCTCGCTGCATCGGCCTTGGTCATCTTATTTGCGGTGTTAATGCTTCCGCAGCAGTTACCTGAATCTCAGCCGAGTCCCAGCTAACTTGAGTGCTCCCCCACTTTTTTGAGGAGCATGATATCAAGACCCGAGGAATCAAGGAAGTTTCCACATCATCTACCGGAGATCACACATGAAAGCCTACCAAATCACCCAGTGGGGTCAGCCCCTTGAAGAAAGAGATTTGGAGATTCCCAAACCAAAGGGCACCGAGGTGCTGCTGAAGGTCACTGCTTGTGGGGTTTGCCACTCGGATATTCACATCTGGGATGGATTCTTCGACCTGGGTGGTGGAAAAAAAGTGACCCTGGAAGATCGTGGACTCAAGTTACCCTTCACCCTGGGACATGAGCCACTTGGGGAGGTCGCTGGGTTGGGACCTGGAGCAACAGGAGTTTCCATTGGTGAGAGGCGGATCGCTTATCCGTGGATTGGATGTGGTCAATGTGATGTCTGTAGGCGGGATCAGGAGTTGATCTGCATGAACCCAATTACAATCGGAACCCGCAGGAATGGCGGTTATGCGGAATACCTGATCGTGCCTCATCCAAAGTACCTAGTTCCATACGACGGTGTCGACGAAGCTGTTGCCGCCACGGCAGCCTGCTCTGGAATCACGGCTTACAGCGCCTTGAAGAAAGTAAGACATCTCCGTTCTGATGAATCCCTCCTGATTGTCGGTGCCGGCGGAGTTGGTCTTGCTGGAATTGGAATGGCTAAGGCAGTCGTCAAAGCCAAGATCATTGTGGCTGAGATTGATCCGGCCAAACGAGCGGCAGCGCTTGAAGCTGGTGCCGATATGGTCCTCGACAACTCTGATCCCTCTGCAAAAGAAGAATTTATTTCACTGACCAATGGTGGACCGAATGCAGCCATTGATTTTGTGGGAGCCCCAGCAACCGTGGAGTTTGCCTTTGGTGTCATGGCTAAGGGAGCCAGTTTGGTGTTGGTCGGCTTGTACGGAGGTGCTGCACAACTCTCTACTTCCTTGTTTCCTCTCAAGGTGAACAACATCCTTGGATCCTACGTAGGAACGCAACAAGATCTTGTCGAGCTACTACAGCTCATTCGGGAAGGAAAGGTGAAACCTGTGCCACTGGTTAGGAGACCCCTGAGAGAGGCCCCTCAGGCAATCCAGGAGCTACGGGAAGGGAAGGCACTTGGGCGCTATGTGTTGATCAATAACTAGAAGGCTGACTTCTATGACAGAAGGTATTCTGTATGGTGCTTTCACCCCAATTATCTCAATGAATCTAATAAGTTAGGGCGCTTGAAGTGACTCACCCAAAAATCGGCTTTGTTGGACTTGGACAGATGGGCAGTGGGATGGCGTCCAATCTCACCAATGCTGGTCACCAACTTTATGTTCATGATCAGTCTGCTTCTGCAATGGCTAGATTTGCTGACACCAACGCTATTTGCTGCCAGAGTCTCAGTGAAATTGCGCAGAACTGCTCTCTTGTCTTCTTGTGCTTACCATCCGCAAAAGAAGTGGATGAAGTCCTGTTCGGACCGAAGGGATTGGTTGACAACGTCAAGGCACAGATCTCCATCATCGACACTTCGACTCTCGAACGAAGTGAGTCTCTCCAGTTCCATGGTCAGCTTGCCCACAAAGCAATCCAATATGCTGATTGCCCAGTCTCGGGATTACCTGCCAGAGCCCGGGAGGGAAAACTGACGCTGATGTTTGGGGGATCTCAGACTCTATTTGAGCAAGTGTCTCCGCTTCTCGAATTACTCGGAAAGAACATTATCTATTGTGGGGAGGTGGGTTCTGGACAGTTGATGAAAGCGGTCAACAATATCATTTACAACATCAACATTGTTGCTCTGTGTGAGATTCTCCCATTAGGTGTGGCAGCAGGAATATCTATTGATGCTCTGGAACAGGTAGTCAACTCAGCGAGTTCGCGCAGTTTTGCAGGAGATCACTTCATCCCACGGATGCTGGCCAGAGAATTTGAGGGAGATTTCCCGTTGGCTGGCGCTTACAAAGACATTCTGAACATGCAGAAAGTAGCCACTGAAAAGCAGGCCCTAACACCACTAATGAATGCGATGATCAGTAGCTACCAGAATGCAATTGCTGATGGGCTAGGAGATGAGCCCAAGAGTGCGATCATCAAGATCTACGAAAAAGTTCTCAGCATCGAATTCAAGCGGGAATAAACCAAAACTCCACCTGCTTTAGTTTCAAAGTCCCTTGGAAATCATGACTTCACAAATTGATCACTTGGTGCTTGGTGCGGAGGATCTGAGTTCTGCAACCCAAGCTCTGGAATCAGACTTTGGGGTGCCTTTTGATGTTGGAGGAGCGCATCCTGTGATGGGCACACACAATCGGCTCCTTCGACTCCAAGCGGATTTCTACCTTGAAGTGATTGCTGCAAACCCAGCTGGATTAACGCAACGGACAATGTGGTTTTCAATGGATGATCCCAAGACAAAACTCCGGCTTAGTCAAGGAGTTCATCCCCTTTGTTGGGTACTGCAAGTGGAAGATATCCATGAAGCCAGAAAGAACAGTGGTTACGATCCTGGCGAGGTAATCACCATGTCCCGTGGTGACTTGGAATGGCAGATTACTGTTCCCAAAGATGGTGGTTTGGCTGAAGGTGGCCTCTTGCCTGTGCTGATTCAGTGGCCAGGTGGAAGAAATCATGCCCATCGGCTCACCTCGAGTCCTGTTCAGTTGATACATCTGGAAGTTACGCATCCCCGCCCCTCCAGCATCGAGAATATTCTTCAGAGATTGGGTGCTCCGCCAGAGATCAACATCACCCAGGGCAACCCTGAGCTATGCTTTCACTTGAACACACCCAAAAGCTCAGTTGTTCTAAAGTCTGAGCTCTAGGGAGACTCTACTGGGCAAGCAATTCTTAAAATTTTTCGAAAAAATATTGGATTCTGTAAAAAATTGTAGAATGCTTTTGAATCATCAATGATGAGTGGTCAACCTTGCACAACTACAGTCAATGGAGAAATCAATGAGGACTCGGTTTTTGCGAAATCTTCTCTCTGTAATTCTGGTTTTTTGGATCTATTCATTCCAGATTTTCGCCTTCGACCGTGATGACTTGGATCAATTATTGAGGACAAACGAGTGCTCGGATTGTGATCTCTCCCAGGCAAACCTGATCGGCATGAATCTGAGAGGAGCAGACCTCAGCGATGCAAACTTGCAGGGAGCTAATCTCCGAGGTGCAGCTCTGATGTTTGCTGATCTCAGTGACGCGAACCTCGTTGGGGCTAATCTCAGTCGTGCCAATCTATATGCAACGAATCTTTACGATGCGGATCTATATGGTGCAAATCTTTATGGGGCCCGTTTCTGTAATACTGTCATGCCCAATGGAAGAACGGCAATCAAAGGTTGTTGAAAGAATTGACAGTCTGAGATTTTCAATTCCTGCAGAACTTGAGTGAGATCAAACCTGAGGAAAAATATGAACCTTATTCGACGTAAGCTGTTTCATTCATTGGGGCTTTTGATCGGGGTCTGTGCCTTATCATCTCAGCAGAAGGTCTCGGCTGATGAGCTTCAAAACATTCCCCAAAGTCCATTGTACCCATTGATTCAGGCGTTGCGTCAAACCCATAAGCCTGTTTGTCTCTCCACTGCAGAGCGACTGGAAAAGGAATCTGCTACTGGCGAGGCGTTTAATCTGCATCTTCGCAGCGCTAATCTAGATATTTCTGATGCGCAGCTGTTGGCAAACGCTTTGACTTCGATTCAGCAGCAAGGTGAATTACCATTGAATTCTTTCAGTGTCAGTTACAATCCAGGTATTGAAACCGGCGGAGCTCAAGCGTTGCTGTCCAGTCTCCCAGATGACGTGAATGAAATCGGAATGGTGGGATGTCAATTGAGAGACGATGTCGGTGAATTGTTGATCCGCCTCATGGCTCGCTCCAGCAATTTGAAAATGATCTGTGTAGAAGACAATTTGTTCTCCGCTTCGATGAGGATCCAGATTGCCTCAGCAGGGCAAAAGCTCGACGGTTGCGTGACAATCGTATGATTGCTTCCCAGATCAAAACCCATTTCAAGTAACTGAACAAATTTCTTTCATCTCTCTCCCCATTCCCAGCATCTGAACACTTCCTAATTTTAGGAGCAACTCGCTCGCTTTATTGAAATCAACTATGAACCCTGCGGGGACAACTCCGTCCTATCTTCCTGGAATCCTAGCGATGCTGCTGGGACAATTATGTTTCTCGATCAATGATGCGCTCATCAAATACAGTGTCGGGCTGCACAGTGATCAGCAGAGTATATTTCTGCTACTTTTCCTGAGGGGTTTGCTGGTCTGTGCAATGACAGCTGGATGGTTAATCGGCCAAGGGCAGTTTTATCCCAAGAATTTATTTGCCCTGAATGACATGCACCTTCGTGGGGGTGTTGAAGTGCTTTTGACCGGAGCTTTTTTTGCCTCGATCCTGCTGCTGCCTCTCTCTGATGTCTACACGATCATGCTCTCGGCTCCATTGATGATCACAGCCTCAGGTGCTTTTTTGCTCAAGGAAAAGGTTCATTGGAAGAGTTGGTTAGCCGTTACACTGGGTTTCAGTGGTGTCTTGATCGTGATGTGGCCAGATGATCTTGGTTTTCGGATGGCCTATCTCCTGCCTCTGTTGGCTACAATTCTTTTGGTCCTGCGCGAGTTGCTCACAAAACGGATGGCACCTCAGTACCGAGGAATAGAGGTTGTCTTGGTGACCTCTCTAATGACAACTCTGGTAGGTGGGATTCTCGCTTTCTTTTGGGAAACATCGCTGAATTTCAATGCAATCCCTTATCTGATGGGTTCAGCCTGCATGTTGACAGTGGGTTATTTGATGGCTGTGCTAACCATTCGTCTGGCTCCAATTTCTGTTACTTCTCCCGTACGCTATTCCGTCATTATTTTCGGAGCATCCAACGCCTATCTAATTTTGGGGGAAACGCCTTCAATCAACACAATTCTTGGCTCATTTATCATTGCTACCAGTGGGCTTTTCGTGTTCCAAAGAAATCGATAATCTCCCCTGTCAATCCAACCATTGATTCTATCGAGATTTTTATCTGGTTTATTTAGATAACTAAAGTAATCTTTATTAAAAAAATCAACATGAAATGCAGCAGATAAATTGATCTAGACTTGCTTCGGTTCTTTTGGAAAGAGGTGACGTAGCCTCAACACAGAAGCTAAGCACAGTGCAGGTGTCAACACAACAGCATAGAGTAAACCCTTGGCAAGGCTGGGCAGTCCACTCTCATCAATCCAGCGCAAGGAACGAAAAAGAACAACCATCAGTTTCGGTACCCCAAGACAACCAAAACACATCGCCATATCGAACAGGAGCTTGGAAATCAGGTTTGTTATTGGCCCTTTTTGATAATGTGGGAGAGCATCCAGCTTCTCGATGTATTCTGGATCAAGCCCATTCAGGCGGGCGCCGGTTCGAATCAATTCAAGATAGCGCAGTGTAGGCGGACGGTCCCGGGGCAGTTTTCTAGCCTCCAAGGCTCTGAATACAAAAGCCTTTTGGATTTTTCCACAATAGGTCTCCACTTCCACAGCCTCTCGGGTATAACTTTGATCACCACCCTCGCTCTGCACCAGTTTCGCAAAATCTTCTGAACTTAACCGAACCAATACTCCGTGAACTATCGCTCCTGGATCCGGCTCCACTCCGGCCATCGATGGTTCCAACCACGAAATCCCTCGCAAGTTGAAAGCCAGACGCCAGTCTTTGAGTTTGGCAGGGAAACTCTCCTTGATCTCCAGATTGGCTCTTCCCTTTAACTTGTCTGGATGCATGTTGGAGCCAATCGCAAAATTCCAAATATCTTCCGCAATTTGTTCTCGAGGATTTTCAGCCGATGTCGGGGAGATCATGGGGTTCAATTGTGGTTGAAAGCGAATCGAAGTTGCTTGGTTTTTTCGGTAGCGTGGTTATCTCTTGAGTGAGTGTTGCAAACCAAGGTTGATGTGGAGGTGACGGAATTCGAAATCCTACATGTTGACCAGTTCGCACATCCGATCAGTTGTTTCCTGTAAGACCGGCCAATTTTTTGTATGTGCATTGTATGCGATATGATCTAAACCAATGTGCAGATAGCAAGCGCTAAGTCGTTCTTGTAGATTTGTTGGTGTGTAACCAACTTGAATCCATCGATTTTCCAGGGCTTCTCGAAGCAGGGGAACATCGAGATTTGTGTGCCAGGGCGCCCAGAATTCAAACCAGGCCAAATCGTAGAGGTGATCTCCCAAACGTCCACAGCCCCAATCAAAGACTGCGTTGATGCGTCCTCCATCAACTAGGACATTACGATTCATCAAATCGCAGTGCAGCAAAGAACGAGGGACATCCGTTAAGGCAAAATTCTTCAACTTATCCAACCCTCGCTCAAAAACATCCCTTCCTGATGGAGAATTCTGTTCCAGTTTGCGACGCCAACCGTGAGTCCGTTGGGTCGGCTTGTCTTCAACAACAGTGAGCAGATGTTCCCTCCAAGTAGCACAATTAGCGGTGCCATCTTTGTCCCAATGTCCCACTCCAGCGGTCTCTTTGAGATCTGCAGTTCGCAAAGCCTCCAGTACATTGACCAAATCCGGAATCACGCCCCGCCAAACTTCAGGGGCCACATTCTCAAGAGGAATCCCATGTGCTCTGCGAGAGATAGCAAAGTAGCCATCCAGCGCTTCCCCCACCTCAAAAACCTCAGGAATGGGGAGCAGTGCTGAGCTAAATCTGGCCGCCCAGCGATCTTTTTGAAAATCTTCGATGTAACGCCCAAAGCGGATTGCATATTCCTGGTCTCCAACAATGTATCCAAAACAACGAGACCAAGCGCCCTCACCGATCATCGTAAGCTGTTGAGGCTCAGCTGAGAGATGGCTTCGTAGAAAATGATGGGCTTGATTTGGGGATACCGCTGACATCGATCTTGAAGTGAAGGCCGTGTTCCAAAAATCTGGGAGTTGAATCAACCCTTTGAAACAACGTAGGAGCTTGGCAATTGTGAGTACTGACAAGAAGTTTGTCTAGACCGACCCCTTAGATGGATGATCTAAGCAAATTAATCCAGTTCTTTGTCAGCGTCGGCAAGATGATGGGCAGGAACCAAAGAATGGGAGAGAATGTGGGATCGGTTGGCACAGCCAGGAAAAGTGACTTTAAAACCTGGCTGTGCCTTCAGGTGAGAGGATTGGGCTAAGTCAAGACTTTCACCTGAGGTCGTTGTAGAACTATGCAAACAAAGATACGCCTCAGCACCCAGAGAGACTCGTTGTAAACCCTCTGGGCGTGAGAATCAGCAGAGAGTGAAACACTCCCCGTTTGAGCAAGATAATCATGAAGATTTTCTCGGTTCCACTGCTGGGCCCCGAATCTTCATAATATAGGCATCCTGTCATGGAAAATCCGGACTCTCAACCTATGGTCGGGTAAGCTAGTCTTTAGTTGATTATTTACCAGCAAAGTTTGAGAGCAGATTGAGCAGATTTAAATTAAGTTATTGATAAATTTAATGAAAATTGCAAAGCGCGAAAAGCGTAATTCCAAAAAAAATCTTTTTTTATTTTATCGAAAAACCTATCGTGCCGATTTTAAAACCAACTGCTCTGCTCTCCATTGCTGACCATGCTTTACAGATACTCATTCACAATTTGGATGCTGATCTTCGTTGGGAGTATTCTCTCAGGTGTCCATAGCTGGGCGAAGTCACCCGTTGAACTCAATGCCGGGTTTGAGTCAATCTATCTTCGCTCCGAATTGGAGTTCCTTGAAGATCCCTCAGGATTGATATCATTGGAGCAGGTGCTGAGTGCTGAAAATCAGCAGCGCTTTCAACCCAACGGAGAAAAGGTTTTTAATCAAGGAAATACAAACTCGGTCTATTGGTTGCGTTTCAGTGTTGCGAATCCCACCGCCAAATCCATTCCCCTAATCTTCAGTATTGAGAACATTTACGGATCCCTTGAACTCTATGGAATAAAGCCGACTGGAGAGAGTTCCTTGGTTTTCCAGAAATCAGCCCGACAGCTTGTCAAGGAGGGAGGAACAACCTGGGATCTGCAGAATACTTTGATATCGGCAAATGCTAATCAGCAAACAGAATACTACCTGCGTCTTGAACCCAACCTGATTCTACGAGCAGAAATTTCAATTTGGGAACCAGAGGCGCTTAGAGAGGATTTCACTGACAGATACAATCTACTAAGTCTTAGCTGGGGGGCGATTAGTTGTAACGCATTTTTCAGTCTTTTGTTCTTCTTTTTTCTTCGCGATAGAACCTACTTATTCTACGGCCTGCATCTACTTTTCTTCAACTTCCACCGCATGTTTACTAAGGGATGGTGGATCACTGACTTTCCAAGCCTCGATTGGTTCAACTGGGTACGCATCTATGTTGTGGGATTGTCAATCATCACCGTCTTACTTTTCTTCTCAAAAGTCCTAGATCCAAAAAAGAAACATCCAATTTCGCACAAGATCATCAGATCTGCTGTGCTCTGCATTCTTGGAATCTCATTCCTAGTGGCTTGGTTCGAGCCCCATCAAGCATTTCGAGTCTTCATGACCCTCTCAGCCATTTCCACCCTGTTTCTGCTGATTCCTTACAGGGCTTGGAGAACTGGAGACAAGAACGCCCTCTTCTATTCCCTGGGCTGGGGACTCCTATGCGTATCTACTTTGATAGGAGCTCTAAATGCCATGGGATTTCTGGAGTTTCCAACTCCTGTCTACTTTGTAATGGAATTGGGTGCTTTTTCAGAGTCCCTCCTTTTCTCAATCGCATTGGCATTTCGAGTTCCTCAGAATGTTCGGGAACGCCAGAGAGCCCAAGAACAATTGTTGAAGCAAATGCAGGCGACGGAACGCTTCAAAAATCAATTTCTGGCTAACACCTCTCACGAACTGAAAACACCCTTGCATGGCATCATGGGACTCGCAGAAAACCTGCTTACTGAAGCTCGTCAGCAAGGCATGCAGCAGATGTCTGAAACGCTCCATTTGATGATCCAAAGCGGAAGGCGCTTGAATCTGCTCATCAATAATCTACTGGATCAGGCAGCACTAAGAGAAAATCGATTAACACTGCATCCAGAGCTATGCTACCTGCAGCCGCTTGTGCGCTCTGCGGTGGACCTGGTCAACGTCCAATTTTCTACAAAAAAGCTCCGCGTCGAAAATCAGGTGTCTGAATTTGTCCTCCCAGTTCATGCGGACCCATCAAGGATTGAGCAGGTTCTGCTAAACCTCCTTTACAATGCCTGTAAATTTACCTCGCAAGGACGAATTCAAATTCGATCCGCAACAGATGATGAGAGTGTACGAACCGAGATTCACGATTCAGGACCAGGTGTTCATGATGCTGATCGTAAAATGATCTTCGAAGCCTTCGAACAACAAAACTCGGCTGTGACAGAAGGCATCGGCCTGGGCCTTTCAATCTCGAAAGAAATCATTGAGGAACATGGAGGTCAAATCGGAGTAGAGCCTTCTCCTCTGGGCGGGGCGTGCTTCTGGTTCTCTCTGCCACTGGCTCAACCCACTCAAATCCCTTTGACGGAGGAGGGGCTCAATGAAAAAACCAGTGATGAAATTTCTTTTCCCTCCAGAGTCACATCAAATTTAAGGACTAGTGGGAGTATTTCCATTTTGATTGTCGATGATGATCCCGTAAATCTGCACATCCTCACAGGGATGCTCACTGAAACTGACTGGACCTTCACCTGTTGCAGCTCTGGTCAGGAAGCCCTGGAGTTAATGAGTCAAACCTCAGACTTTGACTTAGTGTTACTGGACTTGATGATGGATGGAATGGACGGCATTGAGCTCTGCACAACTCTACGCCAACGATTTACCAAGGAGGATTTGCCGATTCTCTTTCTGACTGCACTGAGTCGGAGTGAGGAGTTGAACCAGGCTTTTGAAGCGGGTGCAAACGACTATCTGACAAAGCCAATTCAGAAAGCGGAATTGAAAGCCAGAATTTCTTCACAGCTCGAACTCGCGCAATTGCGCCATTCAAATCCACCGGCTGTTCATGGGAATAGTAAATCGATGAGAGATCTGCTCGCCCAAACCATGCAGGTTGTAGTTCATTGCTGGGAACATTGCCAAGGGAAGGATCAAATTTCCTTGGCTCAGGAATCAAAACTTTGGGGGGCATACCTGGATAAGACCAATGGGGTCTGGCGATCACCCGGAATTAGACAATACCTCTCCGCCTCCTCCATGCCTCAAAGGCCACGCTGGCGTAAAGTTGCTCAGACTGTTGAGTTTCTTCAAGCTCGGCTTCCAGAGGATGACTCCCACCAGCAAGAACTTTCAGAGTTACTTGCAGAAATCTACGAGAAGTCCCACCAGGAAGGCCCCAATTCATCCGAGCCCTAAGGCCCCAAACTCCCACTAAATTCCCACTGTTTCCCCTATTCCTTCCAGTCTGCAAAGCAATTTTGAATCTGAATTTTTCCAATTGAGCTGATTAAATTTTCATATATATTCAATGACTTGTTCTAAATTTACTCAAAATGCTCTCAATCTTTGCTGGCAAAAATTTGGGGGCAAACTACTGTCTCTCCCAGCGTTTCAATCCAAATCAATTGTTTTTCCTCGCAGTCACCCCATGGTTGTTCAATACAAAAGAACCGATAATCAACATCAATTCAGTATCCAGGGGGAAGCAACTGAAAAGGAGTTAGAGGCACTTCTGCAACGATTCCAGGAGTTGCTTCATCCTGAACCGGACTTGCAGGTCAATCTTGTTTTGGATTGTTCAGACTATTTAGGGAGACGTTCTGAAGACCCTGCTCCTCCCGAAGGCAGCGAATCCTGACTTTGCTTCCGTTAGGGGAATCCAACGTCTCCTCCTAGTCCGATTTACAAAGAATTCGGAACCAGATGGTTCCAGACGTAACAGGCAGGATGCCCATGAAATCATTGCCATATTGGGTTTCTCGCCACCACAAAATAGGATGCTTGCTCGTTGAGCAACAGTGGTGTGAGAGACCGTGACACCTGAACCTCTCTCAGCATTGGAAAGGAGAGCACCATGTCATTTTCTCAGCCTTTGAATCCAACCAAGAAATTCGCAACACACCCGATGTCCTCTCGACTTCGTGATTGGGAAGACCTTAAAGTTCATTTGATCTTCTCGGCAGGTCGCCTTTCGCCAGAGTTGTTTGATTTGTTGCTCCGATGGCTGGGTCGACGAAAGGAAGAGCCTCAAATCTGCTTGTTGTTCTGGCTCGCCACCTACAATCCAACTTTGTTTCATTTGACCCTGGCCGTTCGTCGTTTCTTACTCAGCCCTATGCAGTTGATCAAATAGACTCTGGAACATCACTGAACTCGTTCTGAGCAAGAAATACTATCAGCAGCACCCCCTCTCAATTAGACTTACTTTTTAAGCAGTGACAACCATGATTCACTTTCCTAGGAGGGTTCTCCCCAAACAATCTCGTAAAGCTGAGAGCAAGCGGCCAACTCGTGAAGAGATTGAAGATCAAGTGGCCAAGTCCTACAGCAAGGAGGAGTGATTCAGCAGCTTCATCCTGAAACAACCCAAAACACTGGGCTAGCAGAAATCTGTTCGCAAATTGATTTGAACATTCAAGGGTTGAACGAGGAAGCTCGCTTGAATCTGGATAATTTCAGCAAATAATTGAACGGTGCAAAGATTGAATCCAAGAATATTACTCCTGGAAAATGCTAAAGAAAACGCTGCTCCATTCGTCAATAATTTAGAGCAACTAGGCTGGCAGGTTGATTTTGTTCAGGATGGTACCGACGCTCTGGTAATTGGCCTAACAACGCATTTCGATACTGCATTGCTCGACCTCGACATCATGGATATCGATCCACTACGCTTGGTGCAGCATCTCCATCAGCATTCTGCATCCCTTCAAATCATTGGAATGAGCCACTTTACTAGTTCAGAGGATTTTCAAAGAGTGATGAAAGCAGGAGCGGCCCACCTGCTAGCAAAGCCACTTTCGCTTGGTCAACTTGTTCAGTTGTTACCTCCACGAATTCGAGTTGCTCCATCGCATCTTGCCACTTCCAAAACTACAGTCCCCAACTTTCAGGCAAACTCCTTTCGCTAACTCCTCCCGTTAGCTCATCGCTTTCATAAGTTTACTAAATCCAAAAACAAGCATTGCACTTGAATTACCACTGGAGGATCGTCAATTTGTCATGCGGTTTACCGGGCGGTTTCTACTTTTTAAAGTATTTCGGTGCTTTACTCTTCTTAGCCTGGATTAAAAAAGTGATAACTGGTCATACAGATTGAATGCATCAACGAGCTTGAACACCTATTCATCAGAAGACTTTAACTTTATCCAAAATATTAATATTATTAATTAAATTTAGAATCATCAATCCTCTCTAAAATTTTCCTCCCCCCGCTCTCCTCTGAATTCAGCATCTCTTTTGATAAGACATTAAGTAGACGGTCGGTGCAACGGTCACTGACAAATTCGAAAATATGAACGCTAGAGGAGATTTCCATGAATGCGCTGAACAACCTCTTTTTTGGATTCATCAAGGTCGGTATCCTCTTGGTCATCGTATCTCTGATTGTGGCAGGAATCATGTCGGAAGGTACGGGCTTCGTACTGGGGATTGCGTGCGCTGGCTTGGTGAGTATGGTCTTTGTGGTAGCTCTGCTGGAACAGAAGTCCTGATTGGTCAATTCCGCTTAGTCTCGTTTTGTGGCAGGAGAGCTTATATCTTCTGCCAGATCCTCTCCACTCCGATAACACGCCCATTCCCGTTTAAAGCAAGCATCACCTCAAACTTTCTACTTCCCTTCAATGGGCATCCATCGTCCAGCAATCCCTGAAAGACCTTCGGACATTTGGCAAGATCGAGTAGCATAATTTCGCAGCTCGCAGCTCTGGAATAATGTAGCGACCATTTGTGACGATGGCCCCAGTGAGATTAGCATGAAAGAGGTTTGCTTCTTCAAAGTTCGCCTTCACCAAATTCGTATCTGAGAGATTTGTTCTTGTAAGCGTTGCCCCCAAAAGAGTTGCAGGAGAAAGGTTGGCCTTTGCCAAATCAGCATCTGTCAAGTTGGCTCCCGAAAGATTGGCGCCAGAGAGATCTGCT
>JACLAC010020890.1_pt1 | contig 50240 bp, 55 predicted proteins | sample 8027881 | NCBI WGS metagenome assembly JACLAC01 (sample SAMN15725517, study PRJNA655200) | protist metagenome | isolation source: fluorescence activated cell sorting (FACS) single amplified genomes of... | place: Spain: Blaines Bay Microbial Observatory, Mediterranean Sea | collected 2016-01-19 | reverse complement strand
ACCTCAGGTGACTCGGCAACCACAGGCCCATGCCTTAGTTTGTGTGATAGATCGTGACCGTTTCCTCCGCTGCTGAGTGTAACCTGCCCATGACAAATATCGAAGTCAACACCGACAACGCCTTACAACGATTCCTGACCATTACCGCAATTCCTGGCCGAAGTGGCGACGAGGCTGCGGTGGCGGCCAAGATTGTTGAGATCCTGCGTGAAGCAGGTCTCACAGAATCTCAGATCGAATTCGATGGTGCCGAATCTCGTACAAGAATCGACGGTAATTGCGGAAACTTGATCGTATCGCTGCCAGGCCATGGGTCTGGTCCCAGAACTCTTTTGTCGGCTCACATGGATACGGTCCCGATCTGCGTGGGTAGCCAGCCCGTGGTCGAAGGTGACCAAGTCCACAGCAGTGCTGCTACCGGTCTGGGTGCTGACGACCGGGGAGGATGCGGAGCGATTCTGACGGCAATCGTCGAAAGAATCAAACAGGGAGACGAAAACTTTCCCCCCGCGGTCATCAGCTTTCTGGTGCAGGAAGAAATCGGACTTGAAGGTGCCCGCAATCTGGATGTCAGCAAGGTTGGGCAGGTAGATCGAGCCTTCAACTTTGACGGTGGCACGGTTGAAAAACTCACGATCGGCGCCATCGGTGGCGAGCGAATGTCGATCACGGTCACAGGTATCCCCGCCCACGCTGGGGTTGCGCCAGAAGAGGGCGCCAGTGCCATCGTGATGGCCGCTCGCGCGATCGCGGATCTGGACGCTGGTGGCTGGCTGGGAAAGGTGCAACAGGGCGATGAAACAGGCACAGCCAACGTGGGCGTCTTTCAGGGCGGCGAAGCCACCAATGTGATCACTCCCGAAGTGACCCTGCGTGCCGAAGCCCGCAGTCACAGTGCAGAAATGCGGACACGCATTGTCAGTGAAATTCGAGAGGCTTTTGAACGGGCCGCAGCAGCCGTCACCAATCATGAGGGTGCCGCCGGGTCCGTTGAATTCACCTCCAACGTTGACTATGAGTCCTTTGCTCTGTCAGAAGATCATCCGTCGATCTCAGCAGCGAGTGATGCGGTTCGAGTTGTCGGACGAGAACCTTTCTCTGAAATCTCAAATGGTGGACTGGATGCCAACTGGCTGTTCCGACTGGGCATCGAAGCCGTAACCCTTGGCTGTGGTCAACGCAACATTCATACCGCCGATGAACGATTGGTCATCGCTGATTATCTGGATGCCTGCCGGATCGCCACCTGGCTGATCACGGAGGGTGCTGGGCATGAAGGATGACGACGAACTCTGCCTGTGCTTTCACGTGACCAAACGAAAAGTAAAGCAGTTTATCCGCGTCAATCAACCAAGCGTTCCAAGCCAACTTTCCGAGTGTTTTGGTGCGGGTACAGGATGTGGTTGGTGCAGACCTTTCTTGAAACGCCTGATGGAACAGCCTGAGGCTGATTCCAAGTCGTTTCCCGACTCACGAACTTATGCCTCCAACAGGCGGGAATATCGCAAAAAACAAGCGTGAGCCACTCAACCGGTCGAAGGACCCGACCGTTTACCAGGCCAACTCCGGCGGAAAGAACTCATCGATCAATTCCCTGTAGAACGGCTTCAGGCTCTCAACATCCGGCCGTGCATCGCTCTTGGAATACAGATCGTAGGGATTGAACTTTCGGACCCACTGGAATAGCCGACGATCCTGATCACTGAACAGGTGCTGATACGCATTCTCGCGATGACCAGGATAGAACGAATGATAACGGATCATGTACTGTGCCTCGGGTGGCAAGTAGGTCTTCGTCACATGATACAGATACTCGTCGTGTCCCCAGGACATCATGACGTGATCCAAACCAGCTTGGGGCTCATAGATACCTGACTGCGTGGAATAAACAGGATGATCCCAATCGGAGTTCAAGCGGAAAAAGTCGTGGTAAACAATGCTCGATGAAAAGGCGCAGCCAACGGGAAACGTGTCGCCCACGACAGCCCATTGGGGCTCACCGAATAAGCACAGAATTTTCCCCAAGTCATGAATCAATCCCGTCAGAATGAACCAACGGGGGTGTCCATCGGCGCGAATCGCTTCAGCCGCCTGCAACAAATGTTCGATCTGTGACAACTCGGTGTCGGGATCACTGTCATCGACCAGCGTGTTGAGAAACTCCATGGCCTCCCAAATGCCCATCCGCTGTCGATCCAGGGACAGAAACTCATCCCGTTTCCGCCTGACAAAATCGACTGTCTGGTACTGATGATTCAAGCGATAAAATGCCTTGACCGACGGTCGGGCTTCGGCCTCATGATTCCGAAACGCCCGTTCTGAATGATCCGCCTCTGAATGATCCGCCGCAGCCTCGGTACGCGCTGCTGGATACCGCCGCGACAAATCACTTTCCCATTGATCGGGACCGCTCATTGGATTCTGCTCATCCATGAATATCAATCCACACGCAATCATATCGGTCTACACAAACTGGCTTAAACGCCAGCAACTTCGGCAGCCTTGTAAACAACTTTTGCACGTTTGAAACCGAGTCGCTCATAAAGTCGGATAGCCGCCGTGTTGTCAGTCGTCACCTCAAGATGCATCCGCCGCAAGCCAGCCTCACGAAAACCGCTGGCTGCCCGACGCAGCAGAACCGAACCCAGACCTCGACTGCGATGAGCGGGATCGATCCCCAGATTCTGGACAGCTCCCCAACCCTCGAACTGCAAACCCTGAATCGTCCCAATCGGTTGCAGCGTACCCGAATCACTATCGCGATAACGACAAAGCCAGGTTGCCTCAGGCACAAAACCTGCCCGCGATGAGATCTCGCGCATCAACCGCAGGCAACCATCGCGCCGCCCGAGACAGGGAAATACATTGGCGTCCAGCTCCCAGCGGAAACTCTGAAACTTGGCCGTCGCATGCTCTCGAATCAGGTCGGTTGAATAGGGAACGAGGTCGTAAGCTGGCGGGACCGACGACGACTCGGGCACCGAGTGTGTCAGATCGTACTCCATCCGTAATCGCTTGAAATAAGTCAATCCCATGCCAATCCACCCGAAAAGTCTTGTCCTCTCTAGTTTAGCACACGGCTTTTAACGGCCTCCCTTCGAATAGCTCAGATAACTCCAACACGGCTGCCATCAGGCGATAGAACCCAACACGGCCAACTCGAGCCGTCCCCAAACCACGGAGCGATCGCAAATCCGGTCGGAAAATTCTTCCCAATTGTCGCATTCCGCCCGCAATGGGATAGATTTTGGTTACCCAAACAATTATATTTGGTTAACCGTAAATCAGAGTCAGTTGCCAGTCCTGGCAATGCCGATGCTGCCTTCATGTAACCTGGCCTGCCAAGGGTTCCTAGCGTTGAAACCGAACCACCGTCTCCATCACCATCGGCTGCTGCTGGCTGTCGCTTCAGCCATGCTGTTGCTATGGGTCGCCCTCATCGCAGGCTGCAATCGCAGCGCCAGAATCGGTGCTGAGCCAGCCAAGAAACCGCAGATTGTGACCACCACTGGGATGGTTCGGGACATGGTTGAAGCCTTGGTCGGTCCGGCTGCAGACGTCACCGCGATCATGGGTCCAGGCGTTGATCCTCACCTCTACCAGCCTTCCCGTGGCGATTCGATTCAATTGCTGCAAGCCGATATTGTGGTTTACAACGGCTTGCATCTGGAGGGCCGTCTTGGTGAGGTCCTAGAAGCGCGATCCGAGTCCAATCAAGCCACCATCGCGGTCGCTGAGACGCTGGCTGCGGATGACCTGCTCGACGCCGATGCCGGTCTCCATGACCCGCATGTATGGATGGATGTTGCCCTCTGGAAGGACGCCGCAGGTCAGGTCGCCAGCGCGTTGGCCGATCGCATGCCAGAACATGCCGAAATGATTTTGCAACGGGCAGTTGATCTGGAACGGGAATTGACTGAGCTTGACCGATGGGGTGCGGCGACGATTGCGTCCATTCCGGATTCCCAGCGTGTCCTTGTAACAGCTCATGATGCCTTTCAATACTTCGGCAAGCGTTATGGCGTTGAGGTCCATGGAGTCCAGGGAGTTTCGACGATCAGTGACGCCGCAATCAGCGACGTCAACCGTTTAGTGGATTTGATTGTCGCCCGTCAGGTTCCGGCTGTCTTCTTTGAATCAAGCGTTTCACCCAGGCAGGTAAAAGCGATCGTCGAAGGGGCGCGGCAACAGGGGCTGGATGTATCAAGTGACTCAACGCTGTTAAGCGACAGCATGGGTGCTGACGGAACACCCGAGGGCACCTATGTGGGAATGATGCGGCATAATTTTCGCACCATTGCGGAAGCGTTGGGAGGCCAAGCGGCAAGTGAAATTGGCACTGCATCCAAAGCAGGTGCAACGGACGCGGGGGAACAGAAGGGAATCGGAGGTGAACCAGATGAGCCATCTGCATCGACGGGTTATCCCACCACTGACGAACCCTTGCACGCGTCATCCAGTCGCGGAGTGCAGAGTTGAACACGGAAGGAACATCGGGCGTTCCACCCTTGGCGGCTTTTCAGGTAACGGTTGCCTACCGTAGTATTCCGGTCCTTACCAATGTCAGCTTTTCGACTCCCCCGGGTACTTTAACCGCAATTGTCGGCCCCAATGGGGCGGGCAAGAGCACCTTGATCAAGACCGCACTTGGACTGATCCAACCGGTCACTGGCCATTTTGAGTTCTTTGGGACATCCTTTTGCGAAGTCGATGGGCGGGTCAGCTATGTCCCCCAGCGAACGAGCGTCGACTGGGATTTTCCCGTCACCTCGCTGGATGTGGTCTGCATGGGCCTGTACCGAAAAATCGGCTGGTTCAGGCCTGTTCGGTCCCGTCACCGCGAGCGGGCAATGACCGCCTTGGCCGAGGTAGGGATGCAAGACTATGCCAAACGTCAAATCAGCCAGTTATCGGGCGGTCAACAGCAGCGTGTTTTCCTCGCTCGTGCCTTGGTTCAAGGTGCCGAGTTGTTTCTGATGGACGAGCCGTTAGCCGGTGTGGATGCGGCAACCGAAAAGACAATCATTGATACCCTGCACCAGTTACGTGATCAGGGTCGATCGGCCATCGTCGTCCACCACGATCTTGAAACGGTCAGCGACTACTTCGATCGGGTATTGCTGCTCAATCGACAAGTGATCGCCGAGGGACCGGTAGAAGGCGTCATGACTCCGGAAAAACTCAAGCAGGCCTATGGTGGCAAACTGCTGATCTTTGACTGATCCTTCGTCTCCCTGGCGTGCCATGAATACACTCGAAGTGATCTTTGCGTACAACACCCTGATTGTATTGGCCGGAACGATGCTGTTGGGAATTGCTGCGGGCATCACAGGCACCTTCCTGATGTTGCGGCGACGGTCCCTGGCCGGCGACGTGATTGGACATGCTGCCTTGCCGGGCGTCGCCCTTTCGTTTTTGATATACGCCGCCGTTGCCCCCGAAGCGGGCAAGAGTTTGCCGGTAATGCTCCTTGGGGGTGGCATCGCCAGTGCACTTGCGATGCTAACCGCTCTCTGGCTGCGGAACGTGGGTCGACTGCCCGAGGATGCTGTCCTCGCCATTGTGCTGAGTACCTTTTTTGGTGCAGGGGTGGTTCTGTTATCAATCGTTCAGGCATCACCTACCGGTGCCCAAGCAGGTTTGCGTGACTTTATCTTTGGTCAAGCTGCGGCGATCAGAATCAGCGATGTCACGTTGTTAGCTTCTATCACTGCGGGCACCATTGTGATCAGCAACCTGTTGATGAAAGAATGGGCATTGATGTGTTTCGATGAAGGACTGGCCCGGGTGCTGGGTTATCCAATCCGCACGCTTGACTTTCTGTTGATGGCTCTGGTGGTGGCTGTGTGCGTCGCTGGCATGCAAGCCGTCGGCCTGTTGTTGATCGTCGCATTATTGATCATCCCCCCCTCATCCGCTCGCTTTTGGAGCGACTCGATTCGCCCGAACATATGGCTGTCAGCACTTTTTGGCGCGATGTCCGCAACAGCAGGTGGCATTGCGAGCGCCATGATTCCACGGCTTAGCACAGGCGCAATCATTGTCGTGGCGGCAGCGGTGGTGATGGTGCTCAGCATGTTGTTCGGTACCCAACATGGGCTGTTGCTGCGTTGGCAGGCCCATCGCGCCATGAAGTTGAAAGCTGCAAGTCTGCCGGGCGAATGATTTTTCTTGACGTCACAACCCGAGGCAACCAACGGACACCGAAAACATGGCCCGAACCGCAGGCCTTTGCAGGTCTAGTCTTAAGAGCCAAATACAGTAGAATTTGCCTCAGTTCAGAATCAGGCATCCGTAGCTCAACTGGATAGAGCATCGGTCTTCGGAACCGAGGGTTGGGGGTTCGAATCCCTCCGGGTGTACTTGATGGCTCGGCCTGAGCCATCAGGATCCATCACGACCCCGGTTTTACCGGGGTTTTTTCGTTTGGTGACTGCTCTTGGGGGACCCTGACGCCCTTGTGATGGGACCCCGAATAGGTCCCCCAGCAGGTCCCCAGCCAAATCAAAGTCTGCTTCAGTGGTCTGAAGGTAATGCGTCTCCGCAATGGCCCCGCTGTGACCAAACCAATCGTTCAGGACATGGTTCGCAAAGCGACCAGTTCGCTCGAGCTCTGTGCGTCGAGACGCTCGAAGACAGATGAAGGGCTTAGGCCATCTCTCAACGCCAGCACGATCAGCAATTCGATGTAGCCGTGACCGAAGATTCTGCTCAGTGTGTCGGTAACGTGTCAAAATGCCAAGCCTTCGGCGTTTGACCGTGCAGACCTTGCCGTCCGACGATATCAAATCACTACTCATGGCTTCACTTCCGGGATGCCAAATGCACATAGGTAGCGATACCTCCGAGGCTTCTCCTTCCAACTGACGATGCGTTGCCCTGATTTCGGGTCAATAGAAGCGTATTCTTTCCATTTGAAATTGAAAAACAGGAACTTCTTGGATAACCTTATCGCAAACACGAGATTGACGCACTTGATGCCATGGGGTCAGTTCGCGACGACGGGAGCAGCACGAAGATGTACCCGAATCTCAAATCGATGGAAGCGTCGTGAAATATTACAGAAAACGTGTCGAGTACTATTTTGAATCGGAGTACAGCGACTTTACGCTTCTGCACGCCATCGAACAGATTCGTCTTTTCAAACGCACGACGGATAGTAATGCGGATGCTCTAGTTGAAATCACCGTGGGCGAAATGGCAGACCCGGAGAAGCAGGCTGAAATACGATCCCGTTGGGAAAGAAAAATCTCGCAGATCATCAAGACCTATTACGAGGCTGACAAACCACCAGCAGAAGCGGCACAAAAACTTGGCAGTGTCCTCGGGGCGTATACGCAAGGGCATTTGCTGGACTAACCGAACGACTCGTTAATACGGGTACATTTACAGCACAACCGCCTAACATCCGTTTTAACTACCCGCCAGCCCCCACCCCGATGTAGATTTATTGAGTGGTGAGATTCAGCCCCCCTAGCGTCGCGCGGTTAATCGGTGAACTCGCTGGGTAAAGATTCGCGACTCTGGGCCGTATCAGTCTCTGGCCAGCCAAATGGAAGATTAGTTTAGTTCTCTCGCCTGGGTCCGGAAACTAATCTGAACGTCGGCCAGATCCTTGAGTTGCTCTGAATTGAATTTAATACGTCTCGTTTTTTTGCTGTTCAAGCGAAATAAGAAGGGAACATATTTTTCTGAATTGTCACTTCCGATTGCCATGCAAAGAGGGGCGATTATCACAGAAAAATTGTTGTTGCGATTGGGATACCAGTAGTCATAGGAAATCGAGTCCGTGCGGTACTGGCAGATTCGGCTGATCATTAAATTAGGTGAACCAGATAGCAATTCTTCGCTGCTAGTAGGATTATACTCTGGGTAATAATCACAATCCCATGTCCATCGATCAGTATCGATAGGATCCCCATCCTTGCTAAAAAAAGTGACATCGACATTCATGGCAAGATCGTGTCCTGAATCCTGCTGATTAGCATCACTGCGGGACATGCTATGCAGCCAATGATTACTGGGACGGTACTTGCTGATGTTCTTTTCCTTCAGTACCCCCAAATCAACGACATAGCTATTCCATTTCTGGGAGGTGTGTTTCCGGTTCCAGAAGGAAAGCACGGTTACGATTCCCTCTCCCGGGCTTGTCCGAGGATCTTTCTTGCCTAACCAAAACCCTAAGACCCCCTCGACATCCTCAATCAAGCCGTTCCTAATTTCGCCACTTGGCATAGGCCTGACAATTGATTCAGGCAACCGTTTTACCGCAACGGTCTCAAGTGCCTTGGTGAGTCTCGGCAGGAATTCCCGATAGGCTTCAATGTCAGGCGTTAGTTCAACCGTGTAGATTAATTCGCCGGTGTTGGTGTCATAGTCCGGTGCTCCCTGTAGTGACAGCTTGACCATGTTCGGAAGCTCTGCAAAGAGTTCCTTGAGGAGTTCCTCAGTGCTTTGCTTCTTTTCCATCTTGCTCATTGCTTTGGCGAACATGCTTTCGCCATCAATCTTTCGTTTGATGACCTTCGCTTCAGCCAACTTCGAGGCCACTTCCGTGACTTCGACTGTCACACGAGCTCTGAGCCGCCACAATCCATTTTCTTCGGTTACACTGCTTGGGATCGTTTTTGCTGTTCGCACAACACCGTTTGATGCAGTTAAAACCTTATCCTCGATGAGTTCATCGTTCTCAACCAGGGTTTGCGAGTCTACATATAGTCCGACAACTTGTCTTACCGCATTTCGATAAGCATCTTTTTGCGCAGCCTCTTGCGTCAAGCCAACGCCTGCTGCAATCACCTCCATTACGCTGGCCATTTCGTTTGACGTTTGTGGTGCATGAATCTCGGGTGACGTTTCTGGTGTGGCTGAGACTCCTTGTGATCCGGAAGAAAATGGATTCGTTTCCATTTCGGTTTCAATCAAGCTTGCCACATGCTTACGATCGTCCTCGCTAAGCTTGCTTAATGGTATTGTTCTTATCTCACCATTTGAGAGCTTTAGCTGCACAAGCTTACCCTCCGTCAGCTCCACAAAATCTGCGTCGATTTTGAACTTACCTGTGGCATCGGTCCAGGTACGAGCGTGACCGGAAGGCGATATACAAAGCAAGACGAGGAACAAGAAAGGAAATCGCATTGGTGTTGCTCGATTGAAAAGATGGAAAAACTATCAATTTAACGTGTACCTGGTCGCCATGCGACACTGCATTCCACGCTGGTAATCCGTTTCAGATCTTCCAGCGCTACCTTGATTCGACGTTCGTATTCTTGACGCGGTCGATAATACAGGCTGTTACCGTAGCCTGTTTTTTTGACAGTGAAGGCAAAGGGCGCTATGTAGAAGTTGGCTGTTGAACGGTCTGCAAACTGCGTCAAGAAACCATCCCAATCAACCCCATTTCGGCTGTCATTTGATTCGCTCCTGAGATCCTGTCCAGAAATGTCACGTGCTGCGAAATGCCGCAGGAGAGGCAGGTTCCCTCGGGAGTCCGAACCATAGCGGAACGTGGAATCACTGTCGGCGACTAGCTCGAATTCATCTTCTGCGACCAGTTGACCTTTAGAGTCCAGCATTGAAATGACAACGACAGTTTTAGATCCAGCGTGTTGGGTTACATTGCTCCCATTCGTACTCCGGATTCCATCGTTGCGTGCACTAGGCATTTGCAGTCCGCTCAAGCACTCCTTCATATCAGCATCGACGGTGTAAGCGTTCCAGCGAGTTGAAGTCTGATTGGAACCCGAAAAACTGCACAACCAAACACACCATTGATTGGCGCGTTCTACTTTTGGTCCAGCAAAATCTGGGACACTGTTGTTTACCCAAAGCCCTGGAATGCCCCGGTTGTTATTGTTTTTGGCAGATGTTGCCTTGATGAGCAGAGAGTCCTCGGTAAGGCGGATCTTCTTTAGTAAATTTCCCAGTCTCTCTGCGAACGCCTGGTAGGCCTTCTCATCAACGCCGACACTGATATTCAAAACAACTTCAGAGGCCTGGCGATCGTACTCTGGAGCATCCTCGTTCTCAGCAGTCAGGAGAGCGGGCAAATCGCCGAGAGCTTTTTTGAGCAAAGCTGTGGCGTTTTTTTCAGCATCTAGCTGGGTAATGGTTTCTGCAAATAGGCTTTTGCCTTCCATTCGCTTAACACTAATATTGGCGGCTTCGAGTTTCATTACAAGGCTGCGCTGTTCGACGTCTGCACGGATTTTGACGCGGATTAAACCGTCAGCACTCCCTTCACCAAGCTTTTCGTATTTTTTGACAAAGCCGTCACTGTAAGTTAACACTTTGTCTTCAATCAATTCATCGTTCTCCACGAGCGTTTGCCCGTCCACCACGGTGCCAACAACTTGGCGAACCGCCTCACGAAAAGCGTCTTTCAAAGCGGCCGACGGCGAGAGCCCGACGCCCTCGGCCTCAACGGTTTGCATGTTTGCTGCTGACTCAGTGCCGATCATCCCTGAGGCTGGTTCCGTTGCAAACGGATTCTCGTCCCGTTCGGGGTTCATCAGGCTGGCCACGTGCTCGCGGTCAGCCACACTGAGCTTACTCAATGGTATTGCAATTGTCTTTCCGTTCGACGCTTTCAGTCGTACCTGATCGTCTTCGGTTAGCTCCACAAAATCTGCTTCGATTTTGAATTTACCTGTGGCATCAGTCCATGTACGAGCGTAAGTCGACAGTGGTAAAAACAGGGAACACAGTAAAACCAACGATTTGCAATACATGACTATTGAGCCTTCTGTGTGGGTTCGTGCGCGGCGCTATATCTAAACCAGTAAGAGTGGTGTTTATGCTTCCCCGGAGACTACGATGCACCACTTGTGAATAACCAACATACTGCAGATTGAAATAACTATAAATAGAACCAGCGGTGGCCATCAATCAAGCAATTTCATTCAAGCCGCGTTGTTTTTTGTTCTGCAACACTTGTTGTGGGGTGTAGGTGGCAGTGATTGGCAAAGCTCTGAACAGCTGTTCACAAACTTTTTGGAAAGAGAAACCCCGGCACTTTTCGACTGTGAACGGACCTTGTCCCCTTATCCGAGTCCACCCGTGGAGTTAGTGATGGGCGTGTTGAAAGGGAGAATAAACCATGCCAAGAAAACGCTATCGAGCCGAGGAGATCATTCACAAACTTCGGGAGGCGGAGGTTGCCTTCGCCAAGGGGAAGTCGACCGCAGAGGTTTGCAATAAGCTTGGCGTTGCCGAGCAGACCTACTACCGTTGGCGGTGTGAATGCGGCGGCTTGAAGGTCGATCAGGCCAAAAAGCTCAAAGAGCTTGAGAAGGAGAACGCTCGACTCAAACGACTTCTCGCGGAGGCGAAACTGGACAAGGCGATTGTGAAGGAGGCCGCCTCGGGAAACTTCTAAGCCCGGCGAAGCGACGACGGGGAGTGGAACATGTTCGCGATGCTCTGGCCCCTGAGCCAGGGGACTTGTGCGAAGACCATTTCGAATATCGACACAGTCTAAAATTCGATGCGTGCGATGCCCTGGGAGCGATCGCTTCGCACGACGCGCTGACCTCACTACGAGAAATCACCCTTGCGCCTGTTTCGGTAGACGTGCAAACGGCAGCCTGGAAGAGCCTGCGGTAGGTCCCGGGCAGCTACGCGACGTCACCGCTTATCGTCGATTGACGCGCGCGTTTGAGGGAGACATACTTCAATAAGGTCTACTGGCTTTACTATCGGCACTTCACGCGGCCTTGCTCGAAGCTCATCCTCTGGCTTGTTATCCCCCAAAAAAGAACGGACCGAACCAATGTTGCCAGCCTTTTTAACGCATTGCCAGCCAGCGTCGTTTTTGATTTGGCTGGGTGGGGCGATGTTAGTTCTCTCGATACCATCATTTGTGTCGGCGGAAGATGGAGCAAGAACGCCGCAACCGGTCGGCTCGGCAAGGGAATTGGTGGAGGGCCTGGATCTCGAGGAACCTATGCGCAAGGCCATTCTTACCGTGTTGAGGCAGAATCCTGACGAGCGTGAATGGTCTGGGCGAGCCGGCTCAATCCTGTTTGCCATCACGGCCCAACCGCTTCCTCGGGGCAGATTTCGCTCCATGGCGCTTCCGACGCTGCTGAAAATGACGACGGCCGCGACCGTCTCGCAATTGATCCAAACGAAGTCATTGCTATCTCGCTATGAGTCCGAAGGCCTCTGCGAGGCAAATACGCTTCGCAAGGCGCTAACGCGATCCGCCCCGCGGCTGAATGTTCTGGGCAGCGTGAAAATGCTAACTCATCTGGCCGCTCGCAAGGGCGAATTCTCAGTGGCTTTGGTCTACGCTTCAGAAAGCGACATCATCGGGTCGCTCTTGGAGAAACATCGGCTGTCGATTGTCAAAGCCGCCTATCGAGACACAATGCATGTACAAGCCCGCCGTCTGATGGAAGGCAAACAATGGCAGGACGCCCTCGGATTGTGGCGGCATTTGCACGAACGGAAGCTGGTTTCGCCGCCGCTTTATCTAGACGCCGCTAGGTGTTTTCTGGCTCTGGATCGGCAAGACGAGGCAATAGAGATCGTCGATGAAGCGATTTCCACCTTTGAGGAGGGTGAATCCTGGGCTTTTTTCGAGCAAGCGGGCGAAATTGCGTTAGACTTGAATCCCGACAAAGCTCAAGCGGTGGCAGAGCGGGCATTCTCCCTAGCCTTGGCAAAGTATCGTAGCCATGGGCATCCATTAGCCCCCTCAGCAAAACCAAAGTAACGCGGTACCCACATTCTTCGGGGTATCTCACGTGAAAACTACGCAACAAGGAATATTCCATGAAAACCATTTTGTCATTCGGTCTGTTGATCCTTCTCGGACTGCCAGCGACTGCGTTGGGTCAAGCGTCCTCAGAAGACGTCAGCGGTGCAGACTTTCTACCACCAGTGCAGGGTGGCGATGAGAGCGTCGAGAAGCCTGCAGAGGTGAAGGTTAAGGAAGAAGTCGTCCAGGCGGCTTCCGCTCAAGATGCGATGAACGTGGCCGTCAAGGAAAACATCAAGGAGATCGCCAAAGATCCCAAAGCGGCCAACGCAACCCCCGAAGTTGGCGTCAAATGGTTGAAGTTTGGCAGCGGCGTGGGCGTTCTCGCCACTGGCGTTGGCATGTATGTCGAAATGCCGAATCCAACAGCGACACGAATGGCTCAACGAAACGCATACGTCGTGGCGTACGTCAACGCCAAAGCGGCTATGGCCCGGTCGGCGTCCAGCATTTCCAACGAAGGACGGGACGTTCTTGAAACCGCCAGCTCACAAATCAATGGCGCTGAAACCTACGAGAAGGCCGACGTGGCGACGCGCAACGAAATGATCAAACAAGCGGCCGACGCGTTGATCAAGGGTTACGTGACGTACGCGATCAAGGAAATTGCAGACTCGGAAGCCCCTACCGTCCGCTTCGTCTACGTCAGCATCGCCAGCACGCCCAAATCGCAAAAACTCGTCACGCGGCAGGGTGCAGTCTATCAAGTGGAGAAGTTGATCGACGGCCTGAACGAAATGGTGCGCGATATCAAGAAAGGAATTGTGCCTCCAGTGGGCGGCCGCGTGATTACTGTTCCGAAAGCGAATGAAACGGCTTTTGTGGGATTTGGCAGCGCGATTGTCGGCACCAGCCGAAATCGTGCGTTTCTCGCCAAGATGAAACTCGACGCCCAAAAGATCGCTGCGGCCAGGGCCCGCGATTCGCTGCAAGGAATAATCGGCGGAGATCGTGTCATTTGGCAAACGGGTGTGGAGAGTAAGAATTCGCAGGAATTCAAGGAATCCCTTACCTACGCCAAGAAAGATCCGCTCGCCCAAGACAACTCGGCGATCGAAGAAACGCTGGCAAGCTACTCGAGCGAGTTTAAGGCGGAACGCAAATTCTCAGAAACGATGCAGTCGCTTCGCAAGGGAATCCTTCCTCCCGGCATCAAGGAACGTGTCTGGTTGAGCGATGATGGTCAATGGGCCTATTCGATGATGGTCTATTATCCCCCGCTCACCAATTTCGCTGCGGCGACCGCCCGTAAAATGCGGGAAGCGAATCTGATCGCGCCGGTCGATGATAGCGGTAAGGGTTTCGTCGGCTCAGGCAAAAACGCTAATAAGAAGGCGGACGATAAGACGCGCACCATCGATGGCCGAGTCAAACCTCTCAAGGGCGGCAAGGTCTCGCCTAAGGAAGACCTCTAAAGAGTAGTTTTAGGACGTCGTGTCCCAAATGTGCGTCCGCCTTTTTGGGCCAAGTGCCTTCGAAAGAAACGCGGATAGCAGATTGGTCCTATCAGCAACCTCAAGCAAGTCAGCAGCCCTACTCTGCTGACATTGAAGGTCGACAGTCGTCGCCAAAGCAAGGGTGTTTCAGGCTGGCGTAAGCGAGGTCGCTGATTCAGGTCCGCCATCAGAATCACAATCCCCCCCCAAAGAAAAAGAATACCTCTGCATGGAACGGAAGTATGCCATGGCGGGCCAGGAAGAAGAGCTGACTGTTTTAGAGTTAATCGAACAACTACAAAGCAACGACAGATTGAAACGAGTTTCCGCAGCCGGCGAATTGGCGGGACTCGAGGGGCGGGCGAAAGAGGCCATTCCCATTCTAAGATCATGGATCGGGGATGCGGATCGGATCAGTCATGTGACCGCGTTGGGTGCGATTCTGTTGATTGACAACTCCGAAGCAAACGACTTGCTCCCGCTTCTTGTGGAGGCCGCCGAGTCTGACGATAAGGGGCGGACTTATGCCATTTATGCTCTTGGGCTTCTAGGACCAACGGCTTTACCCGCCGTCCCGGCTCTGAAACGTTTGCTGGATAATGAATCTTCGAGTGTCAGCATATCCGCCAGTGAAGCTCTCTATGAACTGACCGGCGATCCGACGTATGTCATCGATGTGGGCTTGCGGCTGCTCAAGCATCCCGATTGGCTGCAAAGGTACGTCGGCATCGAGCATTTGGAATACGTAGGGCGAGAAGCGGACGTCGCGATTGCTCAGTTAGAGTGGGTTGCAATTGAGGATGATGACAAAGGTGTGCGAAAAAGGGCGAGGGAAGCGGTGAACAACATCGAGGCACATGAGCGGCAGCCAGATCCAATGGAGTAACGGCAATCAGTGGTTGGCGTGAGACGCCCCCTTGGGTTGCGGAGTGTGGATAGGAGGTAATACCAGTGGCCATCAATTCAAGTGCGTTAGAACAGCTTCGCGCAACAGCATCCAGCGGCGACGTCGCGGCTCAATTTGAGCTCGGCCAAATATACGCACGCGGTGAAGGAGTTTCCCAGGACAACGCGGAGGCGGTAAAATGGTATCAGATGGCTGCTGAACGCGGGTGCGATGTGGCGCAGTTTTGCCTCGGACTCATGTATCGCGACGGCGAAGGAGTTACTCAAGATGTAATCGAAGCAGATTACTGGTTCTACAAGGCTTGCGGTGAATCGCAAGAGGAACTTGCCAGAAAGGAAATGCTCGACAAAATTCATTTGTATAACGACGAGGAGGCAATCGAATGGCGCCGATGGCTTCAGTCAAGTGCGGAAGAAGCTCAGGAGAAATCCCGCATGTTGCAGCAAAACGTAAATCGCAAGCACAAAGGCGACGTTGATAAATAAAAATAGAGACGCCACAGTCGAAACCAGTGCAGTTGTCCGGCCGAAGTATTTGCTGAACAGGAGTCATCAACGCCAACTTAACTTAGCTAGCCGACGCGAACAAATGAATCCCGACGAAGAATCGAACGACGAATATCTGTGCTACAGTGAACTGCTTGCTGAGCTATATTTGAAGTTCAAGAACCAACTGCCGCCTTTGCCACGACAACCGATTGCGCATGTCGATGACGGAGACTACCAGCCGTGTCTACTGCCTGAAGTCGCTGCTACCATATTGGGGCGACTTGATGCTCCGCCTCGCTTAGTGGCTCATTTGGCATTGGTACACGATACCGCGGTGGAACTCACTGACGGAATACTGGCTGCGTTTCCGAGGATCGAAATTGATGCTGTGGCAATTCGTTTTGGCGCAGCGACTCACGATATCGGCAAACTCGCGCACCGAAATGAATTGGAAGGCCCCGGTAATCAGCACGAGAGGGATGGTGCTTCGATTCTGCTGGATTTAGAGATACCGGAACCGTTCACTCGATTCACACGAACGCACGGAGCTTGGTCCCGCGAACCGTTGCCGCTGGATGATTTGCTCGTGGCGTTGTCCGACACCGTCTGGAAAGGGCAGAGGCTAGAAGACTTAGAATCCTTGGTTGTCGCTCAACTCGCCGAAATGACCGCAACTGAGCCTTGGGAGACATTCAGCAGGCTTGATGGTATTTTGGATCAAATTGCCAGCCGAGGCGATGAACGGTTAGCGTGGCAGGGCCGTCGAGCGTAACGCCCCGCCATCCCAGATCATCAGGGGCGGGACAAATCTCAGCATCAAACAATTTGCTCAGCTCGTTGTTCGTCGCTCCAAATGCGCATTCGACTTTGGTGATCACTCGGACGTGCAAATTCGATAATTTTGCGCCATTCAGTTCCAGTCCCGAGGCACCTCCCGAGCTGGAACTCGCCTACCTTCCTGCACGTTGGCCGGAACTGCAACTTCATATTCGCCACGCGATCATGACGCTGGTTCGTTCCGTCGATTCGACGGCTGAAGTTCGACCGGAGTAACGACTATGCACCCGGCTCAAACTGCACTACACCCTCACGCCAATCCACATCAAACTCGCCGCACTGGAACGACTCTTCGCCCATGGGGTCGTCCACAGGGACCTTGAGTAATTCACAAATTGCGAGACAAATCTTCCTGTACAAAAACGATTCCAAAAGCAAATCAGCCGAAACCAAGCAAGAAACACCAAACAGCTCAAACAGAGATTGCCAATTTTGACGACGTAAGTCGTTGAAAATAGTGGCGGCAGTCGAGCGAATATTGACGAAAACTGAAGTCGGCGCATACTGCTACGACATCTCTTACCGCCATCGCAACGCTAAGCGGCGTCGTGGTAGTAGTGCTTCAAGAGACCGCCAAGCCGACTCTCGCATTTGACGGTTGCCAAATTCATGGGAACAACGTCAGGCTCTTCTTCCGACTCGCCTCGGGGTTTTGGTAGCAGCACGTTTCCGATTCCCTGATGCGGGTGACACTCGTGATAGTAGTCGACGTATTGGCTGACGATGTAATTGAAGTGTGCTTCGCCAAACACCATGAAATGATCCAACGCTTCTTGCTTTAGAGATTGTATCCATCTTTCGATGTAGGCGTTCAAGTTCGGCGCCCGTGGTCCGACGGGCTTTACTTTTATATCGAGATCGGTGAAGACTTTATCAAACGGCGCAGAGAACGCGCCGTCGTAGTCGCGAGTGAGGATGGTGCATGACATTCCCTGTTGGCGAATGTGCTCGAGAAACGCATTGGCTTGTTGCACCATCTATTTCTTGTTGTTGGAAAATGTAGCTGGCGTGACGAACACTCGTCGGGTTGCACATTAATAAATGCCAATGAAAACGCTTGTTTCGGCCCACTGATGGTCCAGATCCACTTACTGAAGAAGTCGCACTGCCAAAGTGTTTCGCTGTGAACTTTGAGAAAGTCGGACCATGTACCGCGCCCACGTTTTGGACCTGGTTCCAGGCCGTTCTCCAGCAAGATGTTTTTCACCGTCTGACGAGAGGTCTTTCCAACTCGCAACTTCTTGAGTTCACCAAGAATGCGGCTGTACCCCCAACCTGTTTCTTTGGCGACGCGGACAACGAATTCTCAAATGATCACTTTGATGCGAGGCCTCCCCGTTCTTTTGGCAGGCTCGTTGCCCTCGGCCGTGCGAACCCACCGGCGGAATGTCGAATAGTCGACAATCGTGATCACGAAGCGGACGGCTGGTCCCAACGCTTGGCCAAGCTTCAATAGCCGGGCCCGTTCGTCTGGCTGGAGGAAGATGCGTTTCTTGGGAACGCGCCGGCGGAGCATTTCGTTCTCCGCTTTAAGGAATTCGACTTGGTTTCTCAGCTCTTCATCGGTCGAGCGGGCAAGCAGAAACAACAACGGCAGGAAAATCTCGCGCACAGCGGTTAGAACCTATAAATGCCGAATGAAGAATGGAATTGGCAATCTTTTTGTACACCGCCAAACCGGTCGGGAAACATGGCTTGCGGGCGGATTCCCTTCATCCTAGTTGCAACGCGGCTGTGGCACCGGGGTAAGCTGTTAACCGTAGACTGCAACCATTCGGGCCACGTAGGGGCAAAGTGTCGCGCTTTTCAAAAACGTGAAATCGGCGCGCCTATCAGCAACTCGTTTAGAGCCCACCACTTACATCGAAGAGAGCCTCAGAATCTGCGAGTTCGTAAAGAGTTGTGTACAGGGAGGTTATTGAGCCTCTTCCTTTGACGCCGCTGCGATTTTCTGCGTTGTCCGGCTGGAGGAACAGGCCACATTCAGGTCGGAAGACTTTGTGATTACCGAAGCCACTACCTGACCGATGATTTCGTCTTCGGTCAGGTTGGGCACTGGGAAGCGATAGTCGGATCGGACCCGGTAACTTTGGGCGTCCTCATCGAAGTAGTACGGAACACCGGCGAATTCCAACGCTTGCAGGTCACGGTATACCGTTCGCTCAGTGACTTCGAGTTCATGAGCAATGCCTTTGGCATTCCATTGGCCTCGGCTCTGAATCAGGCGCAACACCGATAGGATGTACGCCAGCCGGTCGGCTTGCCAGGCACGACGACATCGGTTGGTAAAAGTTGCTCCTGTGCGATTACTCAATTTGTGCCTTCAATTCGCCTATTGACCCGACTTCCACCGTTCCTTCGAGTTTTGAAAGACTCGTACTCGTCCCAACCCACGGCAACGATTTCGCCGATTCAGAGACTGAATCAGCTTTGTCGTCGTGTTCCGAGTGGCATCAGGCACTGGATTTACCATGATAACGGCAACTTCGACGGGCGAGCTTGGGCTTAATGCCGGAAATGCATCTGGAAAAGTCAACTGAAGTCGCTTGATTTGATTCGGGGTAGACAATTCAACAGCATAAGTCAGCGCCTGTAACAAAGCGAAGAAACAATTCTTATCATCTCGCACCTTGACTTCGGCCACGACGGGAAGCCCGTCAGCACTTCGAAGCAAAAGGTCCATCCCTCCTCTTCCGGTTTTCGTAGCACGCAGGCCCGTTGCAAATACACCTTGCCTTGTGTTCCACGGATTAATTTCCCTCGAAACGTATTCGTATCCAGAATCCGTGAGACCATGGTTCATGAAGAATGTAGTGAACTCGTTTGTACTTGACACGTCGCTAAGCGGTCCAGTGAATCGTGGGAGAGATTCCCTCTTGCTTTGCCCCCATGCTTTCTGATTTTCATAGGCCAAAAATTGTTGACGAGAGTCATTCCAAAGCTTTTCAAGCAGCGACGGCTTTTTCTCATACATTTCAGCAATGGCTGCAAAAAATGCTTTCTCAAGAACTTTCATGCTTTGATAGTATTTTCGCAGCCTTGTCACGGGAACCAGCGTTGGCTCGTCAGTTGGTGCGGCCTCTACGTCAGTCTCAGGCAGTCTCTTCCCATCATTAAGTAAGCTAAGAATGTCCGCCCAGACATGAGTGGCTCCAATTGCATAGCTGTCCTGTTTTGGGAGCAGTTGCTTGCACTTCGCCAGGGTATAACGCTCCTCGATTTCCGAATTTTCAGAGTCAAGTTCGTAAATCACTCCATCGACGATCCTCCTAAGTTTTAACGTGTCTCCTTTCTGGGAAAAGTGACACCAAATTGGACCAGTGTTTGTGTTGATTTTTGCTGCGCCAGTCTTGCTCACTTTACACTTCCCACCATTCGTGATCGTTTTTAATTTCCACCCGCTCCGACAACTCTGCAAATCCATCTCGATCTTCCAGATGAATCGGAATGACTCGCTTGGACGGGATTGCATCGACGAACTGTCGAAGTTCGTCTACTGTAGCATGACCGGATGTATGAATGTGTTTCCTCTGGATTCCCATGGCAGCCATTTCGTCCAGTTCTTTTCGGCTACCTTGAACGTATCCTGACCAGACAGAACTGATCAGGCTTGCTCCATCAAGACATTTTGCCCGTTTAAGGTCGCTCAACATACTGGGGCGGAAGATCATCACCGAGCGGTTGGCGACCTCTGCAAGACGCTCCCAGTAAATTCGGTGCGGATAGTAGGGTTTGGAAACGTGGAACGCCTCTTCTCGCTTGATCTTCTCCCTCTGGCTGGACGGAAGGAAAACGAAGACTTGTTTGTGGTCGGGTTTCGGAAGCGCCTCGTCCTGTGCGGCTCGGATAATTTCCGCAGTGTACATGTCAAGGATTAACTGACGGCCTAATTGCTGACAGGCTTCCCAGACCGAGACGAGACGGTCTATGTTCTGGCTGGAACACCATACCAGACACATGCCTTTGGTCTCGTTGAACACCTTCACCATCTCATCAGACACAGACTGCTCGTCTGGGAAGGCAAAATCTGGATTACGACCGACTTGAGTTCCTTCGCAAATGAAGTCGTCAATGTCTTGTGGTGGATTTCGGATCAGGTCATCAAACAGGTGGGAATTGCGTCCGTGCCCTCGAATGTCACCTGAGTAGAACAATCGCTTGCCATCGGTTTCGACAAGCAGGCAATAACTGTCATAGGCTGAATGATCGATGCGGTACGGTGTGAGCGTGAACGGACCAAGGCTGACGGACTGCTGGTCGCTTAATACGTGTGGCTCGATGTTGCCCAGTGAGGGCAACCGGGTGAAGAAGGCGCTCACATCGATAATCCTTCGAGACGCCTCCCCCATGTAGATGGGAACCTTCTGCGTAATTTTCTCCAGAAGGCCGTAGTGGTCAGGGTGAGGATGAGAGATGAATACTCCGAGCAGGCTGTCGTCTGGTGAAGTCAGGCCACTGATGTTGGGAACAGTCACTTCACCTTCGCCTTTCAGCGGTAGGCCGATATCCAAGACAATTCGCTGCCCTTGCGACTCGATTTCGACGCAATTTCCGCCGATCTCATGGCAACCTCGGTGAATCCTACACCTCACTCAAACACCTGCCGTTTCAATTTCCAAAGCACCTTTGAAGAAACTAGAGACCTTATCTCTCTGAGATTCCAACGAAGCTCACCAGTCATGCCCACTCGCCCCAAGCGGGCAGCCGTTATCCTAACACCCTTCAATTGCCACGACAGGCAAGTGCCTTCATCTACGACAGCCCAACTCTGAAATAACGCAAATCCGTTCCTTGTTGCATTTTCAAAAACCAAACAACTCTTTTGAAAAACCGGTTTTTCAAAATGAACCTAATCCGATTTATATATAAATGGCGGTCTGATTTTGGTCTGATTTTTTGCATGATCATGAAACTTGGCGATTCAGCAACAACACAAAACACCTTTATTTAAGGTGTTTTTGCGATGGCCGTTGATGAGAGGTTCAATTCCCGCCGCCTCCATCAAGGCACCGTCAGTGACTGGCGGTGCCTTTTTTTGTCTCTGCATGCCATAAGGTGACACTTCAGCAGTACTTGCGTCATCTTTCTTTTTTCCAGTTGAGTGACCATCGCTGCCAGCAAGCGTCCCGGCTTGCCCCTCACAGACGCATGATTTGCTGCAAATATGCTGCAACGAACTGGCAATATGTGCACCTTGTTGACGCAGACACGGTTGAGGCAGATGAGTTTGGAGTTGATGAACTGAAAAGAAATAGTTTTCTGTTTCGAAGTTCTTACGGCAAACCTTTATTCACAGAAGAAAAGTTGACGCAACAGCAGGCTCATAAGCTAAAACTGCAGATGATCCGAAATTAAACTTGAATATCACCTCGCAAAATTGTGTATGAGTAAGTAGGGGACATTCAATCGTTCATTACTTCAATTATTGAGCAGACAGAACATGCTTCTGTGGAAATGATTTTCTGTAATCATTGACCGTCCACCAACTTTGGAAATGTGGCTATTCAGTGGCATTTTGAGGAAAAGGGGTGGGGTGTTACGGCGGTGCGATCTTGCATTTAGTCAAACCAGTTCGAAACCAATCACCCGGAGCCTAGCTGCCATGCGTATGAATTTCCCCACTCTAGTTTTACTTGCCTGTGCTTCCATCGCTCCGATCGGCTTAACGGAAGCTGCTCACTCAGTTGAGCCAACGGTTTTAGTTTTGGCTCCCATGCAGAGAACTGTTGCAATCTCCAAGATCAGTGCCAAAACATCTTCGCAGGCGATCTTGATCGCGGAGAGAAAGAACCCGGGCTGGAAAGTGGTCAAGATCAAGGAGCACTCGAAGCACTGGGGCATCACAATGAAAAAGCCTTAGGAGGAGGGCAACCAACTCAATTACCTCTCCCGAAGCTGGTCGAGAGGCAGGCTAACCCAAGGCACCCCCCACTCCCGCGAGCAAGCCGAGGCGTGGCTTGCTGATGTCTTGGGCGAAGAGGCGGCAGCGTTGATGGTGGATAGGCCGCGTGGGTGAGTGCTACTTTGTTTTACCGTATTTCTTAAACAACTCAGAGACTCGTTTCTGCACTTTGATTTTATCGCCTGATGACAGCGTTACACCTGAGATCTCTATTTTGTAATTCTGTGTCCTCGACGAAAGCCCGATCCAAGCAGCACCTTCAATGACGCTCTTCGGTACACCTCTGCCGTTCAGGTACAAGTTACCTAATTCTGATCGAGCTCTACTGTGACCCTGCTCCGCCGCCTTACGGTACCAATACGCGGCACCCGAGTAGTTCCGTTGCACACCCACGCCATCTTTGTACAAGTTCCCGACATTGTATTGAGCCCCTACCTCTCCCTGCGTTGCCACTACCTGCATCAGCTTGAAACCTGCCGCCTCATCCTTCACTACACCACCTTTCCCAACTAGATACTTGTTCGCTAGCTCCCAAACCTTATTCCGGTCATACACCTTTGTGTTAGTCAGTTTTAATATTACCCCCTCCCAGACAGCTACGTATTTGAGGTAGTCCGGTTCTCTTTTTTTGTCGCCAGCCGATTCAGTAATCAAGCCAATGTCAACAATCTTCACTAATGCCATCTGAGCATTAGCTCGGTCGTTAGTGACGTCGCAACACATTTTCACACCGAGCCATGACAGTGCTCGTTTATACATAGCTGTGCCGTCCACCCTGCCTTCGTAACCTCCTGCTGCCCGAGTAAAGTGAGTGCGTGCATCTTGAAGCAACTTCTTGTTGTTTGGTGCGTTATTGTATTGCTCCATAAGGCTTCGTGCAGCCAAAAGATCCTTGTCAAGGCTTCGATTGAGCATGGATCTATTACTTTCCACCAAGCCGGTCCAGACATCGAATCTGTCTTTAAGGTCTAATGCGGCAGACGTGGTTCCTATAATTGCCACGACTGCATCCGTTATTGGATCGAGAGCTCGTGCTTGTCGCGGGACCAAGAAGGAGGCAATTAGAAACAGTGTCACGCCGATCGAGCGATGCATAATAAAACCCATTAGTTAGGAAGTGGAGCTGAAAAAGCGAGTCGCCAAATAAACGTACTGCATTGATTTCTATCGAACCTGCGTAACAAGAATAAACAAAACCCCGCCGCTCGGGGCGGGGCGTTCTTTGCTTCCCCACAATACAGACCCAACCTCACCCACAAAGTCTGCCCAATAGCTAAAAAAAAGCCCGACATCCCCCGAAGGGGACGACGAGCGTTGGTGACGGAACTACCAAGCAGTTAGAGCCTGATGCTTCCATCTTGAATACTGGTAAAAACCAGAGCACCCGCTGCGAGTGCAAAGATCAGCCAGCTTCCGGTAACGAGGCCCAAGAAACCCGCAATGATGAGGGCTCCGTGAACATGGGCACTGTTCAACTTATGCTTGGCGGTCTTTATCGGTTTAGGCATATACGCTCCCTTGGTTGGAATTGCCCCTCCACGCATTGCACTGGCTGCGGTAACCACAACCAGAGCACTGCATCGGATTTGGGGCGGGATAGAAATGGCCAGCCGAGATGGCCGACCAGACGCTTTCACGACTGCATCATCGGTTTCCAGTAGCAGGTCAACGCGTCCCAATAGATCAGGAAGATCCGACAGTTCACCACGCAGTTCTTCCTCAACACCAATGATCCTTCCATCCTGTTGGGTCAGATCACTGGCTAGAAAAGCCCTCAGCATCCTGTCGGCAAGGCTATGCAGAGTGTCAGCCGTTTCACTCTTGTTGAAGCGGACCTCCTGCTGCGACCTGTCACGCCAGCTTTGCTGGTAAACCGCCAGCAGCTCATCAAGTGATGGCTCTACTTCTCCTGCCAACTGCTGGGTGAAGTAAAACTCCACAGCGGCATGGATAGCAGAACCAAACACGAGACTTGACGACACGCAGTCCTCCGGCAATCCGTCGATGTACCGAAAGCGGTACTTTAGCGGGCATCCCTGGAACGTACGCACAGCCGAGTAGCTGAGGTAATCACGCTGCGGTGTTGCCACCGCAATCATGATCGCCCTCCCGCCACGCCACGCTTCAGGTCATCAATAAGCGAACTGGCGTCGCGAATCGAAAGATCCTCTGGCCGCTCCAAACCAAACCTTTCCAGCACAAGGTTTTTGGGGTCTAGCCGATTACGCCGAGCAATGGCGAAGATGGCCCTGACCTGGCTTTGGGTCGCAGAGCCGCCTTCCTGACGGCTCTGACTGCCATTGCCATTGTGTGCCGATGCGTGTCCATTCCGTTGGACCACCGGCTGCTCAATAGCTGGACCTTCACTAGGAAGATCAAGCTCAGCATTGATACTCTTGCGTGCTTGGGCGTAAAGAGCCCGTACACGCTCCTGAAAGCGCTGCTGGTCGCTGATGATCCCAGAGTCGAGTTCGACCTCAAGATTAACACTGGCCCCTCGGGAACCGAAGTTGGCTTCGCCGACTTTGCGGCTCAGCCCAATATTTAATTTGACTGGCATATGAATACTCCATTCATGGTCAAGTTGACAAACAAAATCAAGCAGCAACGACCGTCGTTACTGCCTTGTCCTGATGGACCTGCGGTGTGGCAGGCTCATCCGGGACTTCTTCAACGAGAGAGAAACCGCGACGAGCGATCTCGCAGATAGATTCACCAAGCTGCTTTGCAACCTGACGATTGAGTTCAGCCTGTTGCATGGCTTTGCTCCTTTGGATAGAGAGACAGAGCGACCGCCCGCAGACGGTCACTTAAGAAAGGACCGTCCCACGGTGGGACAGACGAAAAAGAAGTGTCAGGCTGCAACCTGACAAACAGACTCCATCAGACCGTGCAGGGCCTGAGACCGCCGCGGCAGCATCTCCAAGGAGCGACTCTTGAAGCTCTCGGTGAATGCGTTGAACAGTCGCCAGAGTGTGCGACCGTTTTCGGTGAACTCATCGTGACTAGGTTCACGCCATTCCTTGACTACCAACGGCAGCTGGGTCACCGGAATAACACGGCAATCGACAGCCCTAACCATGAGGTCATGAGCTGTGCGATCTCGAATCCGCTTTTGCTTGTAGGCGTCGATCCGATCAGTCTGCTGGATTCGCATCTCAGAAAGACGCCCAACAGCCTGCGTCACGATGCCGGGCAGATCACGCTCGATAAAACGTGTATGCCGCCGCGTCAGCACGACCTCGCCAAAGAAACTCAAGTTGTCGCAGACGAGCACTTGGCTACCGAGGGCCAATGACGCAGGAAACGTTTTGTCGTGACTGTTCCTGAGACCAAGCACGAGGCTGTAGTCAACGTTGGTATTACCACCAACGAGCTCCATCAACCCGAAGTACCTTGCCGCCTCGCCCCAGAGGCCATGAGCCTCATTAGTTACGGAGTAACCTTGGGCCTCGATAGTCGATTGGGCAAGTTCCAGCAGCCTGCTATGGGCAACCGGCACCCACGTCTTGGTACGCTCCGGTGTCGGAGCATGAACGACGTCATCACGTGTAACCTCGCGGCCACCGCAGTGCATCAAAAGGTTTGCCATGAGCAATCCTCCATACAAAGAAAGACCGCTCCCGTGAGGAAGCGGTCATGAAAAGACACAACCGCCTCCGCACAGTGCGAAGACGCTACGAAAAAAGGCCCCGCCTCCCAATCACCTCCCGATGGAGATAACTGGAAGACGGGGCCGTGAGCGGATTTTGGTGCTTAGCAAATGCTAAGCGTCCACTCATGTAATAGTGACACGAAATTTGCGGGAATTTAGCTCAGCCTGCCCTAAACGGCGATGCGATATGAATTCGGGTCGGGTTTGGACTTTCGCCCAACCCTAGTCTCCAAATGAATAGCTGCCAAAGTTATTACCCGGCTCGTATTCCCACCATTATATTTCTGCTGCTCTGCAGGAATAAAATCCTCAATCGGTATATCAGAAGGATTAGGAATTCGAGATAGCCACTTTTGGTTAATGATCGTGCTATCGAAACATCGCCACCTACCATCTTCCTCAATGAAACAAGTTGAGTGCTGCTTGTTATTTCTCGTTAACTCACCACAATTTACTTTTTCAGCAACAACCACTTTCTGGTGGGTTAAAGATGCGACGATGGCACCTGTAAGCATCGCATAATGGTGACAATCTGCTGGAAGCAGCTTACTGTCTATTTTTCGTTGCAATTCATCTGGCAATTCAGTCTTTGTTATTTGGCATTTCCTCAGGAATGGATCCCAATCAATATCGCGACGTTCCTTAAGTGTTGCCAGGATCTCTTCGAGCCGCATCGCGACTGGCTTCCCTGAATTGTTTTTTGCAGGAGTTCTCCACACAGACATGAAGAATTCGTTCAGATCCTTGTGCTTGTGCTTAAAATGAGGGTCGGTCATCAAACCCTCCTGCCAAACGTGCCACATGTACTTGCGAGTTACCTCAAAAGCCAGTGTTACTGCTTCCGATATAGGCAGGATCTCGTCCCCGCGTCGAGTGATGCGTCTCAATGCACTTTGAATGCCTAGGGGCATAGGCATTTCACGAGTGATTTTAGCATTCGCCATTTTCCAAGTCTCCTAGCAGTTTTTGAAGTTGTTTTTTCGGGGATTTGTAGCCGGCCCTCTTCATACCTTTTCCGTCTCGCATGTCATGGCTCGCTTTTGTCATGTTTGACTCGGCCACGACCGCGAAAGCTTCAGAAATCGGCAATCCCGATGCCACCGCATCACCTAGCAGCACAAACAAACGATCCGCCAAAGCGTCAACTGCCTCCAATCGGCTGCCCCGTGCGTGCGCATCCAGCCACTCCGCAAGTTCCTCTAATGCCAGCGTTGCTCGGCAGAGAAGGGTGTCTGATGGTTCTGAGTATGCGGCAATCAGCTGGCGAAGTTCATCGGCAAGTTCCCTTGCGTGGTCGCCAGAACCGGGTAGTAGCCCTGGTCTCTCGGCGACCCTTTCACCGATCCTGAAATGAAATTCCCTCACGGTGCAAACAGCGGCATCCATATTTGTTACCATCCTTTGCTCTCCTCCTGTAATCTCATGGCTTCACGAAGCCGCCTCGCAAACTGGGTTGTTAGCCGCACACACGGCCTCCCGCTGAGTACAAAACGACCAGTCTTCCAGTGCAGCTCGCCGGACATCGTCTCCGCAACTTTGAACTCTACTGGACCACCGTTCTGCTCTTCAATTAAGACTGTCTGAAACATTAGACACCTAGTCGGTTAAAAAGTTTTTGGGTTGAAGTTGGCACTGGCAGCTGATCCACTCACCCGGTGAATTTGTCAGGAGCTGGTACAAGCTCTCAAACAAACAGCATGACTTCGGGTAGAGGTCGGCAACGTGGCTGGCCCAGAAACATGAATCCTGCAGCGGTAAAACGGGCCCGTTCGTACTGTCGAATAGCTGAACCAGAAAACCTCGCTCTTTTGAGGCACGAACACCTGAAACGCTGATGGCCTGAAAACGCTTGTCCCGTTTGGCTGAAGCAATTTGTTTTTGAGTGACCTTAAACCTCAGCAAAACCTTCGAAGGCCTCGCATCAAGGCTGGCGAGAACGCTTATTAACCTTCGTATTTCATCCTGTTTGCGTTGGGACGGAGTCACCCCTGTATAAATCCAAGATCGCAAACTGGGTAGCGGAACTTGGAAACCCTCCTGCGCCATCCAATTCCGCAGCTCTGGGATTTGCCAGTCTCTTGCACTGGCAAGATCAAGAAGGTCCTGGACCACTGCCGTGCGTTTTTTATTGTCTGTTCTCATTTTGCTTCGCTTCTTCGTAACTTCCCCAACATTTGCTGCACATGGGCTTGCGGTCGCAGATCATACGATATCATAATGGGGGCATTGGTTCTGAGCAAGGTCCGCAGCCCGATTAAGCTCTTTTTTTTTCATTCCAGCGACTTCCATTCCATGAAAGCATTGATAACGCCAACGCGATCATCAGCAATTCAGGTCGATTTCGATCGAGACCTGCCATCTTTTCCAAGCTGGATGACGAGGCCGACCTTTTCAAGAAAGAGATTGCGAAACGATCCAGTCTTCACGCGTGCCGATGTTTCGCTGGATAGTGCTGCGGACATGGCCTTTGAGAATGCCGGGCTACTTCCAGTAGAACTTTCGAGGCCCGCCACCGAGGTATATCGTGATTTCTTGACGGATTTGATTCTTATTGACGGTTTTGTTGGCGTTCGTGAATCTCGTCGCTACTCTCTCACGATTCAGGTAGGAAGGCTATTTGTAGCCATGGAAGTTGCACATAAGGCAGTAGGGGTGATCCACTCGACCTTCTACCCAACCGAAGATTTGGAAATACAAGAAAGTGATGGTGGCAAGCAAGGTACCCACCAAGAACCCCAGCCACCAAAACCCTAGGAATGGAGGCTCTACCGCAGGGCCTGAAAGATAACTCCGCTAACGGAGCGATTGCTTTTGGCCCTTTTCCTCAAAAGCAGCACACATCCCGCCTACCCTTAGAAAGACAAACATGAAAAAAAGCAACAGCCTGACACTTGGTTTGGATCTCGACGGTGTGATCACCGAGGCCCCCGAATTCTTCTCTGCATGGACTCATAGCTGGCCAGGCAAGGTCATTGTGATCACCTACAGAAATAACCGGGTAAAAGCGATCACCGACGTCGAGTCTCGTGATATCCGTTACGACGAAATCATTCTGGTAGATAGGTTTGACGCCAAAGCGGAAGTGATCCATGAAAAAGGGGTTGATATCTACGTCGATGATCAGCCTGAAATGCTTAAGAAGGTCAAAACAGACTGCCATGTCATGTTGTTCCGAAACGATGGAAACTTTGACAGCGACGATCAGAAATGGATGTTGAGCAACGAAACCGGCAAGCTCGTATGCTGAGTAGCAAGTAGTATGCCGACGGCTCCCCGGAGATGGAGTGCCGCCCCCTACTCAGTCCGATTCAAAGCCAACTCCTAATCAAACTTCCGTTTTCTTGACGCCAAAGCCCTCGCTAGCTCGAGAACTGATAACCGCTGGTCCACAGTGAGATGATCCCACAATGTGATTAATTCTGACTGCTGATCTGTTAATGGGTCCCCGAGCAGGTCCCCGGAAGCGCCACTTGAAGATTTCTGTCGTGTTTTCTCGGACGAGTGAAACACCCTCCGGGTGTACTCTTATTCTTTTGCGAACTCGGCACGCCCCGTAAGTTCGCTCTCTGCCTGGTGCTGACCGCTTTCGTTCGGTCCGCAAAAAACGCCCTGTTTTGCAGTGTTTTCGAGATCAAAATCGGTCCTGAGCTCTCTCGTCCACGATAAGCATTCGTGCCATATCGACCACCCTTGGCTGACGCAGATCGGTTGGTCGAGCTCTGATACGAGCAACGACCTTGCCTTGGACAATCTGCGCGTTAATGCCTGGAGGTCTGTGTCTCGAGTGTAGACAGAAGGACTTCGGACTGCGAATTTGGCTCGGCGGATTGCTTTGCGATTCGCAGATGGTTCTTGGCGGATTCGAGGTTACCAGCATCAATCTCAAGAACCGACAGGTTATGGTGGGCGGCAACCAGTCCGTGGGCTTTTTCAAACTCATCGAGGGCTTTTTCACGGTCTCCTTGCCGATAGTGAATCATAGCGAGGGTTGCTTGAAGGCGTCCATCATCACCGTGGTTGTCTAATCCGCGATTTGCTTCCATGATCGCATGATCGAAACGCCCTGCTTCCATCAACGTCCAGGCAAAGTTGTTGGACAACGCGACGTCCTGTGGAGACTGATCAACACAACGCTTGTAACGTTCGATAGCAAGATCGTATCTTCCAACGCTGGCAAACAGTGGTGCAAGGGCGGCATCGAGTGATGGGGCAGCAGGGTCCAGCTTTTCAGCACGTTCATAAAGCTTGATCGCTTCGACGACGTGCCCCTGTTCTGCAACTGTTCTTGCCGTTTCGATGCAAATTTCGTATTCACTGGGCATCGCTTGGGTGCTTGCACTCAAAGCAGTCGATGACATTCGAGCGAATGGCTTCAGGAAATCCGTATGTTGTTTTTCGCCGATGGTACCGCAACCAATGCATAGCGGAATGACCAACGTCAAAACAAGGATTGCAAGTCGGTGTGGGATCAGGAGTGCGATACTCATCAATAGATTGCTCCGGGAAAAGTTCCACCCAATGCCCCACCGATTCCCATGGGCTGTATCCCGGATCCGAAGGATGAAGTGCGGGTGTTTCCGATTCCGTTAGCGATTCGTTCAGCTTGTATGCCTCGCAAACCAAGTGCAGCGGGAATAGCGACTTCAACCATCGGTTGCGTGATACCATAAGACGCTAATTGAAGACTGACCGCGGTGATTCGCGCGGCGTCGACGGCTTCATCTCCAGACGGTTCGATGATGGAAGGCTGCGAAGTCGCCAAGCCACTACTTGCGTTGCGGGCGATTCGACTGATCGCATCAGGTGAAATTTTTGCACTGTTTCCAATGAAATCGGCCCGGTAAAAGACTGTTTGATCGGCTGCCGCTCCAGTGACTTGGGCTGTTTGCCATTCGCAAACCTTCGCACCGGCGGGCTCAGGGATTGCACCGGCGGGAATATCCGCAGAACCATCAACGCCGAGGATGCCGCCTCGTGAAGCACATCCTGAAGTTGCGATTAAGGCAAGCGTTAAGCAGCTTGTGGCAAGGCCAACGATCGTCATTCTATTCAACATTTGGGCCTCGCTGAATCATTTTACTTAGCGATGTATTATTCTCGGTACCGTCCTGCTCGCTTGACTCGACAAAGTCAGTCAACCTTCGAGATTGAGCCGAGGTGGATGGTGTCGCAGGTTGAGGATTGCTGCGAATCGCAGCATGGGGTACTGATATTGATTGAGGGCAGCAACGATCGGTTGGGCCGATGTCTCCAATCATGAAGATTTCGGGGCAACCGTGCTCAGCACGTTTTTGCCGGGCGTAGTCGGTGCGGACCGAAGCTCGGTAATCCTGGGAACGCCGACTCTCCAATCGATTGGCGATGAAGAACTCGATATCCGTTGGTTCGTGGACATCCGCACCAGGAAGTGGCAAGGGTTCGCAAGCGTCGACGGGGGCAACCAGATGCGGAGTGACGAGGATAACCAATTCCTGCTCGCCACTGCTGCTGCGGTTCACACCCCCAGTTGCACCAAGAATCGGCAGGTCTCCCCAGAAGGGAACACGATCCGTGCTGGCACCGTAGTTGGTTTGCAATAACCCGGCAACCGCGATCGTTTGCCCGCTGCGCAGTTGCACCGTGGTCGAGAAGTTGCGACTGTTTAACCCAGAGACCTGAGTGCCTCCGCCGCTCCCACCGATATTGGTTCCCAGCGATTCGTCGCGAGTACTGACCTCCGCGTTCATCTGCAAACGGATAACGTCACGGTCTTGGAAAAAGGGTGTGAATTGTAATTGAACACCAAAAGGTACAAACGAAACGCCTTGCAGATTGTTACCCACGCCACCAGCACTGATGATGGGGATGGGGAATTGGCCACCGGCTTGAAAATCAGCGGACTGACCATTCATTGCGACCAGATTCGGTTCCGCGAGCGTACGGGACAGGTTCATGCGACGAAGTGCGTCGATGGCTAAGCGAACTTGCCCCATGTCAAGAGAAGCGAGGATATTGGCACTGCTTTGATTTCCACCGCCGCCAGCATTCTGCGCCAGATTTCCAGTCAAAGATTGGAATACAGTCAGACCGTTGTCGTTATCAACGCCAAAGTTAAGACCAATACTCCGAGCGGCACTGCGGTTGACTTCGGCAACCGTGACTTTCAGCATTACCTGTTGCTCGCCAACGACTTTCATCTGGTTGATGATTCCGGCTTGAGCTAAGGCGAGTGGGTCGATCACCCGTCGACGTTCGGCAGCAACCCCTTCAGATTCAAGCGTTTCGTCACCGACAAAGTTATAAGCTGCGGCTACGGTTGGGGGATTCAGCGGACGCGTGACACCAGGGCGAACGCCACGCGCTCCAACAAGGACTTGCAGGATTTGAGACATCTCGATCACGTCAGGTGCTTGCCCCCGTACAATCAGGCGGCCCGCTATCTCATCGAGTTCGACGAAGCTGTTGGGGAATTTTTCGTTCAGTTCAACTTCCAAGTCGCCGACCGGGCGTGTCAGAATGGGATCTGCATAAACCCGTACCAAATAGCTGACGACCGATTGACCACTGGGAGCATCTTCGTCGTTGAACCATAGCATGAGTGTGGTGGTACCAGGGCGAACTCCGGTTACGGCCAGTTCACGTCCCGTCTCCTGGTCGATCACCTCGGTCCGGATGGTTTCGTCATCGGGGATGTAGATCCGCACAGGAGTATCCGCCAACCGCAGTATCTTGGGGCGACCAAGCACAAGTGGCAAAGGAATCTCAGGATCGATTTGTGATTCGACAAAACGACTGACCTTTTGCTGTGCCGCGTCGCTGGGTGGCGGTAAAATCAGATCGGCTGGAAAATCGGACTGAATACGTGAGCTCGTCTTGCCGGGCAGTGATTCTGCTTGCCGTGTCGTGCCGGGCGTCTGCGGTTCACTCGATCCAATTATTGCTGGAAGAGGTGCCTGTGGTCGAACAAGTTCCTGTGCTAGCAATGCGGTGGGCGTCAGAATAACAGATAGCGACAGAGCCAAACGGATGCATTGAGAGTACTTCAGCGGCGGTGCCGGCTGAGACGACATGGCAACTTCCCTTGAGCGGATAGAATCAACGATGAGCAGCGCATGAGCGCATGTGCAGCGGTATCGGGTGGGTCCGACCATAGGACAATCATTACAATCGTCACAAATAGACTGTTGATTGAAGGAAAAGTTGGTCAGAGACAGCGTTTTCAGGAGGGTATTTTTAATGCCATGCCACGCGTTTCCCGACCATCCCGGTCAAAGCGTCAACCCTCGTTTCAATCACGCCGAATGTTTGCTTCGGACAGAAAACAAGCCGCCATGGCTGAATATTCCGACGATGTCCCAACACGACATTCTCTGCATCAAGCATGATGACGTCGATTGGAAAACGCATGAAGCAGGTGTGCAGTGACGAACATGGGGTCAGAAAAAGACCACTGTCAGTTGGTAGGGTGCTGCGAAACTGCAGACCCTGCAGACGTTTCCAAAAACTGTCGGCGGTTTCCACGGATTCAAGCAAGACTGCTCCGCTGGTCGCGTCGATCAGTTGTCTCATATTCCCCCGCCCGTCAGTGAATCAACAATCTGTAACAATTGCGTGAAGAAAGGTCCCAGCGGCCAGACGAATAGACCAGGCAGAAAACAGATCACCAACGGAATCACACGTTTGGTTGCCAGTGATTGTGCGAAGGTCATGGACTTTTCCCTGCGTTCGGCGCGAACGTCTTCGGCTTGTAGTCTCAGTGTCTCGGAAACACTGCTACCCATCTGTTCAGACTGGATCATGGCCGCAGTGAATCGGGAAAGTGACGGGATTTCCAGTCGGCTCGCCAAGCGCCGGTAGGCGATGCTGCGTCGCATGCCACCAATCAAGTCACGTTGGAAAGTTCGGCACGTTGTTGCCAACACACGATCGGGCTGTTGAGTTTTTTGCCAACGATCCAGTGCCGCATCAAAACCCAGGCCGCCTTCGGAAAGCGTGGCCCATAGATCCAACGCCAACGGTAAATCTCGCGAGACCTCGTTGATGCGGCGCCGACGCGACGCCCGCACGATCAGGATTGGAACGGATGCCATGATGAGGGTGATCAGCCATGGTGATAAAATAACCACCGGAGTCAGGATTCCTGACAAACCACCGGGCACTGAGTCGATGCCCTCGAGCAATTGCTGCTGGAGTCCCATCAAGCGGAACATGAACGCGCAGAACGCTCCGCCGATCAGCATGAGTAATGTTGCCCCGACCAACAACAGCCCTGCTTCAGGGCGCGCGAATCCAGCCATCATCATTTTTCGCCGCAACCAACCGTACCTGACCTCGGTTGGGTTGGAGTCGTCTGATGGTATCGTGTCACGTTTGAATCGTAACAATGCGTCGTTCCTTCGACGATACCTATGCACGAAAGCGTAACCAACACCTGAAATCACTATCCAAAGTGTTACGACAATCAGGATTCGCAGCATGATGTTCATGTTCTTGGCTTGCTGATTGAGTTCATCCAAACAATTCCGACAGCCTGCAATATGATCGTGGTTGCTATGGCCGCCGAACCGAATGAACTGCTTGCAAATTCTCTCATTATTTCGGGTCGATCAAGCCAAAGCACTAACGCTACAAAGTAGATCAGCAGGAGCACAGCGATCGTTGAGAATTGACTTTGGGCGATATTGCTGCGAATTCGTCGTGCGACTTCCTGGCGGTCACGAGCGACGCGTGCTACTGATGCAAGTACGGGAGCCAACGCACCACCGGTTTCCCAGTGGACACTCATCGTCGTTGCAAACAGTTCCATCGCATCAATCGGCATTCGTTTGGCAAGTGTTTGAAAAACAATGCTTCCCGAGTCACCCAATTGTATCCGTTGTACGCACCAGTCGATCTGTTCACGTAGTGGTGATGCTGTAACTTCCGAAGCGGTCGCAAGCGCTGTCGATGCACCGGCCCCGCTTCGCAACATGGGAATCATCATGTCCAGCAGATCAATCAGTTGTCGCTCCACTCGACTGGTGCGCCATGCTTGCCAAGCCGTTTCGAGCTGGGAAAATAATAACGCTACGACGAAGCCGACCGCGATCAGAATTGTCGATGGAATCGAAGTCGATAGAGCGAGAGCCAGCGCGACCGCAACTCCCAACACCAAGGGCACATAACGCAAGGGTCGCGACAGTGGTTGAATGATCTGGCGATGGGTCTCGTTTGCCGTGCTTGCGCCAGATGATGAACTGGTTTCAGGGGAAAGTAAGGCAATGCTATCCCCAAGTCGGTTGCCAGCGGTTGAGCCTGCAAGGGAACGACGTAATACGAGGGTTGCACCTGAGAGTACAAACATCGTGACTGCCAGGATAATCAGAGTCGTCATGGCCGCCCCGTTCCTTTCTCGAACCAGGACGTCGGCACGTCGATGGCACGGGCGTGTAGTTTTTCGACCAACCGAGGCACGGTTCCTGTGGCAACATGCGTGCCTTGCAAGCGTTTGCCTTTGCGGCCAGTCACATCAAATCGGAAGATCTGTTGCAGTTGTGGTGTATTCCCCTCCAGTCCAACCAGTTCGTCAACGGACTCGACTCGCCGGATCCCATCTTCGTAACGACGCACATGAATGATCAAATCAATTGCCGATACAATCTGTTCGCGAATGGCAGAGGGTGGCAGTTCCATGCCGCTCATCAGCACCATGGTGGACAATCGCGAGATGGCATCTCGCGGACTGTTTGCGTGTGCTGTGGTGAGTGATCCGTCGTGCCCCGTGTTCATCGCTTGCAGCATGTCCAGCGACTCACCTGCCCGGACTTCCCCGACAATGATCCGGTCGGGTCGCATCCGCAGTGCATTGACCACCAGGTCACGGGCAGCGATGGTTCCACTTCCTTCCACATTCGGCGGACGGGTTTCCATTCGCACCACGTGCAATTGATCCAACACTAATTCGGCAGCATCTTCGATTGTGACGATGCGTTCGTTGTCGGGAATGCTCTCGCAGATTGCGCCCAGAAAAGTACTTTTGCCACTGCCCGTTCCACCACTGATCAGAATATTCAGACGCGATCGCACGGCGACGGAAAAAAAGTCCGCCATGATTTCATTGAACATTCCCAGACGATGAAGTTCGTCCCCTCTTAATCTGCGTCTGCCGAATCGCCGAATGGACAGCGTTGGTCCATCGAGCGTTACTGGCGGCAAAGTTGCGTTGACTCGGCTGCCATCGGGCAATCGAGCATCAACCATCGGTTGGGACTCATCGATACGTCGTCCCACACGCGTCGCGATCCGCTGGATGATTCGCGTCAAGTGGTCATCGTCGCGAAATTCGATATCGGTCAATTCGAGGCTGCCGTATCGTTCGACAAAAACGTGGTGTGGCCCGTTGACCAGAATGTCTGTCACTGATGGGTCCGCCATCAATGGAGCGAGTGGCCCCAGTCCCAACGTTTCTTCGAGCAGGTCAGCTGACAAACGCGAACGCTCGGATTCGTTCAGTGCCAATTGTTCGTTGGCGGCAACCTCTTCAACGAATGCGTCAACTTCTTGTTGAAGTTGCTGGGTATTTGCACTTAACAGCCCGCGTCGATCCAAGTCATCGAGCAACTGACCGTGCAAGCGACCTTTCACCGTCACCGCCCGACCTCGGCGAGAAGTTGCGGACGTTTCAGCGGGCGCAGATTGGCTGAGTCTCTCCGGTTGCGTCTTTGCACGATGCAACCGGGTGGGGCGGCCAATACTGCCCAAACGCGAACGTAATTCTGATTCCTGTGTTGGTTCACTCATCGATCATTCTGCTGCCGCTGGCGTAACGGACTGCTCTCCTGTATGGGATTCTGCTTCGCTAGCCGAGTCCGAGGGGACCCGCAAATCTGGCCGCTCGATTGGTTGATCGGCTGATGGTTGATCGGCTGAAGTTCTGGCGACAAGGTCGTTTGCCATCTGACGCATCGATCCGGCGACACCCCACCAGTTCTGTGACCGTATGATGGGGCGGCCGAGGTTCGCTGCCTCCAAAACCCGGCGATCGTGTTTGATTACAGCACCGACCGGTTCGCGTAGTTGCTCGGAAACCTCCGAGGCGGACAAACTGCCGGTGCAGCGTTGATAGCGATTGAGAATCAATGTTCGCTGCTGTTGGGCGACGTCCAGTTGGTCGAGGGTTTTGAGCATCGCCGCGGTGCCCGTGAGTGTTGGCACAACGTTTTCCGTAACCACGCAGACGTGTTCGGCGCGATCAAGGATGGCCAGGGTTGTCGCGTCCAGCAGTGGGAATGAATCCACGATGACAAGGTCAAAAGCCGATTTGGCGACACCCAGAATGACGGACATGCAAGTGTCGTCTATTTCTGAAGCTTCGGCAGGAGTCGGTGGCGCGGGCAAGACGTGCAGTCCCGATTCATGTTGCGTTGTGACTTCACGCAACATGGTGGCGTCGAGTCGATCCTGCATGGTGGCGACTTCAGCGATCGTAATTGTTGGCGTCAAGTTCAAAAGCGAAGCAGCAACACCAAGTTGCAGCGAAGCATCGACTAATAACACTCTTTGGTTACCGGTGGCTGCTGCATGAACTGCCGTATTGATTGCGATGGTGGATTTTCCTACGCCGCCCTTCGTGCTGACCACAGCCAGTAAACGTCCTCGGGCTCCCGCTACTGGTCTGGCCTTGTCAATCCTTCGGATCACGCCGGCCAATTCGCCAGCACTGGCAGGACGACGAAGGAAATCACGGAACCCAACGCGGACCGACTCTACCAATAATTCATCGGTTCCCTCAGACTCGTCATCCAGAATGCCAATGATCGGACAAGCGATATCATGCACTTCGATGGCATGCTGCCATTCCCGGACCTGATCGGAAGCCTCGGATAGTTCAACGATCAGCAGATCCGGTGCATCGTGGCGCAAGCGGCCAACTGAAGATGCCAGATCAGGACACGTGGTCAGTTTTGTCTCTTCACCCAAAGCTGCAACGGCGGCCTCGAGTTCAACCTCAAGTGATTCGGATTGGATGACAGCAAGAATCTGTGTCATGGCGAAACTCCATTGATCTGTTGGCTGCGAGCGAGGGTAGGGGCGCGGGCGATGTACGGCCCGTTGAGTGATTGGTTTGCTTCAACCAGTTCATCTGACAACTCGGGAAGATGAGCGAGGTGTGATGTTATGTTGGCATAGAGAAAACCATGCTCCACAGGTGTCGTTGGGACGATGGTATCAACGCTGACGTTGGCGAACATAAAGCCGATAACCTGCCATTGTCCTGATGACATCTGTTTGGCAATGGGCAGATAACCGATCCCGGTCATCGCGGTCGGCGAGTCGATGACTGTGCCTCCGATCCGGGGGGAATCGGTGAAAGTCATGAGTGAGCCACGATTGAATGTTTCGGAAACCACCTCCGTCAGCGGGATTGCGGCTGGAAGTACAGACGGAATCAGATCACTGCTGGTATTGCCCACGGCGGTTACCGGGGCCAATTTTGCAATGGTTTCACTGCGGACTGCGATTCCTCGCCCCTTGAGTCCCAAGCCCAGAAGGGACCCGCGCGACCAAAGGTATGGCAGACTCGCCTCGGAAGTACCGCCAGGGATCGCCTGTTCATCGGTTCGACGCAGACGAACCAGAATCGAGTCAGGATTATCGGAATCGGGAATGAAGACAGGGCCTCGATCGTATCCTGTCGGTTGGCCCGGTAGCACATTCGGGACCCCTGTCTCATCGTAATTGCCGAGAACAATATCACCGGTGGGTTCGTTATTGAGATTTCGATTGACTGAGGGACGAATCGGTTCGCCAGTCGTGCTGGCTATTCTTTGGGAGCTCTCAAAATTCCCGTCACTGTTCAGGTCGTAGCCGCTTTGAAATTCAAGGCGTTTGGGAGCCCACGTTGCAAATAGTTCGTCAGTGCGGTGAACGACAGCATCACGAATCGCGATTTGATCGCTTCCCAATGCCATCTGCCAACCGCCGTCAATGGCTGCCGCATCAGTGACCGATTGCATGCGGGCTTGCGTTAGCCGTGCCATCCCGACATCGATCAACAAGCCTGTGATCGCAATCAGCACAAACAACAAGATGACCACGAAAATCAAGATCCCCCCCCTGCGTTGTGCTTTTGCTCGGGAATCTTTCATTGACTTACTCCGAACAATTGCGATTCATGCGTGCCACCAATGAAAATGTCTGTACGTCTGGCGTCTGATAACGGATCAAATTTCATCATTTTCACTCGCTTTGTTGGCGTTTCAACGAGTTCTTTATCCGCTGCTGCGATGATTCCCGGGCGGACCGTCGCACGGAGACTTGATCCAACCGCGACCGCATACTCCAGTTGGGCAACTTGGTCGGGGCGAACGGCGAGAATCAACTTTGGGGACGCGGCTTCTTTGCTATTGCTGCTCTCGCTCAACGTTGGATTGGCAGGGGAGTGAACCGGCACCACGACGACCACGTCCTCTGCAATGGGTTCAACTCGCGTTCGTTGGGCTTCGGTCAAGGTCACGTTGGCGAATCCACCGCGTTTGCCGCCTGCCGACTGGTTCTCGGTTCGACTGGCAACCAGGTCCAGATGTTGACCGAACTCAAATGCTTTTGCGCCAATCAGGCCTTGAGGGTCGAGGAAGAAAAGCACTCGCCCTGGCGGGGTTGCAGCTGATAAACCGGCAGCAGTCCCTGATGGCATCAAATCCTCCTCGCGAACCGGTACCGTGGCGGGCAAATCATGTCGAGGAACACGACCTACAAGCTGCGACAAATCGGTGATCCAATTTGAGGTTTCGGCGGTCTCTGTGGGTACGTTGATCGTTCGTACGTATGCAGTTGCCGGATCCTCAAAGCTTCCTGTCCGGATCGTTTGATACGCAACCAACATTTGCCCGGGGATGGGAACCGCGACGGCGCCGTCAGGCACCGTGGGTGAATCGTCGGCTGATTTCAAGCGACCACTGCGTACCAGAACGTTGACCGTCGCACCCAGTTCCAGGGCAGCTGTGACCGCCGAAACATCTTCGGCTGCAACCGCCAGAACGACTTCTTCCACGGGCACACTCAAGAGCCGCTTGCCTTGTGATAACGACGCAGATGTTTCGGTACTGATCCGCTGGACCACGGGGGTCAGCACCACCGCCTGCCTTGCAACCAGCCTTGCTGTGGTCTCTTTGTCCTGATTCCGGTCGGACCGCCCGGTGTCAACAACCATTTCCGCACCTGGTAATTGGTTGCCAGTGGCGAATTCAAAACGATTAAGCTTTTGCAGCGGGATGTTGGCTACCAGATCGATTTGCTCGCCCATGCTGATGCGATGAACACCGGCAAGTTGTTCGGCTTGCAAGGTCATGGCTCGCATTCCGGGCGGCGTGGCTCCTGCCAACCCGGACGGTGTCCCCTGCTCAAAGAAGCTGGATTCGGCAAAGCCATAGCCAGGCGATTTGTCCGTCTTAACCACCCGTCCGATGATATATTTTACCTGAGTGAACGCGTCACCAAGCTTGATGAGCTGTCGCTCTGCAATGACAGTTCCATCTTCCAGCTGCAGAATGACACCTGATTCTGTTTTCTCAGCCTTTTGAACAGGCTGATCAGTCAATTCTCCATCGGAATTTTTGATCGTGGCACTCATTCCATTCAGCGAAGTAAGCGGAATTTCCATGCCGTAGATCTTGCCGGTCATCGGGTCAAGCAGATCGTCACGTGTAACTTTGTTATACGCTGGGACCGGTCGCCAATTCATTGGCAACGAGATCGAAGCGGCCCGTAGGGGTTCAACTTTCCAGAAAGCGAGTTTTTCCATCGGTACACCGGCAGCCCACAAAGATGCAGTGATGCCGCCGCCAATGACAACGGTGATGAGCACCAGTACCAGCAGGGTTCTAAGGAAGACGAATGGTGTTTTTTGTTTTTGCATGATCAGAACTGCGTTACTTACGGCGAGTTGGATGAAAAAACTTCCCTGCGGAAAATTGCGTGCGACACCAGAACACGTCGGTAAGGACGAACACCCATGCCGCTGCCGGTCAAGTCAGGACTCGTCATTGCTCCGTGAATTCCCAGTCCGTACTTACCCCCGTAAGTGCCTGTGTAGATGCGTTCACCGATGCCATTGGTTGTGACCAACGGTCGCTCCATCAAGTCTCCTGCCAGGCTACTGCTGTTGATGGATTCGACCGCCGAATCGTTGGCCGCGTTGGGATCTCCCGCATTGGGGACAAAGAGTCCACGGTCCTGATAACTGCTCAGCCACGCCGATTGGGCGGGGTAGTGAATTCGCAGGGCGACCACTCCTCGCATGTCCTCGTTGGTGTTTTCGAGTGAGAACGGATCAGGGTTCTCTCCCATGTCGTCGTCGGGTAGATCTTCCGTGTCAATCTCCTCGACGACGTTGACCCACCGGATGCGTTCGCCACCACCACCACCGTTGTGACCTGTTTTCCGCTCGGCCACGATCGGAATCTGAACGATGAATTGTTGGGCAACCCAGGGCTTGTCGCTGAGCGAAGGGTTGGAAACTGCCTGATCGCGAATCAGGAGGGCACCGGGATATCGCATCAGTCGCAAGTCTTGAGTTGCTGGATCATTGTCGTGATCAAAGCGATCAAGGACGTATAACGGTGCAAGCTGCTGGTTTAACAGCGGCATCCCAGGGACCACGTCTGTAAAAAAGTTGTAGTCCGCGTTGGCGGCTTCCAACTGGTCAAGGTCAATGACTAACCAACGGTCATCGTAAATCCGTTGACGGACGACCGATGTGTTCATCGCATTTTCCAATGTAGAATCAAATGGAAGCGGCGTCTGTGACAGTTCCCTTGCCCCTACATTGGCTGCCTGTTGGATTTGACCAGCCGCATAAATCCATAGCCCAAACGTCAGCGCCGCACCCACAATCAAGTACAGCACCATTGCGACGAGTGCAAACTCGACGAGCGCTTGTCCTGATCGTTGGGTGTGTTGGACCTGATTCATTCTTGTTCGTGTAGCAAGTGAAGTGGTTATCAAATGTTCCTGTTTGCAGCTGTTCTCTGGTAAATCGGGATCACCGGAGTCAGCTGGCTGTCTTGTCTGTGTGTGCAGCGAATCGGGTGTCTCCGATTCAGATCTGGGAAACGAATCCCAGATACCAAACAAATCCGGCAGTGATCGCGGGAACGTAAGCGTAGTCTCGCTGGTTGCGAAACATGGCAATGAGTGACAGGACACCTCCTGCGATCGCCATGCCAAACAACACGATCAGCAGGCCTGCCGGTCCCACCAACGCGCCCAACGCGACAATCAATTTCGCATCCCCGCCACCCAGGTTGGCATACTGAAACAGGGCGAAACCGATCACCAATCCCAGCAGTCCACCAAGGATGACCCAAACAGGAGTGATCCCCAGCCAGCCCATCGCTGCAGATACGATCGCCAACAATGCAATCACAATCGCAATCCAATCGGGGATCACGCGACTGCGAAAATCGAACGCCGTTGCGACCAACAGCAGAATCAGCACGAAGCAGGAAATCATGGTGAACATGAACGTCAAACTCAAAAATGGTAAACGGGACGAAGCCCGCGGCGAGATTTCCCGCCGCAGGATTCATGACATTCGCTTCAGAAACGATTGGCTTACGGTTCCAGAACCAGACCACCAAAACCGTCCCCACCAGCAGCTGTGGTAGAACCAAAGACGTTATTGTCCAATCGGCCACTGTCGTTAGCTGCGACGATTGCCGTAGCGTTCAGTGCGATTGCCCCTGTATCTGCACCAGTTGTCTCAATCAGTTTCCCACTGGTGATTGGGCCATTGTCATCGGCATGTGCACCAGGAAGGATTGCTGCGGTTGCCGCAATCAAATCGCTGGTTTTGTGACCGAACACCGAAATCGCAGCGGCACAAATCAATGCCACCCCAGCAATGATCAAACCGTACTCAACAAGGCCTTGGCCCTTCTTGTTGCTGAAAAACTTACGCATCTTTGTTTTCCTTTTCGAAAAACGAGGTTTAAAAATATTGTGCCGCCTGAACAAAGGTTCCGCATGACCAGTGCAGGCCGCGTGCGGCGGCGACTAATGAACCGCACACGTTTGTTTTGTTGTCTAACGCGCGACTAGCTGCGCAACGGTTAGCTTTGATTTGCAAAAGGAGTCCCACCGCGCGAGTACTACCGGTCAGGTTTGGTCGGACCGTTGACCGATTGCACCGCACGCGGCGGAACGTACTTGCAACGATGCCAGCTTGAAACATTGCACCTCGAAGTGAGTAGCAGGTATCAAGATGACCTAGCTTTAACAATACCGACAGACACATGCGGTAAGCTTGTGCTGCCATTGTCAGGGAGCTTAGGCCAGGCTCGGTGGACCGCGAGGCTGCGCGATCGAATGAGAAGTCCCCGTGCAAAGGGGCTCGCTTGGAACAGAACCAAGCGGATAAACGCCTATCGCAGCAAGAGGCTCGACCAACTCCCATACCACACCGGTCGCTTGAGCAAGCGATTGGCAGACAAAGCACGTGTCCGAATCATGCTCGTGATGCGATTGGTTGTTATCAGCGTCTTGTAAACCATCTTCAGGTGCAGCAGTGGCTTCACTGCCGTGGAGATGGTTGCAGCTGGACCGACACGTCGCGCCCGCATTATCGTCGGAAACACCGGCCAGCTGATGATCATGGCAGGTGGTTACATGTAGCCACGCAGGCGCATGCCCGAGAACAATTACGCAGCACAGGATGCTCGATAACGATTTTTGAAGCAACGTCATGAAGACAGAGTTAACGTCACACGATGTGATTTGGAAACGCGAGTCGGAAAAATGGCCCCTAGGCCTCATTACCCCTACGATGATTAAAATCAAACGGTTCGTCAACTCCATTGTAAAAAGGGATTAGTTTGCTGTTGAATGGGTAACACGTTTGTGTTTTTCGCCAACAAACAAGTCGGTAGGGTCTTGAATTTGCGAATTGATGATGCGATCACACGGTTCCGATCTGCCTTGGATCGATGGAACTCCAAGCTAGAGAATGCAGGAAAAACCAGATCCCAACGCCAGCCTGTCCACCGTCTTGAAGGTCAGGGTATCCAATTTAAAGCAGCCTACGATCGATCGAGGAACTTAACCCCCCACCCCGGAGCCGGAATACCCCCTGAATCAACGGAGGATTGTGGGTGGGCGAGCCAACAAAGATCAATGCAATTCGGTTTCCATGGCGACTTTGTTTTCTGTTGCGAACCGGTTCGCTATTTCGCGCCGACTCGCTTGCGCCACTGATCGTACTTCGCCTTCATGACCTCGACTCGTTCGGGCAACTGATCCGCGAGATTATTCGTCTCGCCGATATCCGTCCCGAGGTTGTACAGTTCCCACGGTTGCTTGTCGTTCGGTTTGACCAGTTTCCATTCGCCAACCTGAATGGCTCGTCCGCGGAGGCATTTCCATGCAATCAGTTCGTGCGGCTCGCGTTGTTCGCCGCGAATGATTGGTACCAGACTTTTACCTTCCAACGGCACAGGTTGACGTTCGCGGAACTTTGTCGGGTACTCAACTCCGGCCACATCAAGACACGTTGCCATGATGTCGATGACATGTCCTGGCTGTTGCGTGATTTCTGCCTTCTTTCTGGCAGCGGCGGGCCAGCGCACAATCAGCGGCGTACGGATGCCGCCCTCGTAAGCAGACTGCTTCGTGTCGCGAAACGGCGTGTTGCTGGTCAAAGCCCAGGCAAGACCGTATCCGGCAAACGTATTGTGCGGTCCAGGCATGACATCGGGGCCACTGCCCGGGCGGATGGCCACCCTGTCTCGTCGCCAATTCGAGTTGTTTCCACCGGGACTGAATCCAAATCCACTCTCCGTGGGCGCAAATCCTCCGTTGGGCGCGGCTCCATTGTCGGACAGAAACAGAACAAGGGTGTTGTCGGCTTGACCGGATTGTTTGAGAGTCTGCAACAATCGCCCAATGCCGCGATCAACGTTCGAAATCTGTGCCGCGTACACGGCCATTCGTTCGGCCTGCCAGGCCTGATGCGGATCATCGGACCAGTCCGGAATCGACGGAACGCGAGCGGCGGGTGTTGCGTCTTTCGGCAGCAGGTTCATTTTGCGCAGGCGCCGAAGTCGTTCCTGTCGCCAACCATCCCATCCCTTCGTGCGATATCGTTCGCGATAGGGAGCAATGGTTTCCTCCCGAGCATGCAACGGCCAGTGAGGAGCAATGTAACCCACATAAAGAAAAAACGGATCGTCCCTCTCGACGGCGTCTTCAAGGAACTCGACGGCGTACTCATTGAATGCATCTGTCATGAAGAATCCGGTTTCCGGAAATGACCATGGCCGGTCGTCCAGAAAGAAATTATTCTGTACGACGGGATCCCAGTAGCTGATCTTTCCCTGACAGTTCGGTCCAAAGAATCGGTCGAATCCACGTTCGACTGCGAGATCCCGCCCCTGCCACTTGCCCACCATGGCTGTGTGATATCCGTTGGCCTGCAGCACCTCGGGAATTAAGACACATCGTTGATAGTCCTTTGGCTCATTCCAGCGATCACCACGATGACCGGTTTGCTGGCAGTAAAGCCCGGTTAACAGTGACGCCCGTGTCGCTCCACAAACGGCGTTGTTGTAAAACCGAGTAAAACGCAGGCCGTTCTCAGCCAGCGAGTCGATGTGCGGCGTTTCGATCTCACCGCCGTAACAGCCGAGATCGGACCATCCCATATCGTCCACCATGACCAGCAGAACGTTAGGCCGATCCGCCGCATTTACCGCGTGCAAAGCGGTGACGGGCACGAGCACCAGGGCAATGAAGAATGTGACGAGGTTTTTCATGTTGCGACGGAGTTGACTGAGTAACTGATTGACAATCCACAGAAAGTAAAAAGTTAATCCATAAGTAGATAGATATTGTGTACTTGTCTTATGAACAGACAAACAAGCAACACTCAATAAATATGAGAACATTTATGAAGAACAAGTAACGGACTTACAGTCGTTCTTTCTACCTATGAACAATACCAGCGGTGGGACCTTCCGATCTGACAGAGGACCGGATCCCTCCCCATCTGAACCTAAAACTGACAAACATTACAAACACAGAAAACCCTGAAAAAAGGCCGTCAACTTTGTTTCTATTACGTCGCACCCATGTAAGCACTGATAAATACAAGAATCAATCGAGCAAAAGAGAACGCTCACTCAGCGATCACAAACATCGCACTCAAACTGCTGTGTACCCTCTGTGCCGTGAATTCCGATTTCCCTAAGATGGAACATGAGTCGGCTTCGCCCAGGCACTGTCGCATTCGAGACTCAATCACGCCATCAGAGCAACCAAATGAAACACTTTCCAATTCTGCTTGTGCTGCTTCTTGCCGGGTGCGGAGAAAGCGAGCAAGAAACACTAAAGCGAATTAAGGACAGGGTTCAATCGGGAACAATCACAGACGAAGATGCGGAACACTTGAGTCAGCGATATGACGAACTCCTGTTTTTAGGCGGCCTGACCTCGATCACGAATAAGCAAGCCGAAAGCCTGGGCAAAGCGACATCTCTTCGTTTAAGTGGATTGACTTCAATTACGAATGAACAAGCGAAAAGCCTCAGCAAGGCGAGAAGCCTTTACTTGGACGGCATAACCTCCATCACTGACGAGCAAGCGGAAAGCTTAAGCAAAGTTGAAGTCCTTGCGCTAGGAGGCTTAACCTCCATCACAGATGAGCAAGTAGAAAACCTCAGTAAGGTGACAACTCTTGACTTAAACGGCTTAACCTCCATTACTGATAAACAAGCAGAAAGCCTCAGTAAGGTCACCTGGCTTGAACTGAAAGGTTTAACATCGATCACAAACAGCCAATGGGAAATCCTCGATCGTGAGGTTCTGTATCTTTACATCGCGGTCCTGCCTGAAAATCATGAATGAATCCAGGAATCCATAACACCGAAGAGAACACTCAGTCTGCTATTTGAAGCAACTCGTCCCCTGCATCACGACGAACGACTGACGTTGCAAGTCGAGGATCCGGGCAGCGATCGGTGAGACCCCAATCGTCAGCCGTTCTTTGCTCTCCTTCGGGTCGCATCGGTCACTCCTGATACTTGTCATACCACGCTTGCACTTTCAGTCCCGGATGCTGGTTCGCGGGAATCATATCGGCCAACTTCTTTTTTGTTGATGCGTGCTGTGGCTCGTTGGCCAGATTGGTCCATTCGTCAGGATCGGATCGGTGGTCATAGAGTTCTTCGCTGCCATCTTCGTAGCGGATGTAACGCCACCGCTCAGTGCGAACCGAAGTATTTCCTTCTCCATAAGATGAAATCGCTGCCCCTCGGGGCAAGGATGGATCGGCGAGTTGCGGTTTTATGGAGGTGCCGTCGAGCCAAGCGGGAATATCCAGTCCCGCGATATCGACCAACGAAGGATAGACATCAATCAGACTGACCGGCTGCAGGCACTTTGATCCTGTCTCGACTCCGGGACCGCGAACGATGAAGGGAATGTGAGTCGTCTGTTCCCAGATCGCTCCCTTGCACCAATGTTTCTTTTCACCCAGATGCCAACCGTGATCGCTCACCAGCATCACATAAGTCTCGCGGCCACGGGGGTTCTCCGTCAGGCTGTCAATGAACCGACCGATCTGTTGATCAACAAATGCAATGGAGGCTTGGTACGCCTGGATCGTTGCATCCCATTCGTCCTTGGCAACGATGAATTCATGATCGCTCAGCAACCCATTGCGCGAGCCTTTGTGCAGCGGTTTATGCGCGTGGGTTCGGGCCAGGCGGCGGGCGAATTCGGGCATATCATCCCAGTCATCAACGCCCTCCGGTTCAGCGGGGCGCTTGATTGATTCGAGTGGGAAATGATCGAACCACGGCTTTGGCACCTGCAGCGGGCGATGGGGGCGAAAGAAGCCAACCGACATGAAGAGCGGTTTGTCGGTGACTTTTTTCCATTGCTCAGTTGCCCATTGGGCGACCTTGTAATCTCCCATCTCTTCGTCGGGAACCTCAAGAGCGTAGCCGTCATTGGGCGCTCGCATGGCATTGAAGTTGTCTTTACCCTTCGGAGGTCTGGGATCACGCGGTCTTTGAAGAAGTGAATCGCCAAATCTTCCGGGAGTTCCGTGGAGAACCTTGCCTCCGCTAGCGACTCGATAACCGTTGTCCATGAAGAACTGCTGCATGGTCGGTGTCTTGATTTTCGCTTCATCAGGAAACTTGGCGTTGAAGTAGGTGCCGGTTTTGAACGGATAGATTCCATAGTTCAGACTCGTCCGCGAAGGTCGGCACTGCGGGGAGTTGCAGTAGCCCTGAGAGAACAACATTCCACTAGCGGCGAGGGCATCGATATTTGGCGACTTCGCGTCCGGATGGCCACCAAGACATCCCACCCAGTCATTCAAATCATCCACGATAATGAACACGATGTCGGGGCGATTCTCAACGTCGGCCGCAGCCTTGAAGCTGGTCACCGCAATGCCAGCGAGCATCAAGAGGCATCTCGCGATCAAGGTAAAGCGATTCATGGGGCTTTCTCTACTGTCTACTGATTTTGTGAGCGGGCACGTTTTCTGGGCTTCTGATCAGGTTTGGCAGCAACCGGCACGAAGCTGTTAACACGCCTCTGACCCGGTTCGTACCAATCATCGAGAAGGGTACTCAACTCCTGCACCAGCTTCGGTTTCTCAGCCGAGAGGTTCACCCTCTCGACCGGATCGTTCTCAAGATCGAAGAGTTGTGGTTCGCCGTTCTGAGGCGGATACTTCATTTTCCCCGGCGCTCCATCGTACGTCAGCAGGAGCTTGTCGTGGCCGCGGATCACCCAGCGGTAAAGTAATGATGCTGGCGGGTTTTCGATGTCAGCGATGTCGTGGGCAAACGACTCACCGAACAGAGTGTCCCGTCGGATGGCCTCACCCGACTTCAGCTGTGGTAACAGATTGATCCCTGGAAAATCGTGAGGTCCTTTTGCTCCTGCAGCAGCCAGAATGGTCGGAACGAAATCAATCGATGAACAAAGTTCGGGGCGGTCCGCTGCGGGAATGGTCCCAGGCCAGCGGAACATGAGGGGTGTGCGAGTTCCGAATTCGTTGGGGCTGCGTTTGGATCGCGGCGCGTAGCTTCCTTTTTCGGTCTGTATCCATCCGTTGTCGCAGACATAGAGCACGAGCGTGTTCTCCCCGATGCCGGATTTGTCGATGTGATGCACCAGCGCGCCGCAAGTTTCATCGAACCATTCGCACATCGCATAGTACTTGGCGATTCGTTCGTGAACTCCCTTCGCTTTGTATTTCTCAAGAAGTCGATCCGGTGGAGTGTGTGGAGTGTGAGGCATGAACGGTGCATACCAAACAAAGAACGGCTTCTCAGCAGCCACGCTTCGATTGATAAAATCAGTGACAGGCTTGAGTCCATCACGGCCGATTCTCAGGCCCGCGTCGCCATGTCGGCCGCCTTTGTTTGGAAAACCTTTGGTCATTCCCTCAGTAAAGCCGCCGCGCTGATACGATCCTTCCCACCACTTGCCGCTTTGGTGACTGACGTAGCCTTTCTTGGCCAACCACTGCGGCAGAGCGCCGGTCCTGTCGATGTGAGAAATGAGCAGTTCTCTGGGGTCTTTCTCGGCTTTGGCGGCATGAGCTTCGTTGGCTGGCGTATTCGCGGGATCGTTTCCGGTGGTCTTGTTCTGATGCGAATAGAGTCCCGTAACCAGCGTCATCAATGAAGGCCGACATAAGGCGGTCGGAACGTAGCCGCGACGAAACACCGCGCTTTCCTTCGCCAGCTTATCGAGGTTCGGCGTTTCGATTTCCGGATGCCCCATGAAACCATAGTCGGTGTAACCCTGGTCATCGGACAGAATCAGAACGATGTTGGGCGGCTTGCAATCCCCATTGGTTGCCGTTGCCACCGTCAAAAGGAACAGAAGCAGAATGGTAAAAATTCTCATGTTTCAAGTCATCTTATGAAATGTCGGATGGCACAGATTGTCCCTTGGCGGTGACCTGCCTACAAGTAATACCAATTTACGAGTTTAGTGTATCAAATGATCTGTCTTCACCGGTGTGGCGAAAAAGCCTCACATGCCGGGGACAGGCCGAAAGGAAAATTGGTTTATAGTGACATCAGGTAAACCGTGACTAGATGCTGCCCATTGCGATCTGAATCTGTCCGTCGAACCTGACGACTTGCAATGCAATGGCCCGTCGAAATCGTTCACTCGTGCGATCCTGTTAACACATCCGAGAGTTGCTACACATGGATTCTTCACGCCGATCGTTTCTCAAGAACACTTCAGCAGCCGTTGTCGTTGCCC
>JACLAC010006656.1_pt1 | contig 50344 bp, 2 predicted proteins | sample 8027881 | NCBI WGS metagenome assembly JACLAC01 (sample SAMN15725517, study PRJNA655200) | protist metagenome | isolation source: fluorescence activated cell sorting (FACS) single amplified genomes of... | place: Spain: Blaines Bay Microbial Observatory, Mediterranean Sea | collected 2016-01-19 | reverse complement strand
TTTGGCAGGCCCTTCATACACAGATTCCATCAAGGCAACAGGGATCTTTGTATCACTATTTGTTCCTGCAGCCAACAGCTCAGAAATTGTGCGCTGTCTATCCTCCGGGTGCCGGTGCACATGCTCGCTCCCGTGCGTTGGGCGTACCATTCTTGGAAGCACTTGCCAGACTCCCCGTCGTGGTGTAACTTTCCTTATATACAGTCGTTAAAACCTGCCGTTCATCCAACCCGACTTTTCTATTTACATACGTGGACTACAATACTTTAATTGCATGCGCCATTCGTTAGATTTTGTTTTAAACAATTAGTCGAACGACTCATAAATAGACGACTAATTAACTTAAGAAATACTGTAATAATAAACTATCAGTTCGGTTCGTTCGTTCGTTCTTCTTTTTCTTTTTCTTCTTCTTCACCATTTTTGTTGTTGTTGTTGTGCCACTTCTTTTTTTGGTGAGGAGGTTTCGGGTTTTTCTTCTTCTTCCTTCACTTTTTTTCAATGCTGTGTCTATTAAAATGTTATGTCGGCAAAATTCTACCTCCTTTGTACCGTTACCTTCATAATTTGTTATTAACGCTGTGTTTATGTATATTTTATCGTCTTCTTCTTCTTCTTTTTTTTAGTTAATTAAGGTATATATATTCAGACACATCATATTTATCACTTTTTGATAATTATTATATAACAATATAACATGTTTTAGTAAAAAGAATATTCGCGAAACGACAAAATAATTTTTTATCCTGAAATCTAATAAATCGTAGAATTTTATTTAATACTATTTCAGATCATATTAAAATACACTGTTCAATTTAATTTTAATTTCCTTGTAATACGAGGAATAATCATCATCTTAATCTTTTCACCTCAGCAGCAGAGAAGAAGAAGGAAAAAAAAAAAAAGATTCATTTCGCTAATATTATATTTTAGAGGAGGACCGGACCTCCTCCGCTGCTGGTGTATTATTAATTTTAATAAAGTCAACCTGCTGTGTGATGTGTGACTCATTGTATGTATAGTAGTACTATTATAATTTAATATTATTGGCATTTTTTTGTATTATTTTTTTTGTTGATGATTTTTTGTTGTTGTGTTATTATTTTATAATAATATCTTGATGGATGGATGGAGGAATAAATCCAAAAAAAGAGAAAGAAGAGTTGTTAGAACTATTAGTTGTCAACCTTTATTTAATAACAATTCTAATAGGATAAATTTTCGTTCGGTCACAAAAAAACATGAACACGTTCTCACGTGTCAATAGAATCGAAGAAACAGAATTGGTAGAGGAGGAAGTGAGAAAGGCCCAGTCTTGTTTTTGAAAGTTTACTAAAACTGTAAGGCTTCCAATTAGAATGGAAGGAGTGAAATACCATGTTTGAGCCGCCAGCACTGTAGTTTTCTTTTCAGGGTTTATCTGATATGCAGTACGTATCTACAAAGATTATTGGCGCCCGCGAAGGTACGGAACAGACCGAAAGAGCGTGCAAAAAGCTATTAGAGCTTTCTCAGCACTCGTTCGGACCGTTTGGACGCTTTCAGGTATTGCGAGCTACGACCGACTCAGAAAGCGTTGTTGTCACGTCGATTAGCTCAAGAATTTTTTCCTTTTCAAACATAGTGCGCACTACGCCCCTGATGCGAGTTTTGTTGCAGCTGCTTTCCAACCACACCGTTGCTTACGGAGACGGTGGCCATTTTGTATTGCAGTGCACCTGTCTTTTTCTTCTCAAGGGGTTAAACGCGGTTCGAAGTGGAATTGAGTTATCAACCGTATTGGCATCACTGGAGTACGGGTTGAATCATATACAGGAGTCTCTGGGGGAAATGTCGAGCACAGCGAGGGGCAGGACGAGCGCGCTGGCCAAATGCAAGGTTAAAGTTTCGTTGAAAGACATGGTTGGGGTACGTGAGGTAATTCGAAATATAATTCAGACGAAGAGTGTTGCCAGAATGAGGCCCACGGAATTGGAATTTTTGAGCACCATCACGCTGCAAGCAGTACTGCAATCGTTAGCTCCAGCATATCCAGGCAGCTCGGTTTTAAGACCATTTGTGCGCTTGAAGACAACCTACGGTTCTCCCGTGAGGAAAAGCAAAGTTTACGAGAATTCAATCCTTTTGGACATTCCTGTCAGTGAAAAAATTAAATTCTTTCTATCGTCTGCCGCGCAGGGCAGTTTTTCGCGCGAGAAAAGTGAGTATCCGATTTTACTTTTTAACGTATCGATGGTTGATGCGCCGTTGGATTTGGATTTGAACGTTGAATTTATTGAAAGACGCACGGATGCACTCAATCACAGACAAGGTTTTGAAACTGTTTACATGAATCATCACGAATTATTTTTGGGAAAAATAAACAATTTTGTAGAAGACGTAAGAGCACTTGGTGTAAAAATTGTAGCTTCACAGAAGCTTATCCATCCACATTTGCAGGAAACTTTAATGTCAAACGGTATACTACCGCTTCAGCGACTCTCTATGCGACATATCAAAGCAGTCGCTAGCAATACGGGAGCCCACGTGCTAAGCGCATGGGAAACGGACGAAAGGCGTGTAGCAAACGAAGACGATTTGGGCGTCCTCGACAAGTTAGAGCTTCTCCAGACAAATGATACTGATTTTATAGTGATGGCATACAACCCTGAGAAGCAGAACCGTGCCGGGCTTGTTTCACAGCAGCACAAAAAGCGCTGTCGCCCAGTGTCTTCGTTGCTTTTATGCGCGCACACGGAATGCGCCGTTTTGGAACTCAAAAAAATAGTAGAAAACGCGATCTCGGCTGTAACAACTTTTTTTGAGCAACCGTTTGTTACACCAGGTGGAGGCGCTACAGAGTTTTTCATGGCAGAAAGTTTGGTGCAACTCGCAAAGAAGCACCCAACCCCTCGCAGCAAAGTAGTCGATGCAGCGCTGCAAAAATCCAAGCACACAGTTCGCAGCAGATTGCAAAGGGATATACAAAGGTGCTTGGTTGATATTATGGCGGCTACTTTTTACAAAATTACGTTAAATTTATGCCCCTCTGGGGAAAGCAACAATTTTGGTTTGCTGCGAGCTTTGCGCACCAAGCACGAAAGTTTCTTTTCCAACGGAATTAACGCAGATAGCGAAATGAACTTTTTTGGCATCGGAATGGATCCCAAGGACGGAAATGTTTGTGTGAAGAAAGTACTAACATTTGCTGCACCCCTTCAGCCCGGGTGTATCATCGATTTATATTCTGCAAAAGTAAATGGAATTTGTGTTGCCGTCGAAACCGCATGTGTCATGCTACGGGTAGCGAATACGATAATATCATAAGTAGTCGCGTAATTTGTAACAATGTACATTCATACTCTTAAGAACTTAGATTTAAAAAAAATGGAGTTCAAAAAGTAAAAACAGAAAAATATTTTACGTAAGAATTAATATTTCAAGACATAGTCATTATATCAAAACATAGTTTGACATATCAGAATATTTTTTCGTATTCTGGAACAAGGAGCAGTTTGGGTTCTTGAACGGTTTTACATTACGTTCGTTCTTTTTTTTTGAGCGTCTTAAAACATACTAATATATATGATTTGTTTTTCAAAACTTTTGATTTGATAATATTGTTCTTTCTTCTTTATGCGCTGTATAATTAGGGTATGAGGAAGCTAAATTTAATTACTTAAACAACAGCCAATTTTCTTGCTTTTTAATTTATGGCATTTTTTCAAAGCTTTCCTGCTTTCATATTTCTTGAAGCCTCTTTTTGCTCTTGTGCGAAAGTTAGGTCAACAAGTAGTTTCCCGCGAAGTACTTCTTGCAGCTTCGTAAAGTCTTTCTGCAACTTTTTCTCGGCATAATATTCTATTGAACCGTACTCATTTTCCACAAAGTGTATCGTAGACCATGTAGCGCGTCTCAGACTTTCGTTTTGCCCACCGGATTTGTACAAGTAAATTTCTTCTTTGGGTAAGCCGAGAAGAAAGAGCAGCAACATCAGCATTACTTCTCCAAGGGCATCGTTCTGCTCCCACCTCTGATTTGTAATGAGAACAAATGGAAGGCAATCTTCCAGACTCAGAGCTGATAAGAGTACATTTAATTGGGGAAGGACAGACTTGGATGTACCGATAGATGGCATATCAAACCTTCTCCTTATCCCGAGGGACCGCATGAAGTGCTTATCGGATGCGGAAAGAGTGGAGCTGCTTTTTTTCTGCAAGTATATCATGCTCATTTTGATTCTAAACGTCCCGCACTTCAACGTTGTAAAGACGCCATTACCACCAATGTCAGTTAAACCGGAGAGCTTAGGCCACTGTCTTATAGAGAACACATCCCCCGCCTTAAGCGAGTCACCAACGTGCCGTGGGTCAAACAATACAAAGAAAAGTCTTCGGGAGGAATCAGGATTTTCGATACCAACAATGTTTGGAGCGCCGTCTGCGAAACCAACAAACAAAGTATTTCTATCTCGCAGAATTTGCACCCTATTATCTACATATCCAAAGTATGCAGCAATGTGAGAATAAACTGGACTATTCCAATGCAATACGATTTTTGAGCCAATATTTTTTACTCGGGCACCGTAAACCATTTCTGTCGAACTGTCATTCGGCATCGTACCGTTTGAGCACCTATGGGCTTGGAACCATTTTTTGGGGACGGCCAAAGCAACGGTTGAGATAAATATAATAGACACTTCTGATGAGGTTCAATTTGAAAGGCAACAGAGAACAGGGTCGTTTTGATTCTCACCTGTCATCACGTTGTGTGTGTCACGTTGCGTGAGATTTGTTGTTATTGTATATAATACATGTATTAATTTTTATTATATCACACCTGAAAAACACCTGAACCTGATACTTCATCAATTATTACACTCAATTTTTTTTTATTATTATCATCGGTACGTACGTAGTACCCCCCCCTCTTCTATTTTGTCGACGTCGTGCGACGTAATCTACGAGAGGCAATTAGTGCCAATTAGTCGTCTATTATAGACGACTAAGAAAATAATAAGAGGTATTAATACTCGTTGACACTACGTACCGTACCAGGTATTATACCGTACCGTACCAGGCCGAACGGGACCGGTTCGAACGGGGTCAAGATAAACAATTGAGTAAGGAGTACGCGTACAGACCTTGCTTGAAAGTAAAAACTGGATGGGATCACTTCCAGTTGTTTAGAAAAAAATCCTTCTTTCCCAAGGTAAATTAGATTAGACGATTAATTTCAAAAACAAGAAAATTGGCTGTTATTTAAGCAGTTAAAATTAATGTACTGCGAACTGAAATCTAGATTTAGACTTTCTAGGTTTACATTCCTTCATGAACTGCGAACTAAAAACAAGAAAATTGGCTGTTATTTTAATACTTAGATTTAGACATTCTAGGTTTGCATTCCATCATAAACTGCGAACTTAACTATCATTCACAGATGACTGCGAACTTATCTTTGCTCTTTTGGTTTCACTAATCGATATACCCTTGTCACTTAGTCTTGACTATCATTCTCAGATGTACTCCATTTATGATTAATTTATTTCAAAATTTAATATACTTTTAATAGAAGAATAAAATATAAGTTTAAACTTTAAAAAAATGTTTTCTCACGAATTACATCTGTGCAGTGAAACACATTTAATAAATTTTGTGCACACTTGAAAACAGAAATATATTAGCATCTTGAAATGATTGCTTGTAGGGACCAGTGTGATGCAAAAACAAAGAACAAGGCTATATGTTATAGCAGTTCTTTGCTTGTGTGTTTAATACCATTGTGATTTCACATTCATGACAAGTCTGAGTGTGAAAGGTTCATTCACAATGCATACATCTTGCATCATTTCTATTTTGGGCCTCTACAGTATCTGTTTCATTATATGTTTAATATTGGTTCTGTTTCTTGGGTTTTAGTAAATCTGATGAGCGTAAAATGTTGTAGCTTGCTTTTTTGCAGTCAAGCTTTCCTATTTATTGACAAATGGTAAAACTGGTTTACCGGGCACTTGCAATTACCAGCCCGCCGCCAATGTTAATGCACTTCCGTCGCATAAGAAACCAGCTTTTGAGCAATAGTCTCCTGGCCCAACACTATTGTAGGCCAGAATTCGAACGAAGTACGAATTGGCGGGGTTGAGATTTTTAATAAAGTGCTGATAAGGTCGCGTTGACAGCGCCGTAAATACGTACTTCCCTTTGTCTGGCGAGGCGGACCCACTTGCAAAGTCGCTCTGCACGTCCCACTCAATCCAGTATCGGGTAATTGGAGAGCCTCCATCGGCATCTGTGCCATAGCCCATGCCCGTTGGACACGCATTCGGGTTTGTAAGAGACGTTCCTTTGCCACTGCACGGAATACCATGAGCCGGGATAAAAGGAGCATCCCATTCAATTTGAAGCGTTGTAGAGTTAAATTTTTGGAGGTTCGCATTAATAATTTTGCCTGGACGTTGGTTGGAAGGACTGGCAAAGGTCGGGTTCGTAATTTGGGCTGGACCATAACCAATGCTATTTGCTGCGCTTACTCGGACGTAGTAGATCGCCCCCGGAGCGACATCGTTAATAGTGTACGACATGTTTTGCGTCGCTAACATTTCTACTTCGCCCTTGTGGGGCAGTGCCAGCAGACTTGAAAACGACGATGCTCGATCCCATTCAATTTTGTATTTTGAAACAACATCACCCCCGGTATGACTTGGAAGTCCATATTGCACTGTTAGCTTCGACCCAGAAGTTATGCGGAGTTGCACGCTCGACGGTGCACTCGGAATTTCGCGTGGGTACTCAGACGCAGGACTAGTAGCTTCTGGCAGACCGTAACCTTGGGAGTTATGGGCAGATACTCGCAGATAATAGGGTTGTCCAATGATCATTGAGGTAATCGTGTAATGGAAAGGAGCACCCCCCGCCAGGTACAGAACTTCGTGGGATCCCAGAGCGCTTCCATTTACACTTGAAAAGTTGCTGAATAAGTCCCACTCGATGTTGTATTTGTCTATTGTATCTCCTCCATCGTCCGAGGGCGGACTAAACACGACGCGAAGGGACGTTCCAGACGCAACACTCACAGTTACACCAGACGGGCTCTGAGGAACCCTCATGGGTTTCAGGGCCCCCGTAAGAGTAGTTGGTAGGCCATAGCCTAATGTGTTGTACGCGATAACTCTGGTGTAGTACGGCGTTCCTTGAACTAGCCCCGGCAAAATGACGTCTGTTTCTGTACACGAGGTGTACGCTTGTCCGTCAAACAGCTTAGTTTTCACAAACTCAACGTACGTTTCATCCCCGTACGTTGCATTGGCTGCATCTCCTTGTGTAGTCTTAATCAGGTTATTCGCCGGCAAAACATCGATGTCAAAATCGTTTCCATCGCCCAAGAACGTAATGGTCCACGTGTAGCCTACTGCGTTTGCACCAGAAATGGATCCACTGCGAACTACGTTGACACCTTTTAAGGCTGCGCCTCCGGCCCCATTACTGCCGAGGGAGGCTAGATTTTCCAAATTAGACTGAACCGACCCGGTGTTTATGGGCGAAGCCAACGTTGTGTATACATCCGAGTCGCCGTTTGCAGCTTCGTCGACTGACATGGCTTTAGTGTCAAACTGGAACTTTTGCGTGGAGTACTGTTTTCCCGCACGAGTCAGTGTCCATATGAACGTGCTCGGTTGAGCTATTGATCCATCATAGGCCACGAAAGAGTCCCCAGCTTTTTTCAGCTTCATGTGCATTGTGAACGTTTGGCGAATGGGGTACGTCGGGCAACGCCTTTCGACGGAACCGGCGTTTGAAAAGGAATTCGACGTGTCGTATTCGATCATATACTTCATGATTGGGTCGCCACCATCAGTAAGAGGGGCCGAATATCTGAATCGAAGCTTCGACGAGACTCCAAAAAACACAGCTACGCTCGCATTGGTCGGTTTACCCGGTTGCTGTTTCGGCGGAGTGATTGTGCTGCCCGAATTCGCATTTCCAACCGGGCCGTACCCACGATTATTTGCGGCGGCTACACGGACGAAATAAGCAGTACCCGAGACTCGTTGGGTGACTCGGTACGAAAACGTTGTCGATGGTAATACAGCAGAACCAAACTCTGCAGGCGTCTCTCCAGGGTAGCAATTGTCACACAGTTTGCGGCCGTTGGCATCGACGCTGTTGTCACCGTCCATTACAGCAATGGCCGATCCTGCTTGGGATCCTCCGGCGTACAAATCGGCGTTGGTCACAACCAATTTAGGCACATTCCCTACGTTTGTATTGAATGTAACGAGCCATTTGTAACCATAAGCACAAGCTGATGAACAGGAGGTCGACGAAGCGTCACCTGTCCGAGTCACGCTGACAATTCCTGCGGTGGACAGCATTTCTAGCTCACGCTTAACTTCGCTATCCGCTGCATTCCAAGCAATGTAATTTCCGTAACCACTTCCCGCAAAACTGGCTCTCCAGAACCCTGTGAGTGCAGCATTGCCAGAAATAGTGATCTCTTGCACTTCGGAAAACCCTCCATTAGCTCGTCTTCCAGTGACAGTTTCACGTATCGACAGCGCCGGTGTACCGCCCAAGGTAGACGCCAGCGATCCAATAACCCCAACTATTGGCGGTTGATCTCCCGTGTTCTTTACGGCATCCAAGAACGTAATGTGCCACTTGTATCCATTCGTAGCCCCCTCGCGAGTGACAAGGACGTTTCCAATACAGAAAGCGCAATTTCCAGAGTTTATGTTCATTAATGCGTACCGCATATTTACATCGGACACATCAAAGGTCATGTCAGTTGTTACTCCGCCTTTAAAGTACAACTTGAAATTCCCCTGGTTCGCGTTGGTAGTTTCAACAGTTTGCACTTCTTTAATGGCATAGTCGGCAAAGTATTCTATTTTGTAAGCAGATATTGGGTTTCCGCCGGTGTTGGATTGTGAAGCCCATGCAACATCAATTTCTCTAATAGGATACTCCTGAGTCTGCAGCGTGGAAGCCACAACATTTAGTGGCGCCGACGGAGCGGCAGTGGGAATCGCAAGCCCCGGAGAAGTATGTTTGAATGCACTCACTCCCACGGAATTCATTGCCGCGGCCCTTACATAATAGACAACACCGTTGCTTAATCCTGCCAGATCGTACACAAGCGACGATCCTGCCAAGCTAGTCATGCTTCCAACTGAAACGTCAACGCTAGAGAGACTCGCCCCATCGGTTCCGGAATTGAACGTGCTTTGTGTGTCGTATTCAACCCTGTAGTGCGATACAGAGGCACCACCTACCCTAGTCGGTGGAACGATGACGAGGCGCAGTGATGTTTCGGACAACAGAGTTAGGGTAACCGCTGCTGGCGGATTCGGCACTACATTCACGGGTTTCGCAGAAAAGGGCAAGGAAAGTTGATAGTTGTAATTCATTTGGTTGTAAATGTATTGGTGGGCAACGTCGTTGTTGGCTCTCACCCGGACATAGTACGCAGTACTAGTAGTCAAGGGAGAATTGCTGCCAATGATGGTCGAAAATGGTGGTGTGCCCGCAATTGCACCTCCTTGTACGAGTTTCGACGATACGCCCCCACTGTTAAAGTCCGCAACCGTGTCCCACTCGACTTGGTAGGAAACAATCTGGCTTCCACCATCTGATGTCGGAGGATCGAAGAAGACCTCTAGTTCAGTTCCAGACACGACGTACAATTTGACGGACTCTGGAGCCCCTGGCACACGTTTTGGAGTCACAGAAATAGGAGTGGAAGCACTTGCGGACATACCGACAGAGTTCATTGCCCAAATTCTGAGCCAGTATACTGACCCCATACTCAAGTTGTCGAAGTAGAGACACTTGTTGCACGTTACTCCCTCAGCGTACGTCGTCTCAACAGTGTAGGATTCTCCTCCGCGGATTGCCAAGGCAGCAGTGGTAGGGCCCATCGAATGCAAAGGAGCATCCAAAGCAGTCAAACTGCCTTCTACGCTGTTGAAAGTTACTGACCACGTGTACCCATTGCCCCAAACGTAACCGCTCATGCCGGTCGCTGTTTCATTTTTAAAGGCCGATGCCACGTTGAAATCGTCGACCAAACTAATGGAATTAGACGATATGGTACCAACTCTGTACGACTCCCCTTGCAAGAACAGTAAATCTCCGACTTCAAGAGTTGACGTTAAGTCGGCCGATGTGCTAATTTGAGCATTTCCATGCACGACGTCTACAGTGCCTGAGAGGGCAACCTTGCTGTGCTTACGGTTCACGGTGCAAGTTTTTACGCTTTCCAAAGCTTCAAGCGTATTTCTAACAGTTGCCGCAGTGGCGTGAGCAGCAATTTCCGCTGTATAAGCCTGATCATAAATGAGCGAGAACGACCCGGAAGTTGTGTCCCCGGGAATTAACGTTGTAATACTCACGGTTCCAGTCAAGCTTGTGGTGTCCGCAGTCAATAAAGGAACGTCGCCTTTTACCCAACCGCCAGCGAAGGTAACGCTGAATACATATTTTTGATTGTTGCTTAAAGTGCCTGTCCTGCTGACCAAAATTTGGTTTCCAGCATTGGACATTGCTCGCAAACTTGATTGTAAACTCCCCCCACTGTTGTAAACACCTTGCACGGTGGCAGTATGGGACGACTTGACAGCGCACCCTTCGCACCCACTGGTCGTGTCGAAGCCGAGCTTCCACGTCCCTGCAAGAGTACCTGCGTTAGGCGCTTCTACCGTTATGATCTGCACCTCGGTAATGGCGGTGGCAGTCGTTGTTATCTGCTGGACTTCTCTCAGCAGTTGATCCGTTACCAGGTCCACAGATTTAAAATTGCCACTCGCGAAAGTGCTCGAAGTGTCCATCTCCACCCTGTATTTTGCGATCGGCGAACCGCCATTGTCAGATGGAGCTGAAAACGAAACCGGAACGCTTGTAGATACAGCTTCAGAGCCTTTTCTGATTTCACGAACATACACAGTAGCCCCTTTCCCAGACATACCGTTGGTTTGTCCGCTTATCAGGGGCAAGTCTCCTGGCATATTAGGGTCTATAAAGGTTACAAACCATATGTACCCACGCTGGGTATCCGCCGCACTTCGCGAGACGGTGATATCCCCCACGGTCGATAGACCTTCGAGCTCCGTTTCGACTACCGACGCGTCAGCATCGTAGACAATCAAACCCGTCGTCTGCGACCCGTACGTAAGGGTAAACGAACCGCTGATCCAGTTCCCTTTTTGCTTTTCCTGTACATCGATCTTGGCCCCAACTCCAACCAGCGAGTTGTCGGCCGATATGGCACCGACATCCCCGATCGTGGTAGTAAAAGTTATTGACCACGAGTATCCACCTTCCATGTCAGCTTCGGACCTGGTCACTTGAACAGCATCAATCGTGCTCATGGACGCGAATTGGGTTTCCACAACACTTTCTCCGGAGTTCGTAATGTCGATAGGCTGAGTAGATTCACTCCCTACATTCAGTACAAACGTCCCAGAAATGTAGTTTCCGTCAACCAGAGTCGAGGTGGCACAGTTGCCCGCGAACCCAACGACTTTAGTGCAGGTTATTTCCGCCAAATTGCCGTTGTTACCATCGAAGCTGACCGTCCAGTAATAACCATTTTGCAGATCTGGAAGTGACCTTGAAATATCAGTATTGGTTACGCCTGGAATTTTGTTTAACTCCGTCTTCATATCGTTGGCAGTACTGTCCTGGTTCAAATGAGTCCCTCCCTCATCTGTTGTTTTCACAGAAACGGTAAAATTTTCTCCTAAATAAGCTGTTGGTACCGCGGGAATTGGCGACCTTTCTCCTCCGTACCACAACCCTCTGCACGATTCATGGCCATGTTTAGGCCCCCCCTTCACAGTCAACTCAGCTCGGTCAGCGGTCGAGTCCATGAAAGCTATTGTGTATGAATATCCAGCCGTTGCATCCCCGCTTCTGAAAACATCCACGGTTGTGAGGGTTGACAGCCCCTGTAGTGCCGTTTTCATTTCCGTTGCAGTGGCATCAAACTTGAGGCACGTAGTATTCTCGTTACCAAAGTGCAGTTTATATCCGCCGGATAAAATTGCCCCACCGTCCCCATGAACAGTGACCACTTGCTTTTCCATTGAAGTGGACACACCGGTACCATACGTCAGGTAGAAAGACCCACTGACAGTGCTACCGTGGGAATGACTTGTGCGTACCGACTGCACTTCAGACACGTGGTCTGCTGTCACGGTGACAATTTGGATTTCATCCTTGTGCGTTGCCGCAGTTTGAATGCTTTGGATTTCATCAATATGGGGCGCGTGACCGCCCTGTACAAAGCGAACAACGCCAGGCACTTCTTTCGGGGTGTTCGACGAGACGGTTGATAGAGGACCGTACCCGAAGTCATTCTTGACTTTGGCTCGGACGAAAAACGGCACGCCTTCAATCAAGTTCGGAATGATGTACTCTGTAGGGCCGATGCCTTGGAAGAAGTTGTCGTTTACTACTACGCTTGCGTTCTCTGTTGCTAGGGCAGACTCGTCTGCACCAATTTTCGCTATGTCGCCTACGAAAGTGTTCGCCGTTACCGTCCAACGATGACCCTGGACTTTAAATAGTTTTGCAAGTCCAATTGATGTAACCCCTAAGTATTCTGCCGGGGTCGAAGGACTACCAACTACGCCAAGGGGCAGATTTGTGCCGGTAAACCTATGCTTCAACTCACCGTATCCCTCCCTTGTCGTCGTCACAACAACAGCGTTAGTGTTTGATGGGTTAAACGGAGTGCAACCATTGTATGAAACAGTCAAAGCAGGAACATTTCCTACGACATTGTCATGTGTACCATCAAAAGTCACAAAATACCCAAAACCATAAGAATGGTACGCAGACTGGTCTCCGATTCGAGTTACAAAGACACTGTCGATAGTTGAAAGCGCCTGGAGTTCAAATTCGACTTTATTCTCTGACGCATCGAAGGCTATGCATTGCGTAGTCACCGACCGGAACGTCAACTTGTAACCTCCTGCTGAGAACGCGGAAACTGAATTACTGATGGTAATTTTCTGTTGTTCCCTTGAATCTGAGGCCACTACATAATTATCGAAGATTCGGGTGCCAGCCTCGCCTGTTCTAGCGTCACCCCTGAACGTTTCTGTCAGCTCTATGGCGTAAGGATAGGCAGATGCACTAGGAGACGTAGTCACAAAGCCGGCAAGAAGTTTGCCTGCAGCAAAGGTTTCACCGTTAGCAGCATCTACTAAATTAAAGCCGCGAGCAAGCGTTACTTGTGCGCCTGAAACCGATTTAACGTACAAATCGAAACCATCAATCGCGGATTGACCTCCCCCCGAATGGGTAGTAGCCAGGCTTACCCGATCACCTGGGGCAAGGTTGGGCGCGGAAGGCAACGTCGCAACCGAGGGTGTGGCGGTAGTAAGAGCACTTATTGTAGCCCCAAATGTACCATAAGAAGAAGAGTCAGTGGCAAAGAGTTCAAATGTTAAGTCGTTTGCGTTAGCGACAGTGTACGAGTTACCGTTCAATTCAGTCATACCAAGCACTTTAGAAAAGAATACTTCCTGCCCATTCGTAAAGTAGTGCTTCTCGGAGGTAGTAACAACAGCCGGGTTTGCATTCGTTATAGCGGTGATTTTCTTGGTTCCTCTTGTTTCAGAAAACTCCGTTTTTGTCAGAGAAATTGACCCTTGATTTCCCGCGACAGTCCAATAAATATCAACACCATTTCCAGGATCACAGGACTTACCAGCGGCTTTGTCTGCGTAATTGATAGTCCAAGTGCCATGTTTAGCGTGCTGATCCGTGTACACAACGGTGTACACATAACCAAAGCCATTGGCCAGGTCCGAACGGGAGACGGACACGGTAGCAATGCCGTTCTTAATTTCAGTCTCAAACTCAAGCAATGTTGCGTCGTGCTTGAGGCAGCTAGTGGTCGTCTGGACTCCATCAGAGGCTACATACTTTAAGGAGTACCCCCCCGCGGAAACTGTCGAGCCCCCGTCGATAGTGAAAACATCAATTTCAGCTCCACCGTGTTGAACAGTGTATGGACGGCCTTGAATACGCAATTTCCGGTCCTTGAACATAAAACCTCGAAGGTTAGCAGACGTGTAGATACGGGACGACCCTGGTTGGACAAGGAGATTGCCGCTTAAAGCTTCTTCTCCGTCGGCGCCATCACTGGACGGCCCGGTTCCCCCCACGCGAATAACATCTCCCGGAGCTAACGTACCGCGCAAATCGGTGGAAGTCGTTATTGAATTGTAACCCCGCGTTACATCTGCAGTGCCATTTATATTTTGGTCTACCCGCAGACTTCGTTGTACATCGACATCCCCGACCTTTGAAAGGGCGTTAATGTTGGTCTGCATCTCCGTGGCAGTGACCGAATACGTCATCGGTGGGGTGGTCTCTGCTCCTACGCTGACAGTGAAATTTTTGGTCATTGCTTTCGATCCACGTGTTACGCGGTCTACAGATGCCTGCTTGTTTGTTCCTAACATGGACGCTTCTGCCGGCACAATGAGGGTGTTGGCTCCACTTCCCGGGGGAAATTGAATCCCCTGGAAGTTGGGGCCATCGTATTCACCCAAACTGCTCACAAAAGTGACCAAGAATTCATAACCACCTCGTGTTCCATCGGGAACTGCGACAGCACCCCAACCTCCAGATGCAGTAGACGGCCACTCTGTTTTGGTGACCCATACATCATCCACTGTCGCCAGTAGTTGCAGCTTTTCTCGCAGCAACAACGCATCGTTGACGTAATCAACATTTCCGTACTTGGGCCCATCGTTGTACGCTGCTGGCGCTGACCCATCAGGGTTTTCAAGCCGCCGAGGATACACTGTTATTGGACCATTCGGAGCGCTTTCGTAATTCAGCGTGAAGGCCGCGCCAAGCCCAGTAGAACCCTGTTGCACAGTTGTGACAGCACATGCAACCGTGTTGATCGTGAAGCCTGTCGCGTCGCAGGCTAGCTGCTCAATGTTTCCACTACCAGTGGGGAAATGACCCTCGTTTTTCGTGTAAGTGATGGTCCACACATGCGAGCCCCACTTATCATAACGTTCTCGGGTCACATCAACGTTAATAACTACTCCGTCGGACACTAAACCCTCCATTGCTGCGTCCACCTCCGACGCGAGCGCATTCCACTTCAATGCAGAGGTTTTCAGCCCCGTTTTCGAACTTGGGTGATTCAATTGAAACGTACCTCGAATAAGCTTTCCAGGCTGAACCTCGGCGTCAGTGACAGTCTTTCCAGTACCGATCAATGAGTTTAAATTTGAGGCTGCAAAATTAGCGTTCAAATTTTGGACATTTCCAGTAGATTGGCAGCCAACACTGTCACTTACACCGTTGTTACTGCACGTTAAGTTGGAGTAGACATCCCGAAGAAACGTAATGGTCCACGTGTAGCCACCAGTAGTGTTCGTTACTTGGTTCCTTGAAACGTCAACATCGCCTATATTTGGTAGACTTTCGAGAATTTCTTCCATCGAAGTCCCGTCTCCTCCAGTCTCGGTGCGGGTAGCAAGAGCGTCGTGCCGGATCCCGGTCGTGTTGTAAACTCCTTGAACCAGAACGTCAGCATGGGATCTAGTGTCGAAAGACAAAATGAACGTGCCTGCCAAGGGCAAGGTTCCCTGGATGAATTGTGACACCGTACACGATACCGTGCTCTGATACCCAGAATTACTGGATGTGAGTAACCAGTAACCACTCGACCCGATATTGCAAGCCATGTTTTGGATGTTGCCGATGTTTCTTCCCCACGATTTCGAAATCCCAGGAATTTCCGCGGGTGGGCTAGCCCAAGTTTCGCTACTGTCAGCTCCAGAGTGGTAGTTGGAGTTAAACGTAACGGTCCAGGTATAGCCATGAACCTGTGGCTCAGTGTTAGCGTAGGTTACAGTAATGTCTCCAATGCTTCCCAAAGACTCTAAATGGCTTTCCATTTGTGCTGGTGTCGAGTGGTAGAGCATTTCACCCGTCACATCGGAACTTCCACTCCAAGATGAAACTTGAAACGTCCCAAGAAGTTCGTTACCTTTGATGCTTTCAGACACTACCATATTGACGCCCACCGCTGTTAAACCACTTGTGTTCACCATAAGCATGGGCACGTCTCCCCCGACGCTATCGTCGTTGAATTGGACAGTCCACAGGTAGCCCCCAGCCGGTCCGATCGCATCGGCATTATCTCCAACCGTAGCGCCAGGTTTATTCCTCGTCACGTTAACCATACCACTCCCCCCAAGAATTCCGTCCAGGGCAGTTTGCATGTCCTCCTTCGTAATTGCAAAAGGAAGAGGAGCGGTGATATTTCCCGAGGACGTCTGAACAGTAAATGTTCCACCAATTTGGTTGGCGTCCCGTTCAAACCCCCCGTTCGAACTTGGGCTGGCACTGTTGGGGTTGGCCTCTGAGCCTACCGTTACCGTCGCACCGGTCCCTGTTAGTGCTGATGTAGAAACGTACAGTTCGCCAATGTCCCCAGGAGCAGTTGCAAAAGTTACGCGGTACATGTAGCCGCCACTCCAAGAAGGCGATTCTGCGTCTTTCTTTCGGGTTACAGTAATAGTTCCTGCCCCGTCCAAGGCCGAAAGTGCAGTCCCTATAGCATCTCCCGTTGAAGTGACCGCTAGGTCCCCGGTAGAAAGCCTCAGTGTTCCGCACGTGTTGTCGGCGCAGACTTCTGGATAATTAGCTGCCGCGGAGGGGTCCGATCCAAAGTTAATTTCTACGTACGTCGTGTTGGGCACGGACGAAATAGTGTACTTTTTGTCGTCGGAACCAGTCATATCTTCCAAATCAAACAATGCCAGAATCTGACCATTGTGAACACTGTTGTCTAATCCGTGGTCACCATCTGTTTCGATCAAGGCCTTGTTACTTCCAGCGTTGTAAATTCGTATAATTCGAACGACCTTTTCTGCGGTCGCAGCGTTGGAATCCATGGGCGTGTAGGCCGTGAAGTCGCTTGCCTGGTCTGCACTATCAGTAAGAGTGAATTGGTTTGTTGATGCTGCTGAGACTTTGTATTGCTGACCATTGACTTGTGTCATTTTACACGGAGATTGGCATTTGAATTGGACAAAGTCACCATTTTGAAAACCATGCCCGAAAGATGTCACCGTAACGCCGTTGGCCTTTGGAATCTGTGTGACTACCCTCGTTTTTGCAGCCAGAGAAAGGCTGAATGTCCCCCCAACGAAGTTTCCTGTTTGTATTTCCGCTTCCGTTATGTTAGCAGTGCTCGCTCCACCCTGTGGATTGGCACCTAGGCCGTACATGCCGGTATTGGTTCCGTTCAGCAATGGCAAATCACCATCGTTGCCCGTGAACGTAATCTTGTACTCTACCCCACCAACTCCATCATACAAATCATGGCGTGATGCTTCTATCGTTAAGACAGACGATAAGGCTTCTAATCGACTGGCAACATCCTTGGAGTTCTGACAGTACAGCCCCCAGTCATTGTCAGGATTAGTCTTCATCGGGCACGAGAACACATCAATTTCTAAACTCTGGTATCCCGCAAATTCCAATTTAAATTGTCCTCGTATTTGATGCCCTTTGTAGGTTTCTACGATACTAATCGCACTTGAAACGCCCGCCTGGTCCCCGGTCATTCCATTTGCAATTGTTAACATCGGCACGTCACCGTTAACCATGTTCCCAGAGAACGTTACATTATATTGCACGTGCTCGCTTGTAGTTCTCCCGCTTCGTGGGCGAAAGTAGGCGACCGTTAAGTTTCCAACTTTTACGTTTACGAGAGCTTCGATCTTTTTCAGCAGAGAATCAGATTGCGTCATATCATACTGCAAAGGATTTATTCCTCCAGAAGTGGCTTGGGTCTTGACCGGACAAACACGGCACTTGTAATCTGCTTCCCCGGACCGTCCAGAACCAGACGTGTCCAATTGCAGGTTGAAACTCCCCCCAAGTGAATCTGCATTTACATCAATGCGGGGACGTACCAGACCGACGAAACCAACCCCGTTCCCCACACCAGTCTTGTCCTTAACGGCATTAGCGGACACCAAACTCTGTGTTCGGTATTTAACGAAAGCTCGGTTATCAGCGATGCTAGTGTAATTCCAGAAGCTAAAGTCTTGCGTATCTAACGTTATCGTTACTTCATACACATTGTACGTACCTCTGGCGCTCGTCTCTGAGTAGTAATTCGAGGACCCTACACTCTTCACTTTATACTTATGGTTTGTGTAACCACCGGAGGCTGTCATATCGTTGTCTAAGCCATCCACCCCACATTCGTAACATTCAATTTCTACTTCGTGACCCGAGCCTAAAGCTATCTGATGCTGGCTCATAATGTACATAACGTAAGTCTTGATAGCAATTACCATGTCGCCGGTGCCGTCTTTCGTTACATTTTGGACGTATGAAATGCGATTTGCTTCAAACTCGGTTGCAGACACTTTGACAACTTCCAACATATGGGCATGTATCCCACCTTTAAAAGGTAAACTAGCTGTATTGCGAGCCCTAGGGTTATAATAGTAAGCATGGTACTTTTGAAAATGCAACGAAACTTGAATTAAATCCCCGTCTTCAAAATTGTGCGCTGTTCGTGTTGTAAATACCTGCGGTTCGAAACCCGCGGTAGGTCCGTCGCGTGAAGTTATCGACTCCAGAACATTTCCTTCAAGAACTCTCTCAAATGTAGACTCCGACAAATGTGTTTGCAAATCACCGTTCGGAGGAGCCAAATTTTCCCTCTTTTGGTAAGTGGACTGCATATCCGAAAAGTTACTCGATATTGAAAAGAACGTATTGTTTGTAACGGTCACTTGAAACATGCCACCATGAATGGCGAACGTATTTCCAGAAGCTGTGTAACTCTTAGCGGGCAAGCTGATGCGAATGATATCCCCCGTAGACAACCCGTGATCACTTGCTGTTTCTACAAGAGGTGGGCTGTCTTCAGTTAGATTGCCAATAACGAATACGCTCTTGACATTGCCTGTTTTGGTGCTCGCACGTTTGCAAGTTGACAACCCGTCTCTTCCTGGGTGATCATAGAAAGGTTCAACCGGGTAGGTCTCGATCGTATCGATTGTCAATGCGTACGGCAGAGACGTCGTCTTCGGAAAATTGACCGTAAACACATGGTCGTTTCCAGCCATAGTTCCAGATTCATCGACAGTCACTGAAATGCCAGTTAGAGTTGTAATAGCGGCCGCCAGGTCACTTTTCGTGATTGTATACTTCAAGCACGGAGTGTACGCACGAGTGTTTTCGTCGAAATAAGTGAGTCGAAATTCACCCTCTGTAATAACGTTGCCACCCGAATCTTGCGTGAGCCCTGCAAATGAAATAGTCTGCGTGTGGCGATTTTCTGTGATGGTGATGGTTTGAATTTCATCACTATCCGTTCCTGATATTTTAATCGACTGAATTTCGTCAACATGTGTAGCGAACGTCCTAACGGATTGAACTTCTGCTATGTGAGTCGCAGTCAAAGAGATCCTTTGCTCTTCACTGACATCGTCAGTAGTTGTCACTATTTTTTGCACTTCTGCAGTCGCTACGGAAGAAGACGTCGTAATAGTCTGGATTTCATCCTGTTTAGCAGCCAGAGTGTTGTGGACGCGCTGACGTTCGTTTGTGACGTCAACGGTCGCTTTCACCGACTGGACTTCGTTAATTACAGGTGATAATGTAGACACCACCTGGACTTCTGGAGCAAAGTCTATATCAAACTCTCCGTACGGCCGACGAGAGGCTGTGACAACGGTCTCAGTGGCCACATCGACAGGGTTTCCACCATTGTCTCGTCGGTATTGGGCGCAGGCGGATTGGTCGACTGAAAGGATCAATGCTTTTGAAGGAGCAACCGGGTTTACAAATTTAACGGTGTACGTGTATCCGAAATTGTAGTTGGCGGAAGCATCTCCCGAGCGAGTGACGGTGACGTCGGTTATCCCAGTAATGCCTTCCACAAGCTGCTCAAAGGCGCTGACACTTCCGGAGGCGACGGCGTTCCATTCGATGCACTGCGAACTCTGCTCACCGAAGGACAGGGCATAGCTCCCTTGCAATATCTGAGAGGTCGAGTTGATTGTGACTACATGGCGACTATTGAACATATTGGTAGGGTCCCACTCTACTTTCACCGTTTTGAAGGTATCGCCACCATCTGACGACGGGTGCTGCCATGCACTCCTCAAAGAGGTTGAATCGTACGTAGACGTTGATACAGAAAGTGGGGCAGATGGCACTTGCTTTGTTGGGACTTCCGATGAAGGTGTAGAGCTCTTCGGAGGACTGTAGCCGATAGAGTTAAACGAAGAGACGCGGACGTAGTAAGTTGCCCCCGCCTCTAGGGTGTCAGTGAAGCTTCCCGTCATCGGGTCTCGAGACCCAATAATGTAAGACAGGGCGTCCCCGCTCACAATGGCGCTTTCAGGAGCAGGGCCGCTCGTAAAGTCTTTGTCCCACTCCACTAGATATTTTGTGATAGCAACCCCTCCGTCCCCGCCGTACACCAGTGTGTCGATACGTGGAGCAACCCAGGAAACTTGCAATTCGGAATCTGAGCGCACGGTCAATGCAACAGAGTGCGGGGCGCCTGGCTTTGCATTCGTTGGGTACACGGCGTTCGAGCCCTCTGCTACTCCATATCCCATATCATTCTGCGCGCTTACACGGACGTAATAGTTCGAATTGATCGTCACCGGTATGTTGAAGTAAAAAGGACCGTGCCCTGCGCCAGCAGATAGGTCAGTGAATTCATGCACATACCCCGAGGTTCCAATGTTAGAATAGTCCGCCGCGGTATCCCACTCGATTTTGTATTTACCAATAGTTGCACCGCCGCTATGGATTCCATCGGTAGGCGGAGACCAGGTGACTTTGATGAGATTTTTATTCAGTGATATAGCAGTCACTGACTGAACAGCCTTAGGGACTCGGCGTGGCGTTTCACTGATGGGGTTCGTGTTTGAGCTGGAGCCGTAACCTTCACTATTCATCGCGCTGACTCGTGTCATGTACGGGGTTCCCATCGTCATATTTGATATTACGTAACTTACCAAGGGACTGGAGCCCAAGTCGATCAATTTTGCAGCCTGGTAGTCATTTGATACGGAGCCAGTAACCAACTCGGTCACGGATATTGTAGCGCTCGGACCCGTCAATTCAGACGGGCTAGCAATGATTTCGGGAAGGTTGTTGCCCAGATTGGACAAAAACGTTACTCTCCAGGTGTAACCATATCCATTTCGGGTCCTGGCCACATTTACACTGCCGATTGTCGTCAGGGCCTCCAGTTCGTGCTTCACCGTCGCTGCCGTTGCATTAAACGGTATTGGCTTCGAGGTCGGCGCCGCGTTCGACAAAAACCCATCGTCACCGTTGTACTGTAACGTAAATGTACCACTCATCGGTTGCAGCCCATCACGCAACGTGAATGTATTCAGTGTGACCTGGGTTCCTGACCACCCCGAAGACGGAGTCGCAACGATGGGCGGTTGGTCACCGACATGACTATCGTATGTTACCTGCCACTCATACCCATTTGCCCATTTCTTGATAGGGGCATTACTAACCGGACCAGTGACGGTTTTTGGTGTTGCAGGGTTTGTCGTGGAGGCCAATGGAATACGAGAGTCTGAAAATTCCTTCGAAGTATCTGTCGAAACTTTAAACGATTGACTGGCAACCCACAAGCGATCTCCCCTGGAAAATTCCGAGGTAAACGTACAGGTTGCGCCAGCAGCGCAAGTCAAGAACGAGTTTCCATATTGCATGGTAACTGATCCACTCGCAGGGATCTTTGAAAAACCGAGTCCGTTTCGATCGCTAGTAACTGTGATTGTCCCAATGGTAGACAGCCTGATTAGTGCGTTTTGCACATCAGTGGCGGTGGCATCGAACCTGAGGTCATGAGTTGTTTGGCCCATGAATGTCAATTGGAAAAAGTTGTTTATGTTGTTCTCGTTTGCGATGGTTTCCACGGCTTGGATCTCGGTTATGCCCCCCTCTGAAGAAGTAGAAATCGCTTGCACTTCATAAACGGGGGAGGAAGAGTAAGTCTCAACCTTGAAAGCGCTGACAGCAGCGCCACCTGTATACGCGGGAGAGTTAAATGTTACTTGCAGGGATGTTGCCGAAGCCACAGTCAGTTGCGCGTTTGTAGGCGATGCTGGCTGTTCGCGGGGGGTGAATTGGGCTACGTCGGACGGAACCGAGTATCCGGCCCCATTAAATGCATATACGCGAGCATAGTACGGAACACCGGGAAGAAGTCCGTTTATTTCCGTGTAGAGAGGGTTGCTGCCGCGAATGTCTTCTCTTACGACGACGCCCGCTTCCGTGCCGGTCAACGAAGACGTCACAGTGAACAGCTGTATGTTACCTGCACCCTGCGTCCTTTCGTGTTGCAAATGCGTAAAACGCACAACCCATGTCACCCCATCGGTTGCAAGTCCAGTAGATTTTGAAAGGCGCTTGACAGCATTGACCGTGTGTAATGTCGGCAATTGCTCTAGTTTGGCTTTAAACTGCGATGCAGATTCATCATACGATATGGCTTGCGTACTTGCGCCTTCAAAATGGACAACAAACGTACCGACACCACTAATATCACCGGCAGATAATTTTATCCAAAGCGAACCAGTAATGGTGACGGTAGCAAGATTCGCATTGGTGAGGGTAATCACAAGGTTACTATTAGCGCCTGCCATGTCTGCCTGAAGGACGGTCAAAGTGTCTCCCGCCTTAAATTTATTACTCCCAGCAGTTTTCACAGTTACTGAGGTGATCGCATTTGTACTCGTTATAATAGTAAGCACGCAGTCTGTACCCGTAGGCGTTACATCAAACCCCGCATTGGCAGCAATTGCTGTCGGTGTAGTGGTGATCTGTGCAGTAATGGCCTGTGCCAAAAGGGCTCTCGTGAATTGCTCGGTTAGTTCTGCGTTTGTTGCATTGATGAATTCTCCGACGTTGTACACAGTTGTGCCCGCGGTTGCGACAGTGACCGACGTGATAGCGTTGCTGCCATCGGTGACTACCGTCAGTTCACAATCCGTGCAAGACGATGGCCTCAGGCTGAAGCCACTACTGTGCTGGGGAATTGCCGAGGGGCCCGACTTAGTGCCAGAAATTGCACCTGTCGCAAGAAGCCCGGAGGCAATTGTCGCCGAGCGGACAATATCTGCAGACACAAGGCTGACGGACAGAGCTCCCGAGATACTGATTGTGGCTAAATCTGCAGACGTCAGTTCCAGATTTAAGTTACCCGTAACTGTTATCGTTGACAGATCGTACGAAGACAAAGTCACAATTAGATCAGACGACGAATCGCCCATGTCTGCTTTGGCTATCGTTAGATTACTTCCGACTACAAATGTATCTGTACCAACGGTTGTAACATTTACGGAAATAATTTGGTTCGTTCCGGCAACTACAGTAACTCGGCAGGAACTGCACCCCGTGGGTGTAAGATCTGCGTATGTGCTCGCCGTTACCGTCGCAGGTTTTACTATCATGCTTGCACCGTTAATGTTTTGCGGCGCTAATACTCGGGGAAAACCAGTTTTAACTTCCGTAGGAGTCACACTAATGACATCACCCACAGCAAACTTTTTAGAGCCGACTGTTTTAATGGTAGCACTCGTTACGACATTGGCTCCGTTGGTTACAAGCGTAATCACACAGTCTTCACACGAAGATGGGCTTACGTCGAACCCAGCATGCTGCGGAATAGCACTTGGGCTGGTGATGGTGCCGCCTATTGCCCCGGTAGCAAGGACCCTGGAGAATTGTGTCAACAGTTCAGAATTTGTTGCTTTAATTGTATCTCCAACTTTAAAAGATTGCGTCCCCGGAGTTTTGACTTTGACAGAGACGATGTCGTTGCTACTGCCGGTAGTTACGGTTAACACACAGTCCGTACAACTTGCAGGACTCAAGTCAAAACCTTCACTATGCTGGGGAATCGCAGTCACACCGGTGGCAGCTCCTGCGAGACTTCCCTGTACCAGTTTCCCCAAAAATTCGTCTTGTAAGCTGGAGACATACGTGGTAATGGACTGTTCTTCGTATGTATAGAAAGAGGGAACAATGTCCGCATTTCCTGGTGTTGTCTCCTTTACTACAACTCTTGGGTTGTACCCTTGCAAATTTGTGTCGTCTGCAACCATTATTCCAATATCGCCTGTAAGACCAAGAAAGGTCACGGACCACGTGTACCCGTTGACGACTGGGGATCTAATCACGTGCACTGGGTTTCGTCCTTCATCGTACGCACCAGTTATAATCTGCAGCTTGAGTGATAAATCAGCAGCTGTTTCGTTCCACATGATGGGAGACGTAGTTAATCCACTCCAAGACAAAGTGAACGTCCCGCCTCTATTTTCTACGTTGTTATAGGATGTGGTTACGGTTTGAATTTCGTGGATCCTACTATAATATTTGGAAGACAAGCTTGTACCTGTAAACGAAGACACGGTATCCCATTCTACTTTATATTTTGTAATTGTGGCGCCACCGCTCTCCACAGGAGGAGCGTATCGAAGTTCCATGGACGAGCCAGTGTAGTGATCCCCTATAGAAATTGAGGTTGGTCTCGACGGTGCCACATAATTCTCTACCGTGTTCGCCTTGTCCGCTACGGCAGCGTACCCATAACCTTGATCGTTTTGTGCAGATACACGCACGAAATATTCTGAATTTCTCTTCAGGGCAACATATTTGTCGTTTGACGCGGCAAAGGCGAAGCGATCTCGCACAGTGTGCACCAATGCTTCGTGGTTCGAGCCCCCACTAAATGCCCAGCAGGATCCGGTTCCAAACTCAGTAACCTGGATTTCTGGAATTAGCGTTTCTCCACCAGCAGTTCCCCAGAAAGTAATTGTGTACACGTACGAGTATTTGGACGCACTGTCACTGGTTCTGGAGACACTCACTCGGCCCACGTTCGGAAGCGATTCCAAATTAGAAGCAAATGAACCTTGTGACCCTGACGCATCCGCGCCCCACGTCAGGCATGGAGTTGAATGGCTGCCAACAGTCAGCTTGTAGGTTCCGTTTGTGACCGCATTTCCAGCGTGTCGAAACGCTACAGTTTGTACCTCGTCTTCGTTTCCAATAACATGCGTGTACGGTTTGATCCCTTTAGGACGCTTGAGATGAATTTTTGCCCCCTTCCCCTTGAAGTCGGAATCAGGAATTACCTGGAAAGAATTTAAATCTTGGTCATACACACGAAACAACAGCGTCCAGACATAGCGGTCCACGTTGTTGCTGCTCTGCGTTGTCTCGTAGGTTTCTCTCGTAATGTCTATACGTGCTATATTGTCGAGCAGCAGAAGTGCCGTTTCCATGGCGGCGGGAGTAACGTCGAATGGCAACGAGGTCGTAACTTGGGAACCCAACTGCAATTTAAAATTGCCAGTTATATTGTGATAGCGGTCTACGTCTGTCGTGATCACTATCGTGTCGTAAAGGTTTACGACCGCATTTTTTCCATCCAAAAACTTTCCATTCACAACCAGTTTATCTACTGGGCCTTCGGCTATAGGAAACGTTACGTACCATCTGTACCCATTATTGATCGTTACTGATCTGGTAACATCAACCGTGGACACCAAAGGCAATTTTTCCAGTTCTGTTTTCATCACCGAGGCGGCCACATTCCAAGCCATCTCAGACGTGGCGGAACCACGGAAGGACAGGCGAAACGTACCACTCATGGCCGTCGCTGCTTCGGTGACAACGGTTTGAACTTCGCGATTTCCAATTGCGCAGGCGCCCTGTTCGACTCGATCAATACTACTGCTGCACGACGTGGTGGCGTCTAGCTCGTAACTTTCGTAATCGGTGTAATCTGCCCCATCTGTTTCTGTAACCGTGACAACGGGAGCCGTGCCCAATAGCAGATTTGTATTCGGGACAAGTTTGGCTATATTTCCCACATCCTGCACGAACGTTACAGTCCAGTCATAGCCGTTATTTCCATTCAACGATCGTACAACTTCAACCTGTGTGACGGCTATCATCTGTTCTATGGCCTTTTTCATATCGACATCTGTGGCTTCGAAACTGATTCGTGGAGTAACAGCAGAGCCTAGAGACAGGGTGAATGTTCCCGCACTGTCGGTGTTAGAGTTTGATAATGATATTGTCTGAACTTCGCTCTGGCCTTTCGCTCTGTACCACTCGATCTTATACTTTTGGATGGGATCTCCGTTCGTTGTGGCGGGATCCCACGATACTTCTAATTGCGACGGCGACAATGCTCTAGGACTGGTGGATACAATTGAAGATTGCACGGGTGAAGTCCTGTGAAGAATAGGCTTCCCCGGTTGGTTCTTCACTGCCTCGACGACAGGGACTACCCCACCAATTCTTAGTGGCGCCAGCGGACACGGTGAAGTAGGGCAAGGAAAATTAAGAAATGCACTGCCATGTTGTCCACCATTTCTAGTGATAGTGGTTGTGAAAGGCCCGAAACCATCTTCGTTTCCAGCCGCGATGCGGACGTGGTATTGACTTCCGGTATGTAAGTCAGGAATTGTAAACGATGTCACCGTTGGCACTCCTTTTACGTCTTCTGTAATGGTCAGCCCACTTCCATCCCCGATGAGATTTGAAGTAGACTCCAGCATTGGAACATTGCCCATGTTGGTGGGGAATGTCACCATCCAAGTGTAGCCAATTGTAGAAGTTGTCTGAATATTTCCCACCGTGGTCGTCTGGGTGTCTGTCGACCTGCTTACATCAACTATGCCTACTGTCGGCAATTCTTCCAGGTTGAACTTCATGTCTTCTGCAGTGTCATAAAATTTGAATTCAGCAGCATCGCTCGACCCGTCAAACTTCAGCGTAAACGTACCGCCCGTGGCTCTGACTACTATCTTCTGTACTTCTGCAACAGAACTGCTGACGACGGCAGATGTGGCGTTAACGAACGTCGGCATAATTCCCGCCTGGGTTTTTACAAGGGTCGCATCTCCATTAGTTAAACTGTGCGACGGACGATCGTCTTCGATCAAAAAGCACGGGGTGTACGTTGTCGACGATGGGGAAGACGGGCACGTAGACGGCCCCAACATTGTCGTAAAAGTCACCGTCCAGACGTACCCATTGTTATCGTCAGGGCCAGTTCGAGTTACGTCGACGGACCCGATCCCACTCAAGCTTTGCAGTTTACTTTGCAGGCCTGATGCAGTTTCATCAAAGTTAATTTTTGCACGGTTACGTTTATAAATAGTGTAGACACCGTCGCCAGTGTTGCTCGGCATTTGGATTGTTGGAACCAAATGCGTCGCATTTACAGAAGCTACAACATATTGGTAGCCGTCCATCGAAAGGTAATCACCTGCGACCAAATGCGCGTTGCACCCAGCTGCTGTGAACACTTTCAACGCAACAGCAGTAGTTTGACAAATCGCTGTATCCATTTTCTTCAACAGGACAGAAGTGTCTGTGGCCCCTACGTACTCTTGGTCTAGAATGACCTCCGTGCTACTTGGTGAGTGTGACGCATGTAATCGAAACACTTCAGAATTTATTCTGACATAATCGCCTGGAAGCAGTAAGCCAACGAAGGACGATTTTGTGGTTACCACACGAGAACCTTGGGTTACACCTGCGTTGGCAAGATCAAGCTCTGACAAGGTTATGACTAAGTGTCCCGAAACAGACGTCTGCCCCGGATCTTCCGCCGCTTGTAACTCAGCCTGCGTTATATTAATTATATCCCCGGCTTGAAAGTTTCCGGACCCCGTTGTCGCGACAGAAACCGAAGTTACTGTCGGATTGGCAGTGGCATCGGTTACAATAGTGAATACACACGCGCTACACGCACTTGGGTTGGTCACTGTAAAGCCAGCGTTTGTTCGAATTGCAGATGGGCTCTGCCAGGAGCCGCCAATTGCCCCCAAACCCAACTTTGTGACTCCCACTATTGTGTTCATATCACCCTCATAGTCTGTAGATAAATAAAAACCGCCACTCATCGCACCAGTCCCCTTTGTGATAATCTCCTGTACTTCTTGGACAGCCCCTGTGACTCCTTCAATTTCCGTGTCTATCATGTACACATGCGACCCACCACTGCTCCATGCGGCGCAGCCAGCGTTGTCAAATGTGAGTTCGTGCTGATTGCCGTTAACTTTAACGGGTCCCGTGAACGAGATGGTGTACGAGTACCCAAAGCTCGATGTGGAAGAACCATCGCCCGATCGAAGAACCGACACACCATCTATAGAGGGAAGCGCGTTAAGGGCATTTTCTACGACCGTCGAGGAGGCATTCCACGGGATGCATGCTGCAACGGTTTCATATGCATTGGTTTCGGAGTTTTGAAAACGAAGTTTGTACTCCCCATCAACAATTGCACCGCCAGTGGCTTTGATAGATAGTACTTGAACTTCATTGACTCTGTCAGCCCACTCTATTTTGTACTTCGTGACTGGCGACCCATTTGATCCTTTTACGCGAACTCCATTTGGCTCATTCCATTCCAAAAGGAGGGATGAGGTTGTGTCAACGCTGAGTTTTACATCACTCGCAACTTCTGGAACAGCGACTGGGAATAGAGGATACGGAGTGGCAACTTGGTACTCCCCGAGGTAATTTGCCGTTCGTGCTGCGACACGCACGAAATATCGAACCCCCGGAGTCAGGTCCTTGATCGTATACGTCAGTACTGGGGTCGACGTATTCGCCTGCCCTAGTGGAATGAGGCCTAGACCTCCCCAATTGGATTGGGTACAGGACAAACCTGGCCGGCACTTGCCATTAAAGCTATCAATAATATCCCAGTCGACGGTATATTCAGTAATACTCTGCCCTCCTGTACTGATTGGGGCGAGCCACGTCACAGTAATCGAAGAGGAGGACGTAACGGTCAGTTCCACCTGCCTCGGTGGCATTGGCTTTTGGAGAGACGGCTGGATAAACTCTGGCGATGAGATAACGTCAGTGCCAACCCCAAGTCCATTGTAGGCACTTACACGCACATAATAGTTGGTTGTCGTAAGACCTGTAATTATAAAGTGGTAAGGCAAGCGGCCAATCACAGACCGTTTGGTCTCCACGAGCACTGCAGCGTCGCTCCCAATCAACCCTAAGGTATTGGCGGTGAGCTCACCTTGTAAGTTACCAGCATATTGCATCGTTGTAAACGTGATAAGCCAAGTATGACCGTGTTTAACAATTTCGCGCGTGACGGTTACTTCCGACACAGTGCACAAACTCATCAGTGCATTTCTCATGTCTGCTGCAGAGACGTCGTATTCCAGTCTCTCTGTTGTCTGCCCATGGTAACTCAACGAGAAGGTTCCTCCTATATCGTTCGCCGACGCGGAAGTGGTTACAAACTGCACTTCTGGAATACCGGTCAACTCGATAGCATCCACTTCGGCCGACCCTTGAGTATGGGTACCAGATTTGCTATCAAAATTGTTACTTGTATCCCATTCTACAAGGTATTTAGTTACCGGAGAACCTCCATTGTGGACACCTGCTTTCCATTGGACCAACAACTCGCTGTTGGAGACCGGAGAAACCCGCACAAGACGAGGAGCAGGCGGTCGTTGCGTAGCGGGAGACAGTGACGGGGGGCTTGAAACTTGTCGACTGCCCCACCCGTTTGCATTGTATGCTGTGACTCGCGCGTAGTAAGGAATTCCTGTCTGCAACGGGCTCAATACAGCTTCTACGAAGCCGGTCACTCTAACTCCCGGACCCTGAGGGGCACTGAGAGTAATGTACGTATTGGGTATAAATTGAGTCCTTGCACCTCGATCCGATGTGTGCGTTACCGTCCAGGTAAACCCATTGTCTGAGATAGACCTGCTAACATCCACTTCGCCAACCAATGTTAAAGCTTCCAAAGCAGTTTTCATTTGCAACGCGGTTGCATCATGCTGCAAGTCAGTAGTAGTCTGCAACTTGTAAGCAGGGAGGTCGACCAAGGAAATCCCGTCGGCGGGGTCAAAGCTAGAAGCAATGAGGGGGTCCTCAGGTGTACTTAAGGGCATGAAAGTATCGTGTGTTCCTCGACTCATATCAGTCGATATGCGAAATACTTCCCCTGTAAAGGGGTCTCCAAGTCTGATTAAATCGCCCCGAGAAATCTTAAATCCAGGGGTAGCGTCACGAATATCATTGACTGCGTTTGCACCCGTCCATCTAGTCGTAATTTGACTGCTGGACACGTTCACAGATATGCAACCCAAAGACGTGTCGGGCATATACACAGGCAAATTCGTATAATTGCGTTTCCCAAGAAACGTAGTATTTGTCGTCGGGTCCGCTGCAGTTGCAAGTGGAATTTTTGTAGCGGAAAAGTCCATGGACATGTCGGTTGCAACGCGGTAAATACTTCCCGCAACTTTTATGTATTCGCCTCGAGCTATCGAAGTAATCATCGACTGACCCCCGGTCGCGACCGTAAGGTAGGAATCACCAATATTAACTTTAAAGGTCGTGGCACTGTCGCCAACTAATTGGGTAAAATCTCCCATGTATGACCCGTAACTGAGGGTAAAGCTACCGGAGAGCGGTGCAGTGCCAGCGAACGAGGTAACCTTTTGGGTTTTACTAGACACGACCTCTTCTTTGACAGTCAAATATTTTGAATCAAAATTAGGAGAAATATCGTATTCCACTTTGTATTTTGACACCAATGAACCTCCGCTGTCAGCATCTTCATCATAGGAGAATGTTAGTGACGAATCAGTTCTAGCCGCCAATAAGGCCGTGGACGACACGCCAGGTGTTGTGACTGGGGCAAGGTTCAATGGGACCGACTCAAGCATTCCGCCCAGGCCTTTGTCGGTAATTGCACTGACACGCGTATAGTAAGATGTACCGCGGACCAACGACCCAATTGTGTAGGTCATAGGCCCGTTCGTTGCGTTCACTGTCACATAGGCATAGTTGGGAGGTTTCACCGCAACGTTTGCTCGGGCGACCTCTACCACTGCACTATTGCCCAACGACCCGTAATTTGGGGTAAGAAGATTATGCTCCCCCTCCAACGAGACAAAAGTCACGCTCCAAGTGTTGTAATTTGAAGCAGTTGTTTTAGTCACTGTTACTTGGCCAACTGTCGGCAAATTTTCAAGAGCCGCCTCCATATTTTTGGCAGAAATATCCCAGTCCAGGTTCACGGTAACCTCCTTTCGGTAGGCAGAGCCCGCAGAAACGGGGGTCCCCGTGTAGTTAGAGGCCAGGGGCAGAACGTTCTCATCGAATGTTCCCGTGCTTGAGATAACGCAGTCAACACCACCAATTCTGATGGTGTCACCACGTTGCATGTGTTGCGTTAAGTCATTGGTTGTGAGCACAGAGACGTCTCCCTTGTCGACAGCAACAGTCCCCGGCAACAAAACATTTGCTGGGCCAGATGCAATTGTAAAGGTGCCACTGCTTGGAACGGCAGATTTAGTTTCAATTGACTGCACTTCTTTAACACCGAAGTGAGGATACGCAGCGGAGCGCGTGTACCATTCGATAACGTATTGGCTGCTACCAGTTGCTTGGCCCCAAGTCACGCCCAGGGAGTTGCCATCAACGACTTTAAGAGCCACAGCGCTAACAGTTTCTCCATGTCGCCGGGGAACTTCAGAGTCCGGGAATGTTGGAATAGTTATTCCATAAAGTTCTTCCGCGTTGTACGCTGATACACGAACGTAATATCTTGTATTGATGGTCAAATTTTGAATTTCGTACTCGTTATTTCCTGATTTCTGAATCACAACGAAGCCAATTGGTTGCCCTGTGGTTGGGTTACTATTGAAGGAGGAAGATGTGTCCCACTCAATTTTATATTGAACAACTGGGTCCCCGCCACTGAAGTCCGGTTCACCGTAAAGTACACGCATAGACGTTGCCGAGGCGACTTGAAGGAGAGGATTTCCTCCAGCATGGTAAGGGTTTGTTGGCGCACTCGGCGGCTGAAAGGGGGGAATCATCGACGCCGGCGTTGTTGGTCGAAGAATACCATACCCAATGTTATTGGCAGCCATCACTCGTACGTAGTAGGATACACCAGGTGTTAACCCAGTAATATCGTAAGAGTATGGTGGACTCGTCAACGTCGTCAACTCTGGGCAAGGGGTTGATCCAGCGAAAGTGGAGCAATAGGTGGCCGGATCAGTGCCATTGGCGAGGGTACTCAGTGCCGCCACAACGGTGCCCGATGAGGTCAAGCCAGATTCCAGAATCAGTTCGGGGGCGTTGCCCGCGTTCGAAGTGAATGTAATATTGTAAGTTTCCCCACCTGTTACCGTGATACCGTTGACGGTTACGTCTCCCATGTTAGGCAAATTTTGAAGCGCTGTTTCTACCTCGGAAGCAGAAGCAGTTCTGGGAAGCTTGCCCGTAATGTAGTTGGCTTTCACCATGCAATTGGTACATGTTGTCGTGTCGTAACGCAACTGAAAGTATCCCCCCTCGGCTTTTACGACCAAATTTTGAACTTCTCTCTCATACTGATCCCAAGCAGCAGTGCTATACTCTATTCTGTACCTCGTAATTAAGTCCCCACCATCACTGGACGGCGGACTGAAGGTTACTCGCAGTCCTGTTCCGTATTCAAGCGGGGTGACGTCTGTTCGTAGACTTAGTGCAACCGACAGAGGGGCTTGTGGCCACTCGTATGGTTTTACGGTTCTTACGTCACTATTAGCCCCGTACCCTAAAGAATGATGGCCAGTGACCCTGACGTAATACTGCACTCCCATTGTAAGGCCAGTGATGTTGTAAAACAGCTCGACTGAAGAGGACACTTCCGGAGATGTGCCGGAGTAGCCGTCTCTTTCGTACGACATTGGCTTTCCAGACGACGAAACACCGCTGTCAAATGTCGGAACAGTGTCCCACTCAACTTTGTATTTACCATTTTGAATGTTGTTTGCAGTGGACCCTGTTGTCCATCGAACCTCAATGTAATCCTTTGCAAATCGGTTTTCGTTGTTAATGGCCCCGACTATCACCTGGGCAGGTTTCGCCGGCAACGCACGAGGTACTACCAACGGAGTGCAGTCTTCTATCCAGGACTGGCACAAAGGTATGGCCACCGTCGCGCCGCTCATGCTGTTTTGCCACCCGCGCCCCTGGTCATTTTCAGCAACCACTCGGACAGTATAGGTTGTACCAGGCGTCAAGCCAGTTATGTTGTACTCCCACGGGTATGTCGCTGTTAAATCTGCCACCAAAATGGTCGCATTATCCCCATTTGGATTGTAAGTACCAAACGAAGTCGTCGTCCACTCAACAATGTACTGGGTTATTGTGCCACCGTTATCAGAGTCTGGCCTCGTCCAGAACACTTGCAGCTTTGTCCCGTCATCCACGTGGGCGTATACAGTCACGGACGGTGGTGCAGTCGGGGGAGAACGCGGAGTTTGGCGAACAGTCTGAGACTTCGGCGCTGAAAGATCCGTGGTAACGACGTTAGTAGGTTCCCCCATGCCAATGGCATTGATGGCGCGAACACGAAGATAATATGGAGTTCCAGACTTCAGCAGCCCGCCATCAAAAAGGGTTTCTACTTCTATATTCGTATCGCTCGCAAACGATTGACCACATGTTCCTAGCTCGAGTTCTAGCTGAGCAATATTTCCCGATACTTTGAAGCCGACGAATGTGATTCTGTACAAAAACCCGTTACCAGGACTAGTAATGTTTTCTCTTGAAATGGTCACGTCGTCAAGATTGGTCAGTAATTTCAGTTTAGCTGCCAACACTGGCGCAGACAAGCTGTGGTCGAGACACCCAGTCGAGGAAACAGTCCCCTCCTTGTCGGTGTACTTCAGTTTGAATTTCCCAGTAGAAATAGCTCCTGTTGGTTGATACATCCCCAGGCTTTGGATCTCTGCACCAAGTTGGTGCTCACACCATGACCCCTGAGCACAAACTGGGTTTGTGCCGACTTCATTGAAGGTAGAAAAATCATAGTATCCCAATGGCTGACCGGTGGTGCTTGAATCAAATGTACTTTCGGTATCAAACTCGACTCTATACGCGGTAATTGTAGAACCACCATCGTTTGTGGGGTACCCCAAGGCATTTACAATTGGCTCTGTAAATTGGATGTCCAATTGGTCGTTGATGTCTTTACTACTAACCTGCATGTTGAACCCATTTGGCATCCATGGAACTTGGGCAGCAGTTATCAACGCCCCAGGCGCATTTTCACGTGTTCTAGTTGGCCATGCAATACCGTTCGGGTCCAGGTTAGCAACAGGAACGGCAGACACAGCAGAGCTGTAGCCGTTTGCGTTATAGGCTGATACGCGGACCCAATATTCTGTACCGACCGAAAGGGCATGCCCGACCTCACCGATCTTGTATTGATACACACCACTGTTTATTTTGTACTGTGGACTATTTTGCGTGTTCGCATCGACGACGTGGGACCACGAGGCACTAGTCTCTGAACGAGATACTTCGTAGTTGCTGTCCCATTCTATTAAATATTTTGTGACCGCTGACCCCCCAGTCTCTTTCGGCGCTTCCCAAGATACACCAAGGCTTGTTGCACTAACAATAGTGAGATTAACGCTGGTAGGTCCTGATGGTGGCATACCGGCAGGAGCTATGAAATCTGTGCCCAATGCAACGCCGTTCCGGAACGTAGCAATAGCCATGGTGGGCGAGCCATTTGGAACGGCAGTCCACGCTGCACCCGGGGTACTCGTATGGACGTATAGGAAAGTAGTTTCCGCTGCAGCGGCGCAACCATCGTTCGTTAACACTACAAGCTCGGAGACATCTTTATCTTTAACGTTAGCCCCCGTGAATTCAATTTCATAAAAATGACCAGTCCCCGGTCTTGTCATAGCATGTTTTGTGACAGTAACAGCATCGATCGATGACAGGGCTGTCAGCCTCGAAGCCACAACAGTGTGGGTAGCATCAGCACTAATGCATTGCGTTTTATCAGTCGGGCCAAATTGCAGCTTGTACTCCTCCGAGGACGTCACACCAGTACCCGATGACCAGACACGCAAGATTTGTTTTTCATTTGCTATACTTGTGTTCGCATAGATTGGTGACATAGTCGCAACATCCCCACTGGGATTTGAAAATGTGACGGACCAGGCCATGCTAAACCCAGCTGTCGATACACCGCTTTCATCATAGGCAGTTGACATATCGCGACGAGCAACTTCAACTGTATGCACACCAAGCATGCCTTGGAGAGCTTCTTGCATGGTTGCAGCGTCGGCATTATAGGGAATTATCTGGGTATACCGTGTTGGCAGTGCTCCATACGAATTGCTAGGAGTGTAGGACAAGCGAAAACTTCCTGTTGTGACCGAAGAGGCAGAAGTCAGCGATATGACTTGCACTTCATTATGCGACATACGGATTTGCGCTTTTGCAGGTGGCCCGTACCCAAATGAATTATAGGACAATACACGAACGTAGTAGTCAACGCCACCGGTCAAGCCAGTGATTGCGTAATTGTAAGGAGACCCCCCTGACAATGAAGTAAACACCGCCGTTTGAGCCGTCGGCCCAAAATTGCTATTGGTATCCCATTGAATGGAGTATCTGGACACTGAATCTCCGCCTTCGTAAAGAGGGAGTTCCCAAGATACTCCAAGAGATGTCTGGCTTACAGTTTCTACATTGACATTTCTTGCGGCACCAGGAGCGCGTTTTCGTGGTTTTGTCGAAAATTTAGCAATTTCCCATGGACTGTGGCCTAGAATATTATATGATCTTACCCGTGAGTAGTATTTTAAGTTTGGATTCAACGATCCAACCACGAATTCTAAAGGAATTTCACCTTTCAATTCTTCGGAAATCGTTACCAGAGGCTTCGACCCAGTTAAACCGGAGACCTCTGAATTAAAACTACCACCAGCGGAAACATAGTAATCTTTCCCGTCATTTGTAGATACGAGCAGAGATGGAGCATCGCCATAGAAAGAAGTAAATGTGACATTCCAAGTTACCCCGTGTCTCGACAAAGGCGCGATTGTGCTTTGCGAGACAATGCCCCGGGTTACTACTACATCATTGATTGTTGACATGCTTTCTACTACTCGCTTCATTTCATTTGCTGTTGCATTAAATGCTACAGGTACACTTTGTTGACCCATAAATCGAAGCCTGAACGAACCGCCTAGATCGTCTGCATCAGTGGTTACAGTTATACTTTGAACTTCCGACGGCATATCAATACTATGGCTCCCCAGCGGCAAAACTGTGATACCAATTGTGCCTTGGTCAAACTTTGGGGAAGTGCCAGTGACATGCTCAACAACGTTAGCAGTAATATCCATGCCGATCAGCTGGGCTTGTTGAATTTGCATCTCGGCTACATCGCCAACATTCGCATCGAATGTGATAGTCCAAGTATAGCCATTGCTACCGTGGATATTGTTGCGAGCAACACTAACGCTTCCCATAGTAGGGAGTCTTTGCAAGGCCAATTTCAAGGCTTCAGGACTCGCATCCCAGTCAATATTACCGGTTGTGTGCCCCTCGAACGACAATGAAAAGTAACCACTCATTTCTCCAGAGGTGCTCTCTACTTTTACAATTTGCTGTTCGGAAACGGCTGGTCTCGCGTCCCATTCGAGTTCATACTTTGTAATTGGGCTGCTCCCATCCCTTAATGGCTTCACATACTGTACACGGACCTCGGTGTCAGATACGGCACTGGACACAACACTTTGAGGTTTGCCTGGCAACGTTGCCGGGGAGAGAGTGGCTGGTGTACAGTACTGTGTCAGCCCGTATGAATCGCCAACAGAGTTCCAAGCTGAAACTCGCACATGATACGACGCAGAGCTACTTAGACCTTGAATGGTGTAGGAGTATTCAGTCGCATCGGAAGCATTAATTTCAGCTACCGATGCTAAACTGCTATCGAATGGCGGCAGTGTACCAGGAACAGTCTGAGATGTTATACAGGTGGGAGTGCCAGTGCCTGTCAACTCTGAGTTATCACAGGACAAAGGCGCAACTGTGCCAAGTTTTGTTAGAAATGTGATGGTCCACAAATGACCGTTTCCTTCCACTTTCCTTTGTACAGCCATTTTCCCGATATGGCCCAAACTCTCAAGCCTTTGTTTCATGGCCATGGTCGACACATTGTAGTCCAGCCCACCAGTACTCTTTCCATCAATTGCCAGAGCAAATTGGCCTCCCATATCAGCAGAACCAGATGCTGTTAGGACAGTCTGCTGGTCAAAGCCTTTCACACCTACAACGCTTGTGCTGACCGTTATGCCAGCCGCAGTGCCCGTAAGTTTGTTTCCAGATGCAGATTTTGCAAATGTCTCAGCATCGTCGGTCGAGACCTTCATCTCTTGAACGTTGCCCACGTTGGATAGAAACGAAATGGTCCACATCAGGCCGTTTCTAGGTCTGACAGGGTCTATGGATACACGGGATACATTTAATGCACCAATAGTTGGAAGATCTTCTAAGGCCGCCTTCAAATCATCCGCGGATATATCGTACGCCAGCGTTCCCGTATGGAAATCTTCGTACTGCAAGCGGAAGGTACCACCGAGATCTTTGCCAGTCGCAGAGGTCGTCAACCTTTGCACTGCATGATGGGAATACAGGACATTTTCTGCTGTTGCTGAGTGAAGCGCTCCAGCCTCATGGGCAGCATCCCACTCTACTTTGTACTTTGTCACGGGGGAGCCGCCATTGTCAGGCGAAGCAGGAAAAACAACTTTGATAGAGGTCTCCGAAGCTTCCGCTAAGTTGACCCACGCCGGAGGCTTAGGTTGGGTTCGCGGGGTCTCCGCGAGCGGGGACGTAAGGGCAGCCTTTTCAGAGTAACCGTATGTATTGTAAGAATAAATGCGAACAAAATACGGGGTTCCCTTTGTTAAGCTCCCAATAACGTACTCGCACGGCAATGGATCGCACGCATTTGCCGAAACGGCCGCAGTGTCGGACCCATGCGCAAGACCCCCTTTCCCCGAATCAAAGGTGGACTTGGGGTCCCATTCAATCTTGTAATTTGTGATGGTGTCCCCTCCGTCACTGTCAGGAGCATTCCAAAGAACTCTAAGTGAAGTAGAACTTCCAACAGCTAGCTGGGTTTTAAGCGGTATGTCCGGTTTCTGTTTTGCTGGGGCTAGGGTCGTTGGAAGCGAGGTCATTGCTCGGCCATACCCTAACTCATTGAAGGGCGAAACACGCACGCTAATAGCGGTGCCTGCAACAAGTTCACGAATTGTGTATGTGTACGGAGGACCACTACTGAGTTCAGTAATTTCCTTAAATTTGTAATTGACATAATTCGTCCCAGCGGTGCTCTGTGCAACGCTTGAACCTATTGTGGTTCCACTTAAGCCCGAGTGATCAACGGAGAAATCGTGAGGGATGTCTCCAGGTTGAGTCGTAAATGTTACCGTCCATTGGAATCCATTTGATGTTTTTGCACTCCTTTGAACTTCGACAGTTTGCACCCCTACAATGCCTTCAAGCTCCGTCTTCATTTTGTCTGCGCTTAAATCCCATTCTAAATGATCAGTGGATTTACCATCAAACGACACTGTGAATGACCCACCCATGTCATTGTTGCCTGCGGTAGTGGATATCGTTTGGATTTCCTGCGTTCCAGCATTCTCCCACCATTCCAGCAAATATTTGGTTACATTGCGCCCGTGGTCGTATTGCGTCCCTTCCCAAGACACTGCCAATGAAGTACTGGCGGCTTTCACTGAAGTCGCCGAGTTAGGGTCCTGTGGAAACAATTTTACGCCGCCGTATACAATCTCATCTGGAGCACGACGGGGCGATTCACTTTTTGGGGTCGATAGACGTGGAAGGCTAAACCCTCGCTCATTTTCCGCGACTACCCGTGTGTAGTACGTGACACCTGCTTCAAGACCAGTAATGGTATAATCATAGGTTTCCGCCTTCAGAGTAGCAGAACGGAAAGCTCCTTTAGAGTCATGCTTACTTTTCAAGTCTGTGGAGTCGAAGTGTTCAGAAGTGTCCCAATCAACACGATAGTGAGTTGTAATAATTCCGTTGTCAAACGGTGGTTTCGTCCAGTACACTTCTAGCGATGTCGACGAACCGTGCACGCGTCTGAGTGTAGTTGTTTCGGGAGCGTCGGGCACGGCTCGTGGCATTTCACTTTTAGGGGAGCACGGTCTTCCATACCCCCTATCATTGGCAGCAGATACCATCGCGAAGTACGTGGTTCCTGGTGTCAATCCAGTTATGGTGTAGTTGTATGTCGAATCAATGTCGAAACCAAGTGATGAAAAGGTAGGCTCTGGACAAGCCCCCCCGCTGCAGTACTCTGATGCACTAACCCCAGCAGTAAAGTTATTGGCGTCACAAGATATCCCCGAAGTGGTGGGCCATGCAACGGTGGATCCATTGCATATTCCAATACTTGCTTTTGACCCATCGAGGCCATGCGCGAGCAAGCTGCCGTCGACCACTAGGCCTGGGGACACAGGACCCGAAAAAGACTCGAACGTGATCCTCCAATCACGGTGGGAATTTGACACGTTCTTAACTTGGGTAACTGTCACATCACGAATATTATCCAGCGTCTCAATTTCGGCCTCTAGCTCGTAATCTAGTACATCGTAGCGAATTGGAATTGTACTGCTAGCTCCGTGGCTTAGCACGAAGGTCCCATTGCTGGCAAACTCTGTTCTTAAGGTTTGGACTTCTTTAGTGTTCCAGACTGTGTACCACTCTATCATGTACTTGGTAATTGGATTACCTCCGGCATTTTCTGGGTGCTTCCATTGAACAAGCAGAGATGTACTGGAGTCAATTGTTACAGCCAAATTTTGTGTAATTGTGGGTTTCACTCCTACAGGCTGAACAGTAAATGGACTAGATACAATGTGTTTGTCGTCATGAAAGAGTCTATTTGTTGGAATAATAGCTTTCGGTTGCGATAGACTAGACCAAAACAAGCGCATTACACCCGGTCCAGTGTTTTCCCTGTACTCAACTTTTACCTCGTACAGACGGTTTGCAACCAGCGCCTTCGTAGTACTACCGCTATGTTCTTTGTACCCCACGGCATCAGAATCATTCACCATAGTTTCAAAAGAGTCGATCAATAGCTCGTTGTTTACCCAGACTTTTGCTCCATCATTCGCTTGCGCAAAGAAAGTGTACGTCTCGGGAAATGAGGGTTGAATGTAACCCGTCCAACGGGCACTAATGTAATCCTTTCCTGTTGGTGTTATAAAACTGTCCCACTTAAAATCAAGCTGGCTGTCCACACGGGTCATAGCGGCTGTTCCATAAAGCCACCGGTTATTAAAATAGGTACCGGCAAGTCCACCACGCATAGCCTTCGCTACTTTCATGGAGTAAGTTCCAGATTCCGGAGTCATGTACGTTACATCGTAGATGCCATCCGCGTTGTAACTGGTCTCGCCTAGGACTCGTTGTTGACCTGAGAGCTCTACAACAAATTCTTCTCCCGTTCTTCCAGCTGCAGTGCCAGATGGACAGGCGAAGTTCATCGTTAGCGTTGGTTCTACGCCTTCCATTAAATGGCTTTCTGCATGCAGTGCTGCTCGTGGGCCTTCTACAGAGGCAAGGTTGATTGTCCAAGTGTAACCACCGCTGGCAGAAGCAGAGGACCGACTGACTATGGCGGTGTAAATGTTTGGAAAATTTTCCAACGCAGTCTTTACTGCAGAGTCTGACGCGTCGATAGGCAAATCAGGAGTTCTATAGTCGTAGTATTTGATGTAAAAAGTGCCATCGACTTGGCCAGTGCTAACATCGGATGTAATAGTTTGCAGTCTATACCAGTCACAGTTTTCCACGGACGCAGACTTTGCGCCACCAGAATTTGCAATCCCAGTGGAGTTGATGTACATTGGATTGAGATCTCCTAGCCTAGATTCAAATGTAACAGTGTATTCCCATGACGATAACGAGCTGTTGAACAAAGTAACAGTCACGGCTTCAACGGACGGAAGTTTTTCCAGCTCAAACTCTAGTGTACTAGCCGAGGCGCCAATGGACAAAAATTCAGTTACATGTCCATGAAGGCCAACAGTGAATTCCCCGGAATCTCCGATTAACTTGATTACTTGCATTTCTTTAATTGGACCTTTAGTTACAATATTACTGAAGCGATCGCGAAGCTGCACCTGAAAATTGGACGTTGTTTCGAATACCCCAGTCGACAAGCCTTGGTGGTGGCGAATCGGCTTGTCTATGGCGGTGAAATGTTGGCCGCTTGCTGCCGCCGGGACAATAGAGGCTTTGAAAGGAGAAATCCCCTTTTGTGGAAAGGTGATATGGTTGTATGGTTGAAGGAACAACCCAGTCCCAGTTAATTGGCTACTGTCAAACTCGGCCCAAAAATTGTTTCCAAATACTTCCCTCTGTGTTACATGCACGGAGTCTGCATTAAACTCAAGAACCCACACGTTTGATCGCTGGGCATTGTTAGGTATGCCGGCAACACTACTTTTACTTACAGAGACTGCCCCACTGCCCAACGCATTCAGTGCATTTAATTTGCTCTCCACTTCAACTGCAGATGCGTTCCAGCTTAGGGTATCAGACCATTCTCCTCGGACACGAAGTCTAAACGTCCCCGACGCAAATCCGGAAGTTGTCGACACTGTCACACCAATTTGGTAGTTCTGTATCGGGCGCTTCTGCGTCATAATGTGCGAAGATGTACCTTTCACCTTTTCGGAGACCGACACCTGCCCGGTTGCTCCTACCAAGTCGACGTAGTCTGGAACAAGGGCCGTTCTATCACCTACAAATTTATTGAAAGTGACAGTATAAGCATAGTCTGTGGCCGTTTCTGATCTTGACACCTGGACGTCTTCTACATCCGCCAGTTTTAACAGAGCGGATTGAACGGCCTCTGCACTTGCATCCCATGCGAGCGGTTCTGTTTGTAACTTTATCCCAGTCTCAATTGATGAGAGGGTAAACTGTCCACCACGTCCAACATCACTAGAAAAGGACGTCGTAATAACTTGGACTTCATGGTTCATGGCCATGGTAACGGCCACAACGTATTCGCCCGATATCGTTGGCGTGAACGAGCAGTTGTAGGTCCCGTCCGCAATGTAGCTTACTTTACCGTTGACAGTGGCTACAGATCTTTGGTGCTCGGCCCGGGCGGTGTACGCAAACGGCATGTATGCGTCCACTCGAAAAACATTCTGCGTCTGGTTATCCCACCTGTTATTTCCCCATGTATCCTTGGCTTGAATGGTAAACACCGAGGTCTCACCTGCCATACCCGCGGTCAAACCACGACCATACGCGATCGTCATTGTGGGATCAGTTTCTTCCGGGGCAACTAGCACTTCAAAAGGACTGCCAACAATGTGGTGTCTAGCCGCCCCGGTTGTGAGTGTAGCGATCGTTACGCGCGCACCGGATCCAGATAGTTTGGCGGAATTTTCTCCAATTGTTTGAATATCTTGAGAAATAGAAGCAAATGTAACATGCCAAATTGAACCTCCGAAAGACGTGCTGGCATTCTTCGTCACGATAACTCCATTTTTATCCATTGTGTTCAGCTTGTTCAGCTCGTCTTGGATTGTGCTGGGTGTTGCATCATATGCAATATCCTCAGTGTACTCACTACCATACGATAGTTGAAACAATCCTCCTAGTGTTGAGATTGCACTTGTTGCAACTGTTTGCACTTCTCTGGTTTCTGGCACTTCTATATCCAGCCTGTATACGCCACGTACTTTTGGATTAAAACTTACTTCGTGAGTCCCAGTGTTGGCTACAACTTTCCACACAGCCAACCCAGTTGATGAGGGGCCTAGGTACGCAGAGTTTAAACTCATCACAGAGGAAGAGAAAGGACTTTCTTCATGGATGTAAAATCGTTCACCGTAATTTTTTCCGTTGCCGATGACGATCTCCGCTCCCCTGTCCAATAACCCACGTAGATCGATTTGCGTTGACACATCATACGCTCCATGGGTAGCACTCGCACAGGTGCTACACACCAATGTCCAATCTCGTGAAGTTTGGTTGAGAGGGATATCGTGGGGCGTACCGGCCGTTACTTTACCAACATAGCCTTCATCTATTCGCCCGTCACCAGCCCAATCACTGATCCCGGTTAATTTCAAATGGAACCAATCCGCACCACCGTTGTAACGGTAATTGCTTTCAGTGTCACGCGCTTGAATGGTAAAAGTAGTTGTTGTTTGTGAAATCCCACTCACTAGCCCAGGCCCAGTTGTGTTCGTTGTTGTTGCATCAATATAACCGGGGTAGAAGACAACAGTCATCGGACTGCCAATAATGTGACGGGTATAGTACAGAGCGGAGCGCGGTACTGTTACCTTTTCACTGGCGCTAGGGCGTCTCCAAGATAATTTTACAGAACTTGGCCCAGTGATTTCTCTGTATTCAACCCGGATGCTGTAGAATTTATTTCCAGCCAAGTTGATAGACCCGCTAACTTCTGAAGTGGCCGCATGCCACTCGTCGATGACAGGAGTTCCGTCAATGTATACCCGGACACCATTTTTGGCATTCACATAAAATGTATACAGGCCGTCTTCAACAGATTTGATTTCCCCAACCCACAAAACACTGAAGTATTCGTTGGGAAAGGAGGCAAAGGAGGGACCGTAATTGCCCCAGTTGAAATCAACATTGTGGTCGATTCGAGTCGAGTCACAAAATACCATGTTATTCTTACAATGCGTTGCGCTGGCACTTACATTGCTGGTAAGATCGTCGTTGATAAAGTACGTGGCCAAGAGGCCACCAACTGTTCGTTGAGTAATAGACAACGTGTAATTCCCCGCCTTCTTGGGATGGTACTTCAAAGCGTACGTGCCGTCTGTATTTGGCGAGCGCTCTTCCATCGTTATAGGGACTACAACATTCTTCTCCGACAACCCACTACGGGCATCAGATTCTCCTTGCATGGTTGCAAAAAACGTGTCGTTTGTTGAAATGCTGCTATCAAGTTCATTATTGAAGCGGTCGATGGCTTGGATAGTAAAATATTCCATTACCCCTTCCACAGCAACTGGAGTGGCTGTCTGGGTACTATGCACAGCACTAGACACGGCCGAATACACCCATACCCCCGCAGACAAGTCGGTTTCGATATCTGTTCCGTCGATCTGAACGTTGATGTTGTACTGGCCTTTTACAGTAGGAACGTAGCCAACGTTGTAAAACCCTGCCCCCGCATAGGTGATAGCAACGCCACCCTTCTTTTTTTCCGTAATGGCTATTGAAGGAGTTCCTGAAGAATGAGTTAGACTCTCCGTTGCCTCGATGAGAGGGTGGTCGCCTTCAGTCAGAAATTTTACAATGAAGTTGCCGTTGTTCCCACTCGCAACAGAATTACAGAGTGCTGGCAGGGCATTGGGATTCGTTACCTCGATGTCACCCGTCTCTACATTTGCTAGTTGTTCCAACGCAAGTTTTACTGTATTGAAATCACTGCTGGTGGCCGGCAACGACGATTGGGTAACCATGCCATTGTACGTGAGTGTAAACGATCCTCCGGTAGCGGTGCAATTGATTGCTTGTTCTTCCCACCGTCCAATTTCTACGTTAGACACGGTTCTGTGACTTAAAAAGACGGACACACTGTCAGTATCTGCATGCTGACGATGATTTCCATGCGTTCCTTTCAAAATCTCACTGATTCGGACCTGGGGCTTATACTGTCCACTATCCTCAAATTGCAGATAGCTAGCGCTTTCCGCCCATTCAATTAAAGGCGCGTCACCGTAGACTGTTGGGTGAACTTGTGAATTAAAAGTTACCGTCCAAATTTTAGTGGCCGTCACAGTACCAACGATACCGACGTCATCCGATGTTACGGTGACACCACCAATATTACTCAGGCCTTCTAAAGCACCTTTCATCTCCGCGCTGGTCGCATCGAAGGGTATAGGGCCAGTTGTTTTACCACCAAAGGATAATGCGAATTCGCCCCATACTGGGTGTATGCCAGATACTACCCTTGCCACCTGCACGGTCCCTCCGGCGACCGACTGAGCCACGGACAATAGGGGCACTGCACCCTTTTGTCCTGTAAAAGTAATAAATATTGGATTTTTGTTCACATTGTCACACACAGTGGTTTGGGTTCCGCTTGGATCTGCGACGGTTACCTCCATTCGGGCATTGCCCGAGTTCAAAGCCATGATGTCCGACTGTAAATCGGACAAGGCTCTGTTGTGAGGGATTGAGGAAAGAGTATGCCCGTTAATAAGGAGATCAAACGTCCCGGAAGTTGCATCACAAGTTATAGACTGAATTTCTTGACGTGATGGAGTTCGTCCCGATACTGTCTCAGTTATGGTTACATCGCTCTCGGTCTCGCTAAGCAGAGCAACATCACCCGTTTCACCAGTGAAAGTCACTGTCATTCCATTTCCAGCCCCACAAACATTATTTGCCGCGCCTGCCTGCGTTACGGTGACCGAAGATATAGTCCCCATATTTTCAAGGATGGTTTTTATTGCGTCCGCCGCCGCATTCCACGCAATTGCGGCACTGTCAATTCCTCTAAAACCTACGGTAAATGTTCCACTGGTTTTTGTACAAGCAATAGTTTGTTCCTCAGCGACAGTCGGTACAACGACAGCCGTCGAAGAAATTGTCTGGACTTCCATCGCTCTGATGTCTTTCGCTTGAACTGTAAAATTAAACCCATCCCCTGCGATGCCAGAAACAAGTCCTTGCCCGGTTGACGTAGAGGTCGTTGGATGAACCACGCCATCATCAACAAGTACATTAAAAGGGCTACCGTCAATGTGGATCTTTTCCTGTCCTACTGTGATGTCCACCCGGTAATTACCAGTTTGCCATAGAGTGTATCGTACAGGGTAAAATGCTGCAGAAGCCTCGACCGTAACATTTCCACTTGCTAACGTTCCCGTGAGTTGGTCCACGTTAATGGTTACATCGGATGGGTTCCATTTCTCGAGGTGTGATATGAAAGTGACGTCCCACGCACTTCCGTTCGTGTTATACTGTTCCTTCGATACCTTCACTCTTCTACTAGGATAGTGCAAATCTTCTAAAGCTGTTCGCATTGTAGTTTCCGACACATCATGACCCAACGCAGGCGTTGTCTTGCCGTCTATTGTGACAGTAAACGTGCCCCCCATGGTACTGGTTGCGTCAATCCAAATTTTTTGAATAACGGAAGAAGTGACGTCATAGTAATTGTCCGGGCCAAAAAATTCTACTAGAAAGGGGTCATTACTGCCTGTGCCAGAGCCCAGGCCATTTGGTGTTCGATCACCTCGCCTATCGTTCGAAAAAGGATCTTTGGCATTGATGGTGAAAGAGGTCTGTATTGCAGTGGTCGCGTTCGTTAAACCTGGACCAACTGCTAGACTTGTGGATGGAAACAGCTTCCAGTGCACAGCTAATACTTCAGGCAAAGTGTAGTCTGCATTGGCGGATTGTGTAGCGCACGCTTCAGTAGCACTGCAGGATACTGACAAAGTGGCAGTAGCACCAGTGAGTATTAAGTTTCCCCCGTAACGCACATCGGCAGTGTATGTCCCAACTTGAAGAATGGTATACGTGACAATGTACGTACTATCCCCTTGGTCTTCAACAATACCCTTATGTTGCACATTGGTGTCGACTTTGTGGGTAAGCGTGACATCAAAAGTGTCGCCACCGACTAGGCGATGGTTTCCGTATGTATCTTTTGCTTGAATAGTAAAGGATGCAACGACACCAGTAACCGCGTCACTAAAACCTTGGCCTGTAGCAACAGAGGTTTCGTGCGAAGTTGGCCCTGGAGACACATACACTGGAAACGGGCTGCACTTCTTGTTGCCGCCAAGACCACAATAAATATGAGTTCCTCCCATTTTTATGTTCACGCTGTAATTACCGGACACTCGGGGGGTCCAAGAACACGCATATCGGCCTCCGCCGATATATTCCGGAACAACACTGATTTTTTGCGTAGAAGGACCGTCAACGTCTACTTCAAACACATACCCCCCAGTCGTTTTGTTGTTTCCTCGGGCATCTCGAGCTTGGATTGTGAACAACCCCGGGATTCCAGCTGTCACAGCTTCAAGCCCAGGGCCATAGGCAAATGTATTTGGGAAATCTGCCGCACCAGGGACAATCGAAACCGACCGAGGACTGCCAACGACGTGGTCGGCGTAATACAGCGCCGACGAGGGAATAACTTCTTTCGATTTGGAAGGGCTGCCCCACATCAATATTGTCATGGCATTGCTTCTCTCCTCCTTGTAATCGATCCTGATATCATGGAACGATCCAGCCGTAAAGTTGAAATACGCTTTTTTCTCGGTGACCGAGGTAGCGTCCCAAGTGTCGATAAGAAGTGTATGATCGACCCAAATTCTGGCACCATCATCGGCGTGAAGATAGATCGCATACGTTTCAGTAGTAGGCGCCACAATTTTACCCCACCACCTTGCGGTGATGTAGTCTCGGCCGTACGTGGTTACGCGCCCTTTGCCCCAATTGAAGTTGATTGTTGGATCAATTCTTGAGATAACTGGGGAGTGCAAAAAGTATTGATTGTCATAGTATTCTCCACGAAGACCACCTTGTGTCAATTGTCTTGTAGCAAGAGTGTATGTACCGGTTTCAGTGGGAGTGTAACTAGCTGTATAACTGGGAAACCCAGCAACTTTCTCTTCCACCTTTAATTGTGGAACGAAACCCTTCAACGAAAAAGCGTCACCTTCCTGTGTTTCAACAACGGAGACCAGGGCATTTGTTCCCAGCATTTTTGTCTGGTCAATTTTCAACATATCCAGATTGCCAAGTTCAGTACGAAACTTAATTAACCACGTATACTGACCATTGCCTTGCGGTCCAGTTCGGTAGACATCGACAACCCCAATGGACGGAAGGGTCTCCAACGCGGATTTCATACCGGCTTCAGATATGTCGTAAGGTAAGTCTATTGTAGTATATCCTCCAAATTGGAGAGTAAAAGAACCCGCCAAAGGGTTTGGGTCGCCACCAGTTGTCGACACGGTCTGAATCTCTTGGCGAACTTTACTGGCAGACATCATCGGTAAGTTACCTAAATTCGAAAGAAAAGTAACTGTCCAGCGAAAACCGTTGCCCATATCTTCTCTTTGAACGTCAACCGTTCCCACAGTTGTGAGTTTTTCTAACGCAGTTTTCAGGCTCATTGCTGAAATGTCAAAATCAAGATTATCAGTGGTGGAACCAACCCCATCGCGATATTTTACAATGAATGTACCGCCAAGAGGGGAGGTTCCTTTCCTGTATTCAACATTCGATACCCCTGCACCAGTCCCAGAAAGGTTGTCCCCGTTGACGGCAATGGCCAAAACATCTCCAACCGGATCTTTAAATTCAACTGTCCAAATAAAGTCTCCATTTCCTGTTCCAGGAGATGAGTCTCTGTTCACTTCCACCTCAGTAACACCAGCCAGACTTTCCAATTGTGCTTTCATTTCAGCTTTCGTTGCGTTTGCGGGGACTTGAGCAGTCGCGGTGTTGCCGTAGGCAACAGTAAAATACCCACCAACGCTTTGTCCGTTGTTTGCGTACGTTGTAATCGTTTGAATTTCACGAACAAAACTGGTATCTCCAGCGTTCCTGATCGTTTGGACTTCAGCAACCCCCTTTTGAATTTCAGTTACCCCGGCGGATCCACCGTTTGTAAATGATTGGGAATGTCTAATCAATGTTGGGACGTCCCCTAGAAAAGTTCTAAACGTGACAGTCCAGTCGTAGCCATTGTTGGCATTTGCGCTCCGTGCCACGTCTACAGTACCCACATTTTGCAGTTTTTCTAGAGCATATTTCATATCGTCCGCTTGAATGTTGTGAGCGAGCGTTTCGGTAATATCTTCGATACCAGAAAGGTAGCTTCTTGTATCCAGTTTCAATTGGAAAGACCCCGTGAAGGCACTGCCGGCACTTGTAGAAACAACCTGAATATCGTATTTCACGCCATTGTACGTAGCAACCCCTCCATCTGAGTCCCACGCGTGGGACCCGTTAATGACAGTGCTTTCACTACTCCAAAGTTCAGTAAAGAACACGTCCTCCCCCACAAAGCCAGCAGCGGCATCTAGATCTTTGATAGGTTCCCCTGACGCCTTTCGTGGTTCCACTATGAACTGATTGGCTTTCCCTTCAATAAACTCTACCGCGGTAACAGCCTGGTCGCTTCCAGAACACGCCATGTTGGTCGCATCTGTCTCCAGCAAGGGTAGGTCACCGAGGTTGCCAATAAAGGTAACTGTCCATTGAAACCCCTCTTTTTGCACACTGGTATTGTTTTTTCTAGTGACATGGACTTCCCCAATCGAATTCAAGTTTGTATTGTATTTTAAACCCTCCAAGGCGTTTTTGACGTCAGTCTCGTTTGCGTGGGGGGCCACGCTGCCAGACCATGTCCCTTCGGAGCCTAAGCGCAGCTTGAAGTACCCGGTTGCAGTTCCAATGCTTGCGCACGAAGCGGTAACGATTTGCTCTTCATAGACGACCCCTGCTACTCCTTGCGTAAGACTGGACCCCGCCAGTGAGGTGTGAGATGCACTTGCACCCGCTCGCGCTACCACCGTCGGAGTCGCAGGACTTATTACACCGTTCCTCGACGGTCCGATGGCGTTCATAGTCGAAAGCTTAAATGCGTACGTTGTGTCGGTTGTAAGGTCTACTGCGGTGAATGTTTTTGTATTTGGATCTTCCGAACCGTCATAAACAAGCTTTGCTGGGGTCCCTGCTTGGATCTCTTCTATGCGAACAAACGGGCGAGATGCCAACAGGCGACCAGATGTTCCGGTCATCAATGGCAAATTTCCCATTTCTGTCAAGAAAGTGATAGTCCACTGGTTTGCACCATCTCCCAACGACGTCTTTGCGACACTCACTTCTCCTATACCAGCAAGATTCTCCAATGCTTGGGTAAACCCAGTCACGGATTCATCGAAAGAGATACGCCGAGTTTCTTCTCCGCTATAAAACAAAGTAAAATCCCCAGTCAACGGCGATCTCCCCTTAACAATTTCACGAACGATATCCTCACCAGCTGTCCAAGTCAGTGGATCTTGTATAAGTTCGAACGTGCTCACATCGCCCATGGCCGAGTCGAAAGTCATTGTAAAGTTGTAACCGTTGGCACCATTGTTACTTTGGGTTACCGAACTTACGATGCCACCTGTATTGGCAAAGGACACCATACCTTCTATCGCACTTTTTATTGTTGCTTGGATTCCAGCACCGTGCGTAATATCGGCGCTCTCCTCCCCATTGTAACGCAATCGAAACTTTGCACCATTGGCAACGTTGCTCGTTGTTATGGTTTGCTGCTCGTTTCTCTTGGTGTCCATAGTGGTATACACACGCTGGATTTCCAACTTTACTGGTTCTGGATCAGTAACCGTGTTGGGCGCAACTCCTTCAAA
>JACLAC010008298.1_pt1 | contig 50365 bp, 40 predicted proteins | sample 8027881 | NCBI WGS metagenome assembly JACLAC01 (sample SAMN15725517, study PRJNA655200) | protist metagenome | isolation source: fluorescence activated cell sorting (FACS) single amplified genomes of... | place: Spain: Blaines Bay Microbial Observatory, Mediterranean Sea | collected 2016-01-19 | reverse complement strand
GGTTTTAATTTTTTTTTCTACACTATGCCATTTCTCAGACCTTTTGAAACGTCTTTCTATTTCGGCATCTATGGCGGTGTTAAAGTAAAAAGCTAAGATGATGATAGCTGGTCCATTAATGGTCATAGAGACAGAAGTGTCAGGGGCGCATAGATTAAAACCAGAAAATAGGCGTTTCATATCGTCTAGGCAACAAATCGAGACACCAGAATTCCCAATTTTCCCTTGAATGTCAGGTGGTTCTGTTGGGTCATGACCATATAGTGTACAACTATCAAAAGCTGTTGATAGCCTTTGACTACTTTGTCCTTGACAAAGCAAATGGAATCTAGCATTAGTTTGTTCTGGTGAACCTTCACCAGCAAACATTCGTGTTGGTGACTCATCACTACGTTTATGTGGAAATAACCCACTAGTAAAAGGGAATTTTCCTGGCTTATTTTCTAAACCAAGATAACGTACAATATCTTCATCGTTATGATAATTGGGTCTCATCACTTTGGGCATTTTTAAACCACTTAAAGTTTTGGTTGTCCTATTATCATTTTTGTCTGCTTTTTTGTATGCCTTTAAGGATGCCTTCGTCTCCTGACTTAACTGTTTATATAATGTGTCTTTTTCTTGAAGAAGAGCCTTTAAGCCGTGACTTGATAAGGCGCTAGTCTTATTCATGCGATCCATAGTTAAATTTATAGCTTGAAGCTTTGCTGCCACTTTAGCTTGCTGATCACAGTGATGATGATGACGAAGGACAGTATTCTTGATTTCATTCAAATAATTATGGGATGCCACTCTCTTTTCTAGTACTGGCATTCCTTCTTTTAACGATTGAATATGCCCTATACTCAGTTTTGGAAACTTTTCTCTAAGTTTAGTCATCAGTCTATTGAATAAGGTATTGACCCCTAAATCATCATATTGGTCAGCACAACAAGCAGTGACTAAACTGTTTAAATTTATATCATCGCAATACTTTCTACATCGGTAGATTGCTTTGGCGACATCCAACATGGCATCAGATGAACCAGGATGGTCGAACTTATTCAAGACAACCAAATCTGCATAATCTAACATATTTATTTTCTCTAACTGAGTTGGAGCTCCAAAGTTAGAGTTCATCACATAAATAGAAATATCACATAACAGCTTTATACTATAGTCGCTCTGACCTGTTCCTGCCGTTTCTAAAATGACTAAATCAAACTTTTCTTGAGACAAACGCTTTAGCATTTTTTTAGTGTATTTAGAAATACTTAAATGATTGTCCTCTGTAGCAATTGAGTGTATAAAGACTCGATCTGAAGAACTCATATTATATCTCATTCGGTCCCCTAGCATGGCCCCTCCTGTTGCAGCTCGACAAGGGTCTATGCAAAGCACAGCCACCTTTTTAGTTGAATGAGATTGAAGGAATCGTCTCAAAACCTCATCTACTAAAGTACTCTTGCCTGCACCGCCTGTGCCAGTAAAACCTAAAATTGGACAGTTGTGATATTTATTATTAATCAAAACTTCTTTTCCATGTGCAATAGACTGCAAGTGATGAGAGAGTAAAAAATTATGTGATTGCTTGTTCTTCTTTAAGTGATTTTTCGATTTATTTAGGTAGGTTTTATGAAGCATATCCTTAACAAGATTTTCTACTCCTCCTTTTTCTCCATCTTCTGGGCGATATATTTTTAAGACGCCATAGTTTTTCAATTGTGTTGCTTCTTTGAGGGAAATAACCCCTCCACCACCACCGAAAACACTGATATGTTCGAGCCCTTCAGCTTTTAACTTGTCAATCAGGTAGGTAAAGGTATCCATATGACCACCTTGATAGCTTGTTAGAGCAATTCCGTCAACACACTCTTCGGTCGCGGCTTGGACGAGCTCATCTACCCCACGATTGTGTCCCAAGTGTATCACTTCTGCACCATAGTTCAGTAACCAGCGACGCACGAGATTGATTGAAGTATCGTGACCATCAAATAGAGATGAAGCTGTCAAAAACCTTAATGTTTCTCTAGTTTTAGTCTTATTCATGCTGTCTCTCCCCCCGAAGAAGTATGTATTATAACATAGTTACATATATAGTCATACTTTTTATAAAAAATTGGTACGCAACTGTCTTAGCTTGAAACATTTAATATTAAATTCTTTGTTATTAAATATTACTAGCTTAAAATGTCGGGGTTTCGAACATATAAACGAAGGGGTCACTTGTGGGGGGAGATCAGGTCGATTTGAAAAACCTTAAGGGTATTTCAAAGCAAGATAGAGAGATGTTGGGAGAAGCAGATGATATGCTAGGGCCTCAACCTCAAGAAATGGGTGTTGTAAAAAATATGTTCTGGGGTAGAAATAGACAAGAACTAATTTTTCCATACCCACATAGTGATAGCGAAGAACAAAGAGCTTGTGAAGAACTGCTATCTAAGCTTGAACCATATATGAAGAATGAGCACCCTTCTATTTGGATTGATCAAAACCAACGAATTCCTCAAGCCAATCTCGATAAACTATTTAAGTTAGGTGTAATGGGAATGACGATTCCTAAAGCATATGGTGGACTGGGGTTAAGTGTAACTAGTTACAATAGAGTCTTAGAGTGTATTGGTACTTATTGTGCAGCTACTTCTGTTGTCGTTAGTGCACATCAATCAATTGGTTGTAAAGCAATTATGCTTTATGGTAACGATGAGCAAAAAGATACATACTTGCCTCGTTTGGCACAGAATACGCTTTCTGCTTTTTGTCTTTCTGAGTCAAATGTTGGATGTGATGCAGGTGGACAAGAGACACATTGTGTTCTGAGTGAAGATGGTAGTCATTATATTCTTAATGGTGAAAAAAAATGGTCTACCTCAGGTGCCATTTCAGGTTTATTTACAGTCATGGCAAAGCAGGCTTTCAGTGACCCTGATAGTGGAGAAATTCGCCATAAAGTTACTGCTTTAATTTGTAACCCTAATATGGAAGGTGTCAAAGTTTATGAAAATAACCGAAGCAAGTGTGGTATTCGTGGCACTTGGCAAGCAAGAATACGTTTTGATAAGGTTAAAGTCCCTAAAGAAAATTTACTTCATGAAGAAGGTAAAGGGTTACAGGTCGCATTATCTTGTTTGAATTATGGTCGCTGTACTTTATCTGCTGGTGTAGTAGGAGCTGCAAAGAAAAGTTGTGATCGTGCTACAAAGTGGAGTAGAACACGCTATCAATTTAAACGCCCACTGTCTGACTTTGAATTGGTGAAAGAGAAAATTGCTCACATGGAAGCTCTATGTTTTGCTATGGATAGTATGCTTTATATTACGACGACTCTTCTCGACCGTAAAGAAAAAGATATTATGGTTGAAACAGCAACCTGTAAATTGTTTTGTTCGGAGATGGGTTGGCAGGTCATTAACGATGCTATGCAAATTATGGGGGGAGAAGGTTATATGACAGAAAATGAAGTAGAGCGTGCTTTTAGAGATAGTCGAATTTATTTAATCGTAGAAGGAGCTAATGAGGTGATGCAATCATTTGTATTTGGGTATGGAGGTAAACAGTTAGCAGAGTCTCTAATTGGTCTACAGCAAGCTTATCTATGGAATGAGGATCAAACTTTGCTGGCTAATTTGAAAAGGATAGTAAAGAACACATTTAATCCAAAGTTGCTTATGAGAGCATGCCGTGTTGGTTCAGAACTATTTTTAGGATACCGACAAACACCTGATATTATTAAACGTTTACATCCTGACCTTCAATTGTTAGGAGAACGTTTATGCAAAGATATGACGGAACTATCTTATCAATTTAAAATTACCAGTTTAAAATTAAAAGAGAGTATCGTTTCCAGGCAAACCACTCAAGCAAAGTTTGCTGATGCTGTAATGTGGTTGCATGCCGCTAATTGTTCTTTGTCTAAGCTGGATGATTTGAAGCACAACTCAAATCAAAGTGATTTGAGTGTTCAACGTGACATACGAGCAGGTGAATATTTATTAGAAATAGCACACCTTAAAATACAGGAAGCATTTTCAAAACTGGGAGAACCTGAACGAAATGCGATGATGCGTTGTGCTGAATCTGCTATTCGCTATAACGACAGTCTTAAGAATCAAGACTTCAGTATTCCTGAAAAAATCACCCAATGCAACTGGGACTGGGCGCCAACCAAATAAGAAGGATATCCCACAATTTAATGGCCCTTGGGATAACGATCCACATCACTACGAGGCGGTCTAATGCCAACAAAGTTCAACGGTAATATACGTGAGGTTCGTGCTCTTAACGCATATATCTGTCTTTATCGTGCAACGGAGTCAATTAATCATCGAATCTGTAAAGACTTTAAGCAAGATGGTTTTACACCATCTCAGTTTTCTTTATTGGAGTGTCTTTATCACCACGGCCCTATGAGCCCAACTATACTTGCCATAAAAACCATGCGTACTTGTGGGAATATGACATTCGTTTTAGATAAATTAGAAAATAAAGATTGGTTGCAACGTAAAGTTAACCCAAAAGAACGACGCTCATACACCATTTATTTATTGGGAAAAGGAAAAAAAATGGTAGAAAAATGGTTGCCAATTTACGTTAATAATATTGTTGTTGAAATGAACCGTTTGAATAAAAAAGAACAAGAAACCTTACGTTACCTTAGTCGAACTATTGGGCTTGGGACGAAGAGTTAGTTATGCCAAAGATTGATTCTCAATTTAAGTTAAGTTCTGAATTGCGTTCAGTTCATCGAAAGCATCACGAAAAGCTACAGTCTGAGCTTAGAGAAATAACAAAGAAAGTTTTAGAAGGTGGTGGAGAAAAGGCTTTAAAAAGACATCATGAGCGTGGAAAACTAAGTGCTAGAGAACGAATCGATATTCTTATAGATTACGGTGCACCTTTCCTAGAGCTTTCAACTTTAGCTGCTTATGATGTTTATGAAACGGATGTCCCTTCTGCTGGAATGGTTTCGGGAATTGGAAAAGTAAAAGGTCACTTATGTATGATTGTTGCAAATGATGCAACTGTTAAAGGTGGGACATACTTCCCCCTTAGTGTTAAAAAACACTTACGTGCTCAAGAAATTGCATTAAAAAACCACTTACCATGTATCTATCTAGTGGATTCGGGGGGGGCATTTTTGCCTTTGCAGTCAGAGGTATTTCCTGATCGAGATCACTTTGGGCGAATATTTTTTAATCAAGCTCAAATGTCATCCCTTGGCATTCCGCAACTTGCTGTCGTTTTGGGGTCATGTACAGCAGGGGGGGCTTACATCCCGGCTATGGCAGATGAGTCGATCATTGTGAGGAATAATGGAACGATTTTTTTAGGTGGCCCTCCATTAGTTAAAGCTGCTACAGGGGAGGAGATTGAAGCGAATGAACTTGGGGGTGCTGAGGTACATACTCAAATCTCAGGTGTGGCTGACCACTTAGCAGAGAGTGAAGAAGAAGCATTAGATATTGTTCGTTCGATTTTAGAGCACATACCTTCCTCTGCTAGCTCATTTTCATCGCATGATGTCTTGGAGCCTCTCTACCAAGCTGAAGAAATATTAGAAATCCTACCTGAAGACACGACGAAAGAGCCTTTCGAGGTACGTGAAATTATCTGTCGAATTATTGATGGCTCAGATTTTCAAGAATTTAAAAAGAATTATGGAGAAACTTTAGTATGTGGATTTGCGAGAATATATGGGATGGAGGTAGGGATACTTGCTAATAACGGGATCCTTTTTTCAGAGAGTTCTGTTAAGGGGGCACACTTTATTCAGCTTTGTTCTCAGAGGAAAATCCCTTTGGTCTTTTTGCAGAATATTACAGGTTTCATGATTGGATCTGAAGCAGAGCACGGTGGCATAGCTAAACATGGAGCAAAAATGGTGTTGGCCGTTTCTAATGCTAATGTACCTAAGATAACTGTCGTTATCGGAGGCTCTTATGGTGCGGGGAATTATGGCATGTGTGGCCGAGCGTACGATCCTAACTTTTTGTTTATGTGGCCTAATGCAAAAATTGCCGTCATGGGAGGTGAGCAGGCTGCAAATGTGTTAGCTGGTGTAAAAACTAAAAATCAGACCCCAAAAGAAATTGAAGAACTAAAACAACAAGTGCATGAAAAATTTGAGAAGCAAAGTCATGCTTTTTATAGCACGGCACATTTATGGGATGATGGTATTATAGAACCTTATCAAACACGATATGTTTTGGGGTTATGTTTAGCTGCCTGTATTCAACGAGAGTATGATAAAACTCAGTATGGTGTTTGGAGGATGTGATGAATTTTACCTTTGAAACCATTAAATTTCATACAAAAAAAGATGTGGCTTATGTTGAACTTTGTAGACCCAAAGTTCGAAATGCATTGAATCTGCAAATGATGAAAGAATTGACCTCCTTGTTTCATTCACTTAAACCAAGGACAGAGTTTAGGAGAGTTCAATTGAGTGGGGTTGGAAAATGTTTTTGTTCAGGTGCTGATTTTAGTTGGATGAAACAAGGAGGCGAACTTTCCATCGAAGATAACCTTCAAGATAGTAAAAATTTAGCAAAATTACTAGAAAGCTTAGATGAACTTCCGCAAGTGGTTGTTGCTGTCGTACAAGGTGCAGTTATGGGAGGAGGCTTAGGTTTGATTGCTTGCTGTGATGAAGTGGTTGCACATAAAAGTACAAAGTTTAGGTTCCCAGAAGTTAGATTAGGGTTACTGCCAGCGATTATTTCACCTTATGTTTTTTCAAAGATACCTTATTCACAGGCTCTTGCCTTAACTGTCTCTGCTCGAATTTTTGATGCTGATGAGGCAAAAAGTTATGGATTGATTCACCGTATTTATGAAAATGAATCAATGGAAGAGATGATGGCTGATTATGTAGGTAATGCTCACTTAGCGTCACAAATAGCAAAAGATTACCTTAAAAAAGAATTTAAACCGAAAAAAGACTCTCTGCTGATGGAAAGGGTCATCGCCTTGCTTTCTGATGTAAGACAGAATAAAGAAGCTCAAGAAGGGCTTAGGGCTGTTCTCGAAAAACGAACACCATCCTGGGCGGAGAAGCATCTATGAAAGAGCTCAAGCGTCTATTGATAGCCAATCGTGGTGAAATTGCTAGTCGTATAGCAACCTCTTGTCGCGTACTAGGTATAGAAAGTGTTTGCATATATAGCAGAGAAGATGCGAACCTGCCTTATGTTTATGAGGCCGATCACGCTTACCCTCTTATTGGGGAGGGGGTTAGTGATACTTATCTCAATATAAGTCAAATTATAGGTGTTGCTAAGCAAGCCAAGGCGCAGGCAATTCATCCTGGCTATGGTTTTCTTTCAGAACAAGTTGAATTTTCTAAAGCCGTCAACGATGCAGGGATGATATTTATAGGGCCTAGCACAGATGTTTTATCTATCATGGGTGATAAAATTCAAGCTAGAGAAAAAATGCAATCTTTAAATATTCCTCTTTTGCCAGGTTGTCATGATACTAGTTTGAATGACCAGTCTCTTTTAGCAAAAGCTAAAGAAATAGGTTTTCCAGTTTTAATTAAAGCTTCTGCTGGAGGAGGGGGGAGAGCGATGTCTATATGTGAAGACTCATCCCATTTTATTAAAGACCTAAAGGCAATTCGAAATGAAGCAGAAAAATTATTTGGAAGTGATTTAGTTTATATAGAAAAATACTTGAAGGATAGTAAGCATCTAGAAGTCCAAGTACTATCGGATGCTCATGGCCATCATTTACATTGTCACGAACGAGATTGTTCGGTTCAAAGGAGAAAGCAAAAAGTGATCGAGGAAGCACCATCTCCAAACTTGAGCTCAGAATTACGTGAATATCTATGTAAAGTATCTATTGATATAACTGAAGGACTTCATTACTTGGGAGCCGGTACCTTAGAGTTTATTCAAGACGTGAATGACCCTAAATCCATTTTTTTTCTTGAAATGAATACACGAATTCAGGTTGAACATGTGGTATCAGAAGTAATCACTCAAATAGACTTAGTTGCTTGGCAAATACGTGCTTGTATGGGGTATGTAATACCATTTCAACAAAAAGATCTAACGGCAAAAGGTCACTCTATTGAGTTAAGGCTTTATGCAGAAGACCCTGAAGCTAACTTTTTTCCAACAGCAGGAAAGTTGAATCACTGCCTTTTTTCTGGTATGGCTCAATGTAGATGGGATTATACTTATGAATGCGAGAATGAAATAAGCTTACTCTATGATTCGATGATTGGTAAGCTTATTGTATGGGATGAAACACGTGAGTTAGCCATTAGAAGAGCCATTTTAGCATTAGAGAGATTAAAACTATCTGGACTAGACAACAATCGTGATCATTTGATCTATTTGCTTAAAAGTGAAGTCTTTCAATCCGGAAAAATGACCACCACTTATATTGAAGACCATCCTGAAGCAGAATTAGAGTGGGGTGAGTTGGGTGAAGAAGAGCAAGCTCAGTACTTAGCAGCATATTTTTTATCAGAATTAAATTTTTCAGATAATAAAAATCTAGCTGAGCCAAGGAGTGAGGGGCGTACGCCATGGAATAGTGATTCATTAAATAATTTTAGAGTAACACCGTGAAAGTGACAAAGCTAGAAATTCAAGGTGACACGTGTGAGGTTGAGAACCTACGAGTGCAAGGAGCAATATGTTATTTTACATATAAAGGTTGTCATTACCAGTTTGAAAGAATAGCTCAATACGGTGAAGGCCTTAGGTTAAGGAACCATGAATCTCAGTCTTCATTTCGAGTCAAAATGAATGAAGGGGGTAAAAACATACATGGTGCTCATGGTAAGCTAATGATTAAGGACTTTAAAAAGGCTCGTGATATCACACCTACAATTACTTCACCTAATATCAAAGCTGATTATCCAGGCATGACATTAGATATATTCATAAAAGTTGGAGATCATGTAGAGATAGGTGACTCATTAGTAAAGATCGAGTCAATGAAACTAGAACGACATATTTTGGCACCTTTTAAGGGCGAGGTTAAAAGTATAGATATTAAGGTAGGTGATGTCTTGCGAAGTGGTCAAACACTGATCGTTCTAGAGGAGGTAAAAGAATGAATTTAAAGCTAGTCGAAGTATCAGCAAGGGATGGCTTTCAAAGCCAATCCGTCGTACTTGCTGTTTCTCGACGTGCTGAGTATTTGGCAGGGTTTATCCAAGCTGGGCACCGTCACCTTGAAGTGGGAAGTTATGTTGATGAAAAGGTCCTTCCTCAAGTCAGTCAGTGTGGTGAACTCTTGTTGCGTTTACGAGATCTCGTCGATTTAAAAGGTATTGAAACAATAGCTCTTTGCTTTAACCCTCATGGGTTAGAGAAAGCATTGGATGACGGTGTTCAAACGGTAGGTTTAGTCTTAGGGTGTTCTGATCTATTCAATCTAAAAAATATCAGAAAAAATAAAAAAGAATGTTTTGAATTATATCAAGGAATGCGCGATCAATTAAGAAAAACAGATAAGACTTGTCGGTTTTATTTGTCTACTTTAACGGAGTGTTCATATGAGGGGCGTGTTTCTAGAAATGTATTATTTGAAACGGTAGAAAGAATCATTAAGGAAATAGCACCAGATGAACTGATTTTATCTGATACACTTGGGGCATTAGAGCCTGGTGAGGTTTCAGATATCATCACATTTGTTGAAGGTATTTATCCTCTTGAAAATGTAGGCTTTCATTTTCATGATCCATATGGACGTGCTCTTCTTTTGATGGACCGAGCCATTCAAAAAAGGAGTGAGGATTTTCGACATGGCTGCGGCAGGCTTAGGGGGGTGTCCTGCTGTTGCACATGCGGCGGGGAATTTAGCTAGTGAGGATGTTTTTACTTACTGTGAATCAATACATATAAATCATGGTATTGATTTAAAGTTACATCTAGAACATACTAAGAGAATTAGTGAAGATTTGGGGTTTGTTAGCTCATCTAAAAGCTATCAAACATTAGTCTCGAGTTTATTGGGGGGAGGACAAAATGAGTGAAAGACTGAGTTTACTAAATGAAGATGGAAGTCTTGATGATGAGTATCTTCATTTAATTCCATCAGAAGATTTAAAAAAGCTACTAAAAAAGATGATTTTTAATCGAGTCTTTGATGAACGTATGCTTTTGCTGCAACGTCAAGGTCGCTTGGGGTTTTACCTGACAAGCACGGGAGAAGAGGCTGTTACATTTGGCTCTGCCTATCCTTTGAATGATAATGATTCAATTTATATATCTTATCGAGAATTAGGTTCGTTGCTTTGGCGTGGTGTGCCGACAGAACTAATATTACATCAGTTAATAGGGAATGATAAAGACCCTTCCAAAGGACGTCAGTTGCCGGTACATTATGCCTATAAAGAATACGATATCCCTTCTGTTAGCTCACCTGTAGGAACGCAAATACCACATGCCTGTGGTACTGCATATGCTTATAAATTAAGGAATACGGGACAGGTCAGTCTTGCTTTTTTTGGTGAAGGGACGGCTTCGACAGGTGAGTTTCATTCTGGTCTTAATTTCAGTGGGACATTAAAAGCCCCTGTTATTTATATCTTACGAAATAATGGTTATTCAATTTCTACTCCAGAGGCTCATCAGTCGAATGCTCAAAATTTAAGTAAAAGAGCTGAAGGCTATGGTATTCACGGTGAACAAGTGGATGGCAATGATCTTTTTGCTGTGATTAAATCTGTTCAAAATGCCGTTGATCGTGCTCGAAGTGGAGAAGGCCCAAGTTTACTAGAAATGCAAACCTATCGCTTGGGGGCTCATTCTTCTTCAGATGAACCTTCGAAATATCGCAGTGTTGAAGAGGAAGATGCTTGGAAAGCGGTGGATGGGCTAGCGCGTTTTGAACGTCATGTTATTTGGAGAGACCTTTGGAGTCAAGACGAAGGGCAGAGCTACATAGAAGACGTACATAAAGAAATTTCAAGTCTTATCCAAAAAGCTGCTCCTTATCCGCCTCCTCAAGTATCTAGTATGTTTGATGATGTTTATGATGGGATGCCACAACATCTTCAACAACAACGTGACGAATATATGAGCTTTTTGCGTAATAAGGAGGATTGATCATGGCTGAGATTCAAGAAATGAACATGATCCAAGCGCTTAATCAAGCTTTACATCTATATTTTGAAAAGCACGATCAAGCGGTCATGCTAGGGGAAGATGTCGGGCATTTTGGAGGAGTCTTTAGGGTTAGTGATGGTTTACAAGAAAAGTATGGAGAAAGTCGTGTTATTGACAGTCCTCTGAACGAAGGGGGAATCGTGGGGGTGGCTTTGGGAATGGCTTTAGGTGGTTTGAGGCCTATTGCGGAAATTCAATTTGCTGATTTCTCATACCCTGCTTTTGATCAAATTATAAATGAAGTTGCGAAATACCGCTATAGAAGTGGCGGTCAATATCATCTACCGATGGTTATTCGAATGCCCTATGGTGGAGGGATTCGTGGCGGTCATTATCATTCTCAAAGTCCGGAATCTCTTTATTGCCATATACCAGGTTTGAGAGTCGTTATTCCCTCAGGACCTTATGAAGCTAAAGGACTACTTTTAGCATCTTTAGAGTCGGAAGATCCTGTGATTTTTTTAGAGCCTAAACGTGTTTATCGCTCACTTAAAGCAAGTGTCCCCTTGGACTATTACACCTTGCCTTTACAGAATTCTCGTATTGTAGAAGAGGGGGAAGATCTGACTCTCGTAGCTTATGGTGCGCAGTTACAAGAAGCTAAAGAAGCCGTTCTCTTTGCGAGATCCAAAGGTTATTTAATAGAGCTAATTGATCTGATGAGTTTACTTCCCTATGACATAGAAACATTATGTCATTCTGTTCAAAAAACAGGTCGATTGATGGTGGTTCATGAAGCTCCTAGAACATGTGGTTATGCTGCTGAATTGATGGCTGAGATACAAGAAAAAGTATTTGATTATTTACACGCCCCAATGGCTCGTGTTACTGGTTTTGATACTCCATATCCATATATCCTCGAAAATCACTACCAACCTACGGTAGAGAGAATATGGGAAACCATGAATAAAACCTTACTTTACTGAGGCCCGATCATGTTTGAAATGAAACTTCCAGATATTGGCGAAGGCATTGCTGAAGCAGAATTAGTGTGTTGGAAAATTAAAGCAGGACAAGTCGTTGCAGAAAATGAACCTTTAGCTGAATTTCTGACCGATAAAGCTTCGGTAGATATTCCTAGTCCGGTTCATGGAAAAGTCTCCACTCTTTTATATGAAGAGGGTGAAATAGTAACGGTCGGCAAAGTATTTATCCAAATTGACGATCTTGTTCAAAGTACAAAGGTAGATCAAGAACAAGTCATTCAAAAGAAGTCAATTTCAAAAGTTATGACTTCAGAGAATAAAGAAATGGCTGACCATCCACCTGAAATCCCTCCTCGTCCTGGTTACAATATAAAAAAAGATACTATTTGTAGTGCCATTATTGCTACTCCAGCAGTTCGAAAAGAAGCAAAAGATCTTGGTATTGACTTACATAAAATAAAAGGTAGTGGTGCAGATGGACGAGTAACGCATGCTGATTTAGTCTCTCAAATTAAACCAACTTCATCTGGTCCAAAGCCATTCGTTTTCCCAAAAGATAATGATGAGGAAGACTGGAGTCGCCAAAGTTTTAGAGGGTTACGTCGAATGATTGCTGATAATATGCATCGTTCGAAACAACTCATTCCACACTTTACTTATGTAGAAGAAGTAGACTTAACTAAACTAGAAGGCAAGAGGGAAAATAGCTCTTATAGATCGCCTCTAGCCTTTATTGCACTTGCTTGTATAGAAAGTTTAAAGGAGTACAAGGTTCTTAATTCAACTCTAGATATTCTTGGCAGTGAGATGATACTTAAAAATAAAATCCATCTAGGTATTGCTGTGGCTACTCCTGAAGGGTTAATTGTTCCAGTGGTTCATGATGCCGCGCATAAAAATTTAGATGAGCTGAATCAATCTATCGCAGAATGTTCTGAGAAGGCTAAAGAGGGTAAATGTAAATCTAAAGACCTCAAAGGGGGCACTTTTACGATATCATCATTAGGTAAATTTGGTGGTTTAATGGCAACACCTATTATTCGTTATCCAGAAGTGGCTATTTTAGGTGTTCATTCAATAAAAAAAGTTCCCCGATTTAATACAAAAGGAAAAGTCGTTGAAGCTAATATCGTCAATTTATCTCTGAGTGTCGATCATCGTATTGCCGATGGAATCGTCGCCGCCAAGTTTATGCAACATGTTAAAACGCGTCTTGAACAATCCAACTTTTCCGAATTGGAGGAATAATATGAATAATGAAAATATTGTTTTAGAAGTTGTGCGTGCCTCACAGCGGTGGGTGATAAAGCCACATACTTCGGGTGCCGATACACTCGGTTATAGTTACGAAGCTTTAAGTCATCATATGAGTGATAAAAGAATGCTACCGTACTTAGTGCAAATTCCGCCGAGTGGAGGACGTGAGGTAGAACCTAGTTCTCATGAAGGAGAGGAGTTTATTTTTATACTTTCAGGGTCCATCACAGCCCAAGTAGAAAAAGAGAGTCACGAACTTGAAATGGGTGACTCCATGTATTTTGACCCAGCCTTAAGGCATAGTTTTATCAATAATACCCAGCAAAGTTCACAACTATTGGTATGTTTGATTGATAAGAAAATGCAAACACACGACAAGGACCCTTTTCATCATGCTTTGAAGAAAAACTATGAGTAAAGTTGTCATTGTCGATATAAGGAGAAGTCCGATAGGGTCTTTTATGGGGCAGTTTAGCTCTCTTTCCGCCTCAAGTCTTGCATCACAAGTCATTCAAGAACTTGTAAAAGGTCGTGACTTAAAGGTGGATGCCTTAATTTTGGGACAGGTGCTAAGTGCTGGTAATGGACAAGCACCAGCTCGTCAAGCTGCTTTAGGTGCTGGGTTAGATGAAAGCACTATATGTTCAACGATTAATAAAGTTTGTGGTTCTGGGTTAGAAGCGGTTTTGCAAGCTAGCGCGATGATTCAATCCAAACAAGCGGAGATCGTGATCGCGGGTGGCATGGAAAGTATGTCTAAGGCGCCTTATTACCTAGATCGTGTTCGACAAGGTTATCGGTTGGGTCATGGAGAAATGCTCGATAGCATCATAAAAGATGGACTCTGGGATGTTTATAATGACTTTCATATGGGAGAAGCAGCTGAACTTTGTGCAGACAAGTTTGGAATTAGTCGTGAAGCACAAGATGACTATGCTAAAAGGTCTTATACTCGATCACTAGAATCTATTAGGGAAGGGTTATTTAAAAATGAAATAGTGCCTATCTCGTTAGAAAGCAAAAAAGAGACTCTTACGTTGGTTGAAGATGAAGAACCAAGAAAAGTGAAGTTTGATAAATTCTCTAAACTTTCACCTGTTTTTAATAAATTAGGTACGGTGACTGCCGCTAATGCATCTACCTTGAATGATGGAGCAAGTGCATGTTTAATGATGACTGAAGATAAAGCTAGAGAGTTGGGAATGACTATTATGGCAGTCCTTAAAGCTGGAAATCGAGTCGCTCAAGACCCTAAATGGTTTAGTACTGCTCCAGTAACGGGTATTCAGAAATTGCAATATGAGCATCGTATAGATCTTAAGGACATAGACTTATTTGAAATAAATGAGGCTTTCTCAGTGGTTGCTTTAGCTGCTGAACGTGAATTAAAGTTAAATTTTGAGAAGCTTAATGTTCATGGAGGTGCCGTTAGTTTAGGGCATCCCATCGGGGCAAGTGGTTGTCGAATACTGTGTACTTTGATACATGCATTACATCACTATCAAAAACGGCAAGGACTAGCTAGCTTATGCATAGGTGGTGGTGAGGCTTGTACACTACTTATAGAGAAACCAGAATGAGCTGTTTCGAAAGTCATTTGTCTCAGCTTGCCGTTATAGGTGCAGCTGGAAAAATGGGGCGAGGTATCTCTCTTATTTTGCTCAAGCTAATCCTGAAAGCAAATTTATCGGGGAAGCACAGCTTAGTTTTGGTCGATACTCAGTCAGGAGGGTTTACTAGTCTTAAAGACTATCTAGTCGTACAAATAAATAAATGTATAACAAAGGAGGAGAGATGGACCTTTTCTTATGGAAAGAGTTTTGACGAAAGGCATGCAAATATCATTAGATATATTAATGATATTCTGGTTTTTAGTGATAAATTTCAAGAATTGAAATGTCGAAAAATTATATTTGAAGCTGTCCCTGAATTACCGGAGCTTAAAATTAACGTACTGAAGCAGGTTTCAGAAGAGGCTTCACAGTTGGCTTATATATTTAGTAACACCTCTTCTATTCCCATATCTTACTTAGAAGAAAAAACTGACTTACAGGGTCGTTTGATAGGTTTTCATTATTATAATCCACCTCCTGTTCAGCCACTGATAGAATTGATTTACAGTCATCATACCTCAGATGATTTAAAAGCACTAGCGATGGACACTCTTAAATATATGAAGAAGGTCTCAGTTCAAGCTCGTGATATAGCAGGGTTTATTGGTAATGGTCATTTTATTAGAGAAGGGTTGCGAGCTTTTAGTAAGATTGACATAAAACAATCTAGCAAAGAACGTTGTCGAAAAATCATGACCTTAAATTATGTTAGTGAAAAAGGTTTGTTGCGACCTATGGGCATATTTCAACTGATAGACTATGTCGGATTAGATGTGTTTCACTGCATAGCAAAAGTGTTAAAAGGTCACCTTTCTAATGATTGTTTTGAGAGTTCCTTACTAGACAAATTTATAGAAACGAATAGACAGGGAGGCCAAACAGTGGAAGGGAATCAAAAAGATGGTATTTTTGTTTATAATGAACGAAAGATTGTTGGGGTGTATGACCCTTATACTCAAGATATTTTAAAATGGAATGAAGCTGAGCATCATGCTATGTTTAAATATTTGGGCCTTGACAGAGATCCATGCTGTCAATGGAAGGACCTTCATCCTGAGAAATCGATCTCTGAGATGCATGATCATTTCAGTCATTACCTTCAGGGGAAATCTTTGTTTTCTACCATGACTCAAACTCTTATGGATGAAAGTTATCGGATAGCAATGAAGTTGCTAAAAGATCGCGTTGCTGAATCTGAAAATGATATTAATTGCGTTTTAGTAAAGGGCTTTCATCACCGTTATGGGCCCATAAATTCATTTTTACTAAATAGAATAGAAAAGTAATGTGATGAGTAAAGTTTATACACCAGGTCAAGTCTTTAGAAACCTCATTAAGATAAAGCAGGAGCAACATACTCCACTTCAGGTTGTTGGAACGATCAATGCTTATACTAGTTTATTAGCTCAGCAATCGGGTCATGAAGCCATATATTTATCAGGGGCGGGTGTGGCAAATGCCTCTTTTGGATTGCCAGATTTAGGTTTAACGACTTTAAATGATGTTTTAGAAGATGCTCGAAGAATTACAGAGAGAAGTCCACTTCCTCTTTTAGTCGATATTGATACAGGATTTGGTAATACAGTACAGTTATCAAGGTGTATTAAAGAAATGGGTCATGCAGGTGTCGCTGCTGTACATATTGAAGACCAAGTTTCTCAAAAGCGTTGTGGACATCGACCAAATAAAACATTGGTTAGCTGTCAAGAAATGGTTGATAGAATAAAAGCAGCGGTAGATGCACGAGAAGATGAAAACTTTTTTATTATGGCACGTACCGACGCATTTGCCAATGAAGGGATACAGTGCGCTCTAGAGCGTTCTCAAGCATATGTTGATGCTGGAGCAGATGGGCTATTTCCAGAAGCATTGACGAAGCTAGAAGACTATCAAGAATTTTCTAGTGCTCTTTGCATCCCAATCCTCGCCAATATTACAGAGTTCGGAAAAACCCCTCTTTTTAATACGAAGGAACTTCAGCAAGTGGGGGTGCAAATGGCTCTTTATCCTCTTAGTGCATTTAGAGCCATGAGCCAGGCCGCTATGAAGACTTATCAGCATATACTTGATGAGGGAGGTCAAAGCTCTTGCCTTGAGGATATGCAAACCCGACAAGAGCTCTATGAAATATTAGATTACTATAAATACGAAAACGAATTTGATGATCTGTATCCACCTCAAACCTAAATAAGGAGAGTTATGAGTACAAGTAAAACGAATGGACTACGTGGTACAGCTGCGGGAAAAACAGCCTTGTGTACAGTTGGCAAGTCGGGGACGGGACTGACTTATCGAGGTTATGATATTAGTGATCTTGCTTTAAATGCGGAATTCGAAGAGATCGCTTATCTTCTTCAATATGGAAAGTTACCGGAGCAAGAAGAACTACAAGCATATAAAACACGTTTAAAAAAATTAAGGTGCTTGCCAAATGAACTTAAAATAGTTTTAGAACACATTCCAAAAGATGCTCATCCTATGGATGTGATGAGGACAGGTTGCTCTATATTAGGGAATTTAGATGAAGAGAGGTCTTTTGATCAACAAGATAAAAAACACGAAAGACTGTTGGCTCTTTTTCCATCTATTATTTGTTATTGGTATAGGTTTAGTCATGATGGGGTTCGTATAGAAACGAATACTTCAGATAATTCGATTGGAAGTCATTTTTTACATATGCTTCACGGTGATGAACCTAAGGACATTAATAAGAAAGTAATGAACTGTTCCTTGATACTCTATGCTGAGCACGAATTCAATGCCTCAACGTTCACTGCTCGTGTTTGTGCTTCAACACTGTCAGATTTTCACTCTTGTGTCACAGCTGCAATTGGCTCTCTTCGAGGTCCCCTTCATGGTGGAGCGAATGAAGCATCGATGGATTTGATAGAACATTGGAAAGGACCAGATGAGGCCGAAAAGGAGCTGCTAGATATGTTGCAACGCAAAGAAAAAATTATGGGTTTTGGGCATGCTGTTTATAAAGAAAGTGACCCACGAAATGGGATTATTAAGAAATGGTCTCGACAATTGTCTGAAGGCTCACATGAGTCTTATTTGTACGATATCTCTGAAAGAGTTGAAAAGGTGATGCGACGAGAGAAGAATCTTTTTGCAAATGCAGACTTTTATCATGCTACAGCTTACCATTTTATGGGGATACCAACCAAACTTTTCACCCCTATATTTGTCATGTCTCGTTTAACAGGGTGGTCTGCTCATATAGCAGAGCAAAGAGCAAATAATACACTCATTCGACCAGGTGCTGAATACATCGGTCCTGAACCTAGAAAGTTTGTTCCAATCGGTGAAAGAGCGTAAGGAGTTATCTTGTCTAAAGAATTTGATTCTATTCTCATCAAGATCCGTGACTATGTAATGGAGGTTGAGATAGAAAGTGACGTCGCTTATTCGACAGCTCACTATTGCTTATTAGATACTCTGGGTTGTGGTATACTGGCTCTTTCTTACCCTGCTTGTACTAAACATTTAGGGCCAGTTGTTCCTGGAACCTACGTTCCAAATGCTGTACGTGTTCCTGGCACTATGCATAAGCTTGATCCAATTAAAGGGGCTTGGGATATTGGAACGATGGTACGTTGGTTAGATTATAACGATACTTGGTTAGCTGCTGAATGGGGGCATCCTTCTGATAATCTTGGAGGTATTTTATCTGTATGTGATTACCTTTCACAAAATCAAGTAGATGAAGGTAAAGCTCCTTTAACAATGAAGGATGTTCTAACAGCGATGATTAAAGCTCATGAAATTCAAGGGGTTTTAGCTTTAAAGAATAGTTTTAATCGAGTTGGGTTAGATCATGTGTTACTCGTTAAAATTGCCACGACAGCAGTCGTGGCTAAGCTATTAGGAGGGACTAAACAAGAGGTCTTGAATGCAATATCTCACGCTTTTATTGATGGTCAATCACTTAGGACTTACCGTCATGCCCCCAATACCATGTCTAGAAAGTCCTGGGCTGCAGGTGATGCCAGTTCTCGTGGTGTGATGTTGGCCATGATGTGTTTGCGAGGTGAAATGGGTGTGGGTTCTGCGTTATCTGTTCCAACTTGGGGTTTTCAAGATGTCCTCTTTAAGGGACAGGAGTTAATATTGGATCAAGACTTCGATTCTTATGTTATGGAAAATATTCTATTTAAAATATCATTTCCTGCTGAGTTTCATGCACAAACAGCAGTTGAAGTAGCTATTAAATTGCACGAGTTCTGTAAAGGTAAAATTGATAAAGTTAAATTTATATACGTCAAAACTCATGAGTCAGCACTTAGAATTATTTCAAAAGATGGGCCTTTGAATAACCCTGCTGATCGTGATCATTGTTTACAGTACATGATTGCGATAGGTTTGCTGAATGGTGAACTTCGAGCAGATCACTATGAAGATGATTATCATGAAGAAAACTCTGAAATTGATCGTTTACGCGAAAAAATGATTGTCACTGAAAATAAAGATTATTCTAATGATTACCTTAATAAAAAGAAACGCTCTATTGCCAATGCTATTAAAATTGTATTCGAGGATGATAGTTGTTCTGATTGGGTCGAAGTAGAATACCCTATTGGTCATCGACGAAGAAGAGAAGAGGGGATTCCAAAATTGATGGATAAGTTCAAATATAATTTAAACAGTCATTTTTCTCCAGAACAGGCTCAGACGATTTACTCATTTTGTGAAAACCAGACTGATTTAGAAAAATGCCCCGTTCATGAATTTTCTTCATTATGGACGCCTCAATAAGATCAATTTATATGGCAATTATTGAGAAAATTAAGAAAGCTTTCCTAGCATTTTTATGACTAAATGTTCTGGGACATCTTCTATTGTTTTATAAGTCCAGTTTGGTGAGTTATCTTTATCGATAAGTAGGGCTCTTACGCCTTCTGCAAATTCAGGGTGCCTCATACATGCCGTGGATAGTTTCGTGTCTTCATCAAATGTTTCTTTTAGGGTTTTAGTTTTACAATTTCTTAAATGGTGGTATATTAGATGAACTGATATAGGTGACCCTTGCTTTAGAGTTTGAGATGCTTTATTTAAAAAGGGCGAATGTGCCGTTTTATGTATTTCTTGAACCATTTCATTCAAGCTTTTCTTTTGGCAAATATTTTCTATCAGTTTTAAATGATTTTGAATATCAGATTTTTGAACTAAATTTGTTTCGAAATGTGTTTGGCAAATAACTTTAAGCTTATCTCTATTTTCAAGAACATCCTTTGACCAACTCATGTATTGTAGTTTAAGCAAGACCTCTTCTATTGAACTATTTTGAATAACTGCATCACAAAGTCCTAAAAAAAATGCATCTGAACTTTGAAGCTGGGCACCAGTTAAGCCTAAAAATAAACCTATATCATACTTTAAATTATTATAAAAGTAACCGGCACCGACATCGGTGAATAGTCCAATACTGATTTCAGGCATAGCTAGGACAGAATTTTTCATGAGAAGGCGAAACTCAGCCGCTTGAAATAAGCCCATGCCTCCCCCCATAATAAATCCATGACCTAAACAAATGATGGGTTTCGGATAAGTATGAATGGTATAGTCCACTTTATATTCCTTTTTAAAAAAAGCTTCTGCCTCGTGACAAGGTCCATGTGGGTTCTTAAGTGCTGAAGCTCTCGCAGATTTGATATCACCTCCTGCACAAAAGCTTTTATCTCCAGCTCCTCTTAGAAGGATAGCGACAATATTGGGGTCATGACGCCACTGCTCGAGAGCTTCTTCTAAAATAACGACCATATTCATATCTAGAGAGTTTAACGATTTAGGTTGGTTTAAAATTAATTCACCTAGCTTGAAACTAGCGTTCAAAGCGATCTCATTTTTTAAAACAGGGTTTTCCAAATTAACTCTACTTATGAAAAAAGTATTATACTTTCGACTATTTGATTTCAGCTGTCTTGTAAAAAATCGATATGAGAAGTGTATCAGATCATTAAATAAGAGGATATTTAATGAATAGCTTTAAAATAACTTATTCAAATATTATTTGAAATTGGTTTTACTATGATTGTGACTCATTCTGATGGAAGTATGACTTGGCAGCCATCTTTTGAAGTAAAGTCAAAAACAAATCTTTGGGACATCATGCAAAATCATGGGTTTCATGATGTCGATGTTTTTCAGTCATGGAGCTATCAAGAGCAAGAGAGTTTTATTCAATTAATGCTAAAGCGGTTAAAGATAGACTTCCACAAGAAGCCAGAATCAATCCTTGATTATGAAAATCCTCAAAAGCCAACATGGTTCTCTGGATCAGAATTTAATATCGTCGAGAATTGCTTTAAAGGCAACCATGAAACGTTGGCCATCATTTCAAAAAGTCCCCATGAATACAGAGAATGGAGTTATAGAGAGCTTTATCAGCATATGCAATATCTGATAAAATACTTGCTGTCTCATCATATAAAGAAAGGAGATCGTGTAGGGATTTACATGCCTATGACGCCTGAATCTATCACCTTGTATTTGGCGGTTATTGCAGTGGGAGCTAGTGCCGTAACAATTGCTGAAAGTTTTTCTCCTAAAGAAATGAAAGTTAGACTCGAGATGACCAATCCTAAGTTAATTTTTACGCAAAATAAGATGAGTCGGTCAGGACGAGAGTTTTATTTATACGATAAACTTTGTTCTGTAACTGAAATTCCAGTATCTGTTTTAGAATTGACTGGTTTAAAACTGAGGGCACAGGATTCAAATTGGGTTTTTAAGCCAGATCACGACATGACATTTCCTTATGTATATGTGAGTCCAAATACTGAAAACACTATTTTATTTTCATCAGGGACGACAGGTCTCCCAAAAGCCATCCCTTGGTTTCATCATACCCCTTTAAAATGCGCTTTTGATGGGCATTTGCATCAAGACATTCAAAAAGGAGATCGCATCTGTTGGCCGACAAGCTTAGGCTGGATGATGGGGCCATGGCTAATTTTTGCTAGTCTCATAAATAAAGCATGTATTTGTATTTATGAGGATGCCCCAACGAGCAAAGATTTTGCCTCATTTGTTGATTTGGCTAAAATTAATATTTTAGGTATGGTGCCAAGTTTGTTAACTATTTGGAAAGAAAATAAATGTATGGAAAGTATATCATGGAGTTCGATTAAATGTTTTAGTTCTACAGGTGAGGCTTCACTTCCGAAAGATATAGAGTATTTGATGAAACTGAGTGGTGGAAAACCTATTATTGAATATTGTGGGGGTACAGAAATTGGCGGAGGCTATATATCAAGTACTTTGTTGAAAGAAAATAGGCCAGGTCAATTTAATTCGAAAGTATTTGGGTTAGATTGGGACTTATATGTTGGTCCAACCCAAAATAAGCTTCATGGAGATGTCTTTATTAAAGCACCGGCATTAGGTCTATCAACTTCTTTACTGAATAAGAGTCATGAAGAAACTTATTTTAAAAACTGCCCAAAATCAGACTCTGATTTCGCTTATCGCCAACATGGCGATGTGCTGAAAGTAACAGCAGCAGGGTATTATCGAACAGAGGGAAGAGTAGATGATTGTATGAACTTAGGTGGCATCAAGGTAAGTGGCATACAACTAGAAGAGGTAATAAGTGAATTGGAGCCAATTTTAGAATGTGCCGCTATTTCAATTACGTCAGATGATGGTGGCCCTGAGAAACTCATATTATTTTTAGTTATAAAGTATGCGATTAAAAAAGAGGACATTCACAAGATATGTCAAAAAAGAATCAGCGATGAGCTCAATCCGTTGTATAAGTTAGAAGATATTGTGATTGCTGAATCATTGCCTAGAACTCCTACAAATAAAGTTAAGAGGCGGAAGTTAAGAGAGAGCTATCTTGAAAGTTTAAAGCGGGATATTATATGAGGGCTAGTTATAAATCTAGTTTTTTAAACTATTCTCAGTCTCAAAGAAAACCTTGTCTCTACATGTAGATACATTATAATGATTGTACCATTTTAACGAAGAAGTCTCTTTGTAAGAAAGTGTGTGTCATCTTTATTGGGGGATAGAGGCCATGGCAGATTCAAAATACGATGCATTTGTAAAACGCATTGAAAAAGAATTACTAAGTCATCAAGTTATTGAACACAATAATTATACGACGTGGTTTGCAGAAGGTAAACTGAATCTTGAGCAGCTACAATATTTTACCATACAATTCTCTGTTTTTTCCAACCTTTTTCTCATTGCTCAATTAAAAAAAATGATCAATGCTGTTGATTTGGAAGAAATGCGTCAATCTAAAGAAATTCTTGCAAATGAGCTTGGTTGCCTTTTTAGAAGAACGGATGGTTGTAGTTCTTTAAAAAAACAACAAATGAATCAGGAGGAAGAGGGTGATCCTAGGCTAGTGAGCTCTCAGGGAACGGTGGATGGTGGTGTTTTTAAATTTAAAGCGGCGCACTTTGAGTGGTTATTAGAATTTGCTAAACCTCTGGATTTAAATTTTAAAGACTTAGGTAAGCGTAGTCATGGTTCCGCTTCAACACTATTTTTTTGTGACGAATTGAACCGTCTTTACGGTAATGAAGATTTTAATATATCTGCAGGAGCAAGCTATGCTGTAGAAAACTGGGCAGCAGCAGGTTTTTGGAAAGAGCTCTCACAGGGATTACGTATTTTTAGAGATAGAGAAAATATAAAAATTCCTATTGGTTTCTTTACTTGGCATGACAAAGTGGAGGATCAGCATAAGCAAGGAACACTGGATGAATTAGAGGAACTTTATCATAAAAGAAAGGACTTTGATGAAGATAAATTTATTCATTCAGGACAAGTTATGTTAAATGGGGTTGCAGTTTTTTGGGATGGATTGAATGCCCATAAAGATGGCAGTGAGTTCGAGGTCGTTTGAATGAGTAACCCGATCGGCATACTGGGGTACGACTACGTTGAATTTTATGTTGGGTCTGCTAAAACAAGTACATATTGGTATATACATGCGTTGGGGTTTGAACTGAAAGGTTATAAAGGACCTGAGACAGGCCATAATGAGATATGCTCTTACTACCTTGTAAAAAATAAGTTGAAAATTGTTGTGACTTCTGCAATAAAACCCGAGTTTTTTGAGATCAATGATTTTGTTAATCGTCATGGAGATGGTGTTAAGCGCTGGTCTGTAGAAGTGGAAGATGTTGAGGATGCCTTTGTAAAAGCCACGAAGAAAGTAGCTGTACCCTTGTTACATCCAAAACGCTATCATGACAGCCAAGGATACTATGATGAGGCTTCAATTAAGCTTTATGATGATTTGGAACTCGTTTTTGTGAATCACAAAAACTATCATGGGATTTTCAAGCCAGGTTATCAAGAAGCTCCATGCTGGAAAGATCCTATGTTGGAGGATACGGGGATTATAGAGATAGATCATATTGTCGGAAATGTTCGAGAGAACGAAATGAATTATTGGGCCGATTACTTGAATCAGTCACTTCAGTTTGAGACATTTCTTTATTTTGGGCCAGGTGACATTACAACACGTTATTCTTCTCTTCTTTCTAAGGTCGTTCACACGACGGATGATATAATTAAAAACCCTATCAATGAACCTTATGAAGGTGAAAGAGTCTCTCAAATTGAGGAGTTTATTAATGAATTTCATGGTACAGGTGTTCAACATATCGCCTTGAGAACAGATAACATACTTTTGACCATAAAAATTTTGAAGCAGAGAGGAGTCGAATTTATTGATATTCCCGATCAGTACTATGATTTTTTAAAAAAATCAAACCTTAAAAGACATAAGGACCAACAGGTAGAAGAAGATATTGAAGATTTAAAGGGTGCTAGAATTCTTTGTGACTTAGAGGGAGAAGGTTATTTGTTGCAAACCTTCACGAAACCCATAGGTGATAGACCTACTTTCTTTTATGAGATCATACAGCGTTGCAATGGTGCACAGGGGTTTGGACAAGGTAATTTTAAAGCACTCTTCGAATCTATAGAGAGAGATCAAGATAAACGTGGAGCACTTACATTAAAAAACGATCAGTTACATTTGGATGAGCAATGATATATTATGTTCAACAAGGAAAGCTTCCTCAAAAAAAGCATGTGACATTTCATGACCCCCATGATGACAAGAAATTACTATGGGAAGAGCTTGTTGGAGGTTCTGGATTTTATGGTTTTCACTCTACTAAATACCATCATTATTTGCCGACGGCAGTTGAGAATATTATAAACCTTGAGCATGATTCTGTTGTTTGGGAAAAAGACCTACCTCTTCAGAACTTACATTTTGATGCTTTAGCTCAGAATAAGGGAGATTTTTTAGGCTCTATGAGTACTTTTTTAGGGAATGAAGATATTCTTTTACATGTGAGTACTCCGACAAAAAATCAAGACTATTTTTATAAAAACACACATCACCACGAGTTATTTTTTATTCATGAAGGATGTGGCACGTTATGTACAGAGTATGGGGAATTAAAGTTTTCTGAAGGTGACTATCTTTATATTCCAAAGGCAACGATTTATCAATTTAATTTTTTGAATAGTGTGAATAGACTCCTTTGGATTGAAACGACTCAATGCTTAAGGATCCCGGACGAGTTCGTTAATTGTCATGGACAGTTACTAGAACACGCGCCTTATTCGGAACGTGATTTTCGTCACCCTATATTAAAGAAAGCATTTAGGGAAAAGGGTGAGTTTACTTTACGAATTCGATCTAAGGGGCAAATAACCCAATATACTCTTCCACATCATCCTTTTGATGTAGAGGGGTGGGATGGTTATCTTTTTCCCTTTGCCTTTCAAGTGGATGATTATTGTCCAATTGTCGGAAAACTACACCAACCACCTTCGGTTCATAAAATGTTCGAAAACAATCATATGATGATTACAAACTTTGTCCCACGCTTGCTCGACTTTCATAACAATGCGATACCTGTTCCTTATTATCATTCGAATATCGATTGTGAAGAAATACTCTATTATGTAAAAGGAAATTTTATGTCACGCAAAGGCATTGAGGAAGGCTCTATTACTTTACATCCCTCAGGTGTACCGCATGGGCCTCAACCAGGTGTAGTAGAGAATTCACTAAATAAAAAAGAGGTAAATGAGTTGGCTATTATGATAGACACTTATAAGCCTGTCTATTTGAGTCGTACTGCAAACGAGAAAAGGTACACTAACTATTATAAATCATGGTTGAGTACTTAAATGATTTTTGCTACTATACATAATAGTCGACGAGATGGATGTTTAGTTCTTGTTCATCCCAATCATACAAGAGCTTTGGAGCTGGGGAGGCTAGCTCCAACCTTACAGTTAGCTTTGGAAAATTGGGAAGAAATTGAATCAGAAGTTCAAACACGTTATGATTTATTTAAAAAGAATAGCCAAATTGAAGGGAGTTTTGAGTTGAGTTTCAATAAGTTCATGGCACCCTTACCGAGGTCTTATCAATTTCTTGATGCAAGTGCATATCTTCATCATGTTAAGTTAGCTAGACAGGCTAGAGGTGTAGAGTTTCCCTCTTTGCTGTTAAGTAGTCCATTGATGTATCAAGGTCTTTCTCATGAGTTTGACGCATGGAATGCACCGGTTTCAAATGAATTTATAGATATGGGATTGGACTTTGAGGCTGAAATGGCTGTGATAACCGATGACGTTCCCAAGGGTGTGTCAACAGAAGAATCTTTGAAGCATGTTAAGTTGATCACCCTTCTAAATGATTGGAGTTTGAGAAAAGTTATTGCTAGTGAACTTCAGAAAAGCTTTGGTTTTCTTCAAGGTAAGCCCGTTTGTAGTTGTGCTCCTTTTGCTTTAACACCTGATGAACTAGGTGATCATTGGTCCGAAGGGAAAGTTAAATTACCTTTGATAACAACCTTGAATGACGAAATTTTTGGGAAACCTAATGCTGGTATCGGTATGCATTTTGATTTTTCTCAACTAATAGAACATGCAGCAAAAACTAGGGGCTTATGTGCTGGGACGATTCTTGGTTCTGGGACTGTTTCGAACAGTGAGCTAGATTCAGGATCAAGTTGCATTGTCGAAAAACGTATGTTACAAAAAATGAATCATGAGACAATGATAGATTTTCTTCAAATAGAAGATCGAGTTCAAATTGAAATGTATGATTTAAATGGTGTTTCTCTTTTTGGTAGTATTGACCAGGTGGTAAGTTCATGATTAGTTATGCTATAGAAGATTTATCGACATTAGAGCTCTATCAATTACTGAGTGGTGCCATTGCGCCAAGGCCTATTGCCTTAGTCGCAACTAAAGGTAAGCAAGGGTTTAATCTTGCTCCATTTTCATTTTTTAATCTAGTCAGTATTGATCCTCCTATGCTTGTTTTTTCTCCACTTAGAAAAATGAGAGACGCTAGTTTAAAAGATACTTACCATAACTTAATTGAGTTACCTGAGTGTTCGGTTCAAGTTGTTACTAGAGATATTGTTGAAAAAGCTAATCATTGTGCTAAAGATTTTCCTGCGCAAATTAATGAATTTGACGAGAGCGGCTTTACGATGTTAGATTCTGACATGATATCAGTTCCTAGGGTAGCAGAGTCACCCATTCAGATGGAGTGTCGTGTTGATCAAGTTATTTCATTGGGAAAGAAAGGTGGTGCAGGTAATTTAGTCTTGTGTCGTGTTTTAAAACTTCATGTTCAAGATCGGATGCTGCAGGCAGGACAGATAGATTTGGAGACTTTGCAGTTAGTGGGGAGGAATAATAAGGATAGCTATACACAAGCCTATGGAGAAAACTTATTTGATTTACCTAAACCTAAATAAAATTTAATATTAAAAAGACTTGATTTTGGTTATAAATATAGAAAATTCTCTCATACATAAAAATGGAAGGGGACAATGACTCAAGTGTTTAATTTAGAACAACACAATATTCATGTTAGCCATGTATTGCGAAATGCTCCTCCTTCGGTTCTGTATGAAGAAGCGATACGTTATGAAGAAGATTCTGCTATAGCAGATAGTGGTGCACTGATGATTTATTCAGGTGAAAAAACAGGTCGTAGCCCTAAAGATAAACGAATCGTTCGTCACCCTGAAAGTGAAGAGAATATCAATTGGGGAAATATCAATATGGAAATTGATGATCATACTTTTTTAATCAACAAAGAGAGGGCAGTTGACTATTTAAATACTTGTAAAAAACTTTATGTTTTTGATGGCTTTGCAGGTTGGGATGAAGAACACGGTATAAAAATTAGAGTGATTTGCTCCAGAGCCTATCATGCTTTATTTATGCATAATATGTTGATTCGTCCACATACAAGTGAATTAGATGATTTTGGAGAGCCAGACTATATTATTTATAATGCAGGTCGTTTTCCAGCTAATTCACAAACTTCTCATATGACTTCAAAAACGAGTGTGGACTTAAGTTTTGAACATAAAGAAATGGTGATCCTTGGAACAGAGTATGCTGGTGAAATGAAAAAAGGCGTCTTTACCATCATGAACTATATCATGCCTAAAGAAGATATCTTGTCGATGCATTGCTCAACGAATGAAGGGGATGATCCAACAGATGTTACGTTATTTTTTGGGTTATCTGGCACAGGTAAAACAACTTTGTCAGCTGACCCTAAGCGACATTTAATAGGGGATGATGAGCATTGTTGGTCTTCAAAAGGTATTTTTAATATTGAAGGAGGATGTTATGCTAAGAGTATTCACTTGTCTAAAGAAAAGGAACCTGATATTTATAATGCGATACGTTTTGGGACTTTACTTGAAAACGTTGTCTACAGCGAGAGGATGCACCATGTAGACTATGACAATGATTCTATCACAGAAAATACTCGAGCTTCATATCCCATTCGTTATATAGATAATGCAAAGATCCCATGTTTATGTGGTCATCCTAAAAATATAGTTTTTTTAACATGCGATGCATATGGGGTCTTGCCCCCTGTGAGTTCACTTTCTCCAGAGCAATCGATGTATCAGTTTATTAGCGGGTATACAGCAAAAGTTGCTGGGACTGAAATGGGAGTAACTGAACCTCAAGCAACTTTTTCTGCTTGTTTTGGAGAGGCTTTTATGGTGTGGCACCCAAGTAAGTATGCTGAACTGTTATCTAAAAAGATTAAAGAAAATAATACACGTGTTTGGTTGGTAAATACTGGTTGGACCGGGGGTGGGTACGATGTCGGTGAGAGAATGTCCTTAACTCATACACGTGCCATTATTGATAGTATTCACGATGGCTCGCTTGAGAAAGCAGAGTTTTTTACAGACGACCGCTTTGGCTATCAGATACCAAAAACTTGTGGTAACGTTCCGCCAGAAATATTAAACCCGAAAATGACGTGGAAGGATCCTGTCGCTTATGATAAAACGTATAAGAAGTTAGCGGAGATGTTTCATAAGAACTTTCAACAATATGCAGGGCAAGCTCATTCGGATATTATTGCTGCAGGACCTGTGATAACTTAAGGTTTATTTAAAAATCCCTTGAGCTAAGAAACATTTACCTGACAACGGTTGAGGTATTCAGTCTATTGAAGTTCTTTCAAAATTATTTTCTTACTTTTTTAAAGTCCTCTTCCTTTAGAAATGTAAGAAGGCCTAAAACCATAATCCATTGAAATAAAAATAGATTCATTGTGTAGTCTATGCTTAAATGAAATAGTATGCCGCAGCATAAAGCTATGAAGCGAGTTTTTTTATGCCATAAAGCTATAGGGAGAACCAACTCAAAACATAGAACAAACCAAGTGAATAGTTTCATCAGTAATAATGAGTTTAGAAAAAAATCTGGAAGTGGAAAACGCCCAAATAAGTCATCTAGATAAGATATGTAATACAGAGCATGACCTAATTGCCAATCATCCCCTGATACTTTTTGAACAAATGTAGAGAGGTAAATAATTGTCATCTCAATTTGTATCAACCTTATTCCCCAAGATTCAGGCTTTACTTTTGCTTTATTTTGCAAAGAATCTATAGAGAGGTTATAACCAACTGGAACAAACATTAAAAAGAAGGCAAATAGCCTAAAAACAGTGTCTTCTCCATCAAATATGATAATGTTTCTATGTTGAAATGAACAAAGCCATATAAAAACACAATAAGTTTGGAGTTTTGAATGATAACCAATGAGTAGTAATAAGCTTTGTAAGTAGAACAGTATAAAGCAGACCTTTTCACTCCCTGACGGTAGATAATTTAAAAGACTCCAGGTACCTTTTCCAATAAATAATTGAGAGGTATGAAGACTTAATAAGCCACTTTCTGAGAACCAAAGATCTAAATCAATGGCTAAAATAGTTAAGTTTATTAAAAGTAATATAGCATAAACGATTCGAATAAATCCAGATAGGAAAAGTTTATGGTCGGAAAAGAAAAACGAATTCCATTTGTTTTTTAGATGAGTTATTTTTCTGGCTTCCATGAATGAACTTCAGAATCATAATCATAAATTAAATAAGGTCTTTTATATACCTTATTAGTAGGTTCGGGAATGGTTGCATATGTTGCAATAATGTCTATTTTTTCTAGTTGGATATCTTTATTTGTTGGATGCTTTATTTGGGTTGAAAGATATAAACCAAAATCATCCCAAATTTGGGGCTTTATCGAAAATGCAAGACTGTCATAGTACTCCATGTGCCTAAATTTAATAAATTTATCAAGGGGTGAAAGACTTGACCAATCTGGGCTTTCCCAGTGGATAATTTCACCGTCAACAAAATAAATATCAGCTAAAATTCTGGAGTTATCTTTGTCGACATGAGGAGCAAATAAGCGCCAAGGTCCTTGCCATAGACCTAGGGCATTGATGATTGGTTTTGATCCGCGTTTAAAAAAAGCTTGAGGTTTACTAAAGCTTGGAAAGGCATCTATCACTAAAATAAATATAATCAGAAAAATGAATATATTTTTATTTTTAGTAGATAACACAGGTTAGGTTGTCGGGATGGCGGATGCCCAATTATAATAAACTTATAGATAATTCTTCTTTTTTTATTAAAAAAGAAGAGTTACCTATAAAAAGAAAATGCTACTTTTGGGAATTTTAAAAACTAAAGACAAATGTATTTTTCTTTGCTTGCCAATTTTGTTCGCCATTGTTGTAATAAATACTGAAAGGGTTGTTCAAAAGACTGCCTTGATGATGAGAGTGCTGAACAACGGTGAAGTAGCCTTCAGCTTTGCCTGAATCAAATATCAGGCTTAAGGGGTTCCTGTTTTGAACGAGAACTTGTCGACAAGGAACTTTGTAGTTCTTTGTTTCATATGGGCTTTTACATACATGAGAAAACTTTTTTTTCTTATCACTTAACTTAACCACCAATCCTTTTCTCTCAAAATCTTCTGGAGCTTTAGGGACATGAAATCCCATGTGAAAGCTCACCTCATCAGGACGAGTCATGTCAGTTATCAAAATGACTTTAGATTTACTTCCTTCAATTTTAGAGGCAAACTTAACACCAGTTTCCATTTCACCGACCATAATAATGGAAAATTTACTGGAACTTTGCTTGATTTGAGTTTTTAATTTATTAAAACTGACCCATTTAAAATTATTAGGTTTGATTTCTCTGGAGCCGAAACTTAAACGGATTCTATTTTTAGCAGCGACAGTTGGGTCATCTTTCTCTAGTTTTTTGGAGCTAAAGGTAACTTTGCCTTGGGTGTCCATATTGATGACATATTTAGTTCCCTCAAAACGAAAATGGTAGCCTCCATTGTCTTTTAGTGGTTCCTCCAAGGCAGCAAAAAGGGGGGCTGTAATGGGGAAAAGTAACAAAAATAAGTAGTTTATTATATGCTTCAATTTTTTTTGTATGAAAGATGTAGGGAAACTATTTTTAATATATGTATAGATTTGTTAAAGACAACTGTTGAAGTGTGATTTTAAGACAATTATCTTAAATTATAGATATAATTAATTATTGACGAAATAGCTTTATATCATCTATGGATGCATTTAAAAAATTTGTTCTATCACAGTTTGTTCCCATGAATATTTTAAGGGAGTCATAATTAAATTCACGAGTTTCACTAGGTAATATTCCTGTCGTTTGTTTTGTGAAAGTTCCATCTAACGAAGTTGAATGCAATGTGATTTCTGAACTAGAGCTGTTGTATTGAATGGAAAGGGCAATCCAAGAGTTTTTGTGTAGTAGACTATCTTGTAATAGTATTTCAGTCGTATTTAAATGACGGTCTTTAAATATTAGTTTAATGTCATATTGATTGTTATTTTTTTCAATTAAACAGATGGAGTAGTTTTCATTTCGATCTGTTTTTGCATCTAAAAGGTATTGAGTATTAGATCCATGCCAGTTTAACATTAATTGGATCGTATAATTGTGTGAGTCTAAAAAAAGTGAAGGTAAGTCTAAGTAACCAGTTTGATTCATTCGTATGACTTGATTATTTAGAGTTAAGTCATGCTCTAAGGTCGGTCCAGATTGAACCGTATCATCAGTATTTAAATAGTATGCATCATAATGAATATTGACATCTTTTATTCGATAGATATGTGAGTTTGTGAAATTGTAATGTAATAATAAGCCATCTGTATTATTTTGCCAATTGTCGTAGGGAGTGCCCATTGTAATCTGATGCGAAGGAAGCCATTTATGTCCATTTGTAATAGCTGTTCCAGATAAGTTGAAGCCATGACTCGTATTCCAAATAAGGGGTGTTCCAACGACGACAGATTTATCTGACATGGAGAAGGAGTTGTAATAGATGGAATTTCCGAAAAGTTTTGACTCATCACTTAGTCTAGCATTTTGCTCCACCAAATTACTGTCTCGAACGGTTGCATCGTCTTCAACTATTGCATGACCATATATTTCAGAACGAGAGCTGACAATTGCATGGTCACGAATAATAGCGTGATCATAAATGACAGCTCGACCTTCGACTCTTGCATGATCTAATACTTGAGCTGATCCTAGTACTTGTGCTTCTGGTCCTATATAGGCCGTTGAATCAACAAAAGCCGTATCTGCAACAAAACCTCCTCCATTAGAGTGAAAGGTGCCTACCGTAGAAGGAAGTACTCTCAAAGAGTGAGGTTCATGACCTTTTGGCCAAGCTCCTTCTAATTGTATCTCGTAGACATATTGCTCTAATTCTGTATGTCTGAGTTCACTATTGAAATGGCTAAGCATATCGTCACGAATCCAATTTTGAGGCGTTGCGGCAACTGTGAAATGTAGTTTTTCTATAGTTGCTCCTAACTCAGACTCCCACTTAGCTAAATTAATAACCTGGGTACCTGAAATGAGAGGTGCAGCCCAAGCTTCCTTTCTTGGGAAAGAAGATGAATCTAGTGTTGCAACTAAAGTCCCTCTCCACTCCGTTTGGCGGTCAGGAATATGCCAGCCTTCTAATTTAATTTTTAGTAGTTTATTATTCGGGTCTGGAATTAACTCTATCGTGTTTCTTCCAAACCTTTGAGGGGCAAGCCAATTTGATATTCTATATTTATTAGACGTTATTTTGCGTAGTTCAGCACTTTCTCTATGTCTCCCATCTTTAAATTTAAGTTGAGAGTTATAGTCGACATTTTCTACATTTGATGATGTAATATAGTTAACTGCACTTGCAGCAAAGCGTCCGTAAAAATCTGAAAAAGCTAGGGTGCGTTCTTTTAGGGCGTCACTAGGAAGATCAAAGGGAGCCGTTCGAATCATGTACTCTATGAGAGACTCGTTTTCATTTGCTTCACGTAGCATGATATCGCCCATATAGCCATTCCCAAATTCATGACGAACATACATCCAAAAAGGAGAGCTAGCGTAACGGTTATAAAAGGCATCTAAGCTTAAAAACTTTTCATTTTCTATTCCAGCAGAAAAAATATTTGAGTCTTGATAGTCATTGGCAAAAAACTGTGCAATACTTTCTACAAACCATTCCCAGCCAGGGATATGAGCTTTTTGTGCATAACATTGTAATGCATGTGTTAGTTCATGAGTCAGGAAGAACTGATCTGAGTGGCTGGTGGCTAAATTATCGAGAATACCTGCTGGTATTTCTAATGTCGGAACTTTTGCAATATTAGGAATTGTATTATAGCCAGCGCATCTAGCACCTCCTCCTGCATTGGCAACGTTGTCTCCTTCCCATAAGCCTGTTCCATAAAAATAAATATTCACTCGATAGAACTTTCCGTTGACTGGACTTTGAGTAGGGCTAAGGTCCATTCCGTATTTTATTACCCAAGCATCAACGATTTTTTGAAAGTTATCTATAACTATTTCTCGGAGTTCATGATCAGTTCTAAGTTTAGATAAAGTTGCTCCTCTTTTGTCAGAATGTAAATGATAGTCATTCCCCCAAAATAAAGCAAAGTGACCTACATTTAACTCGTTGTAACCAGGAGTTAGGTGAAATGAATGAAAGTTTTCTTCAAATGAATCTACATCATTATAACTGATGTATTCAATAGGATCTTGTTGTTCATAATTATTTATGATGGTATTTTGAGATGTCTTATAAATGTAACTGACTTTTATGATGACATTGTCTGTTTGAATCGCGGCTAAATTATCGATAACTTTAAGTTGAAAAATAAGGTTTTCGCTTGTAGATGGAGCTATGAAATGTGGGGTCAAGGAGGCGTTATCGCTCAGCGTAACTTTAGGCCCACCTATCTGATTCCAGATCTGTTGAGTGATGGTTCCATCGTTATCATGAGAGGAACCTGAGAGTAAAACTAAGTCATTCTCTAAGACAGATTGAGAGGGACCAGCATCACAAGAAGGAGGGGTGTTAAGGTGAACTTTAACAGAGACTTGTTCTGATTGACTGTCACCAAAATCATCTGTGGCGTTATATTCAAAGATAAGTGTTTCATTAACAGATGGTGCACTAAATGTAACATGAGAGGGGTTTATTTGATTGAATGAAACCGTTGTCCCAGAGACCTGTTTCCATGATGTCTTTTGGATGGTTCCATCATGATCGATGCTATTGCCCGAAAGGGAAACGGTGTCGTACTCAATGACAGACTGATCTGAAGGTACATGGATGATAGGTGGGCTATTCTTACGTATGGTTACGCCAACCGTATTGGAACTAGATAGTCCCCAATTATCAGTCGCGGTGAGTGAAAAAGTTAAGGTCTCATTTACGGAAGGAGCCGTGAAGCTCGTCGTCAGTAAATTTGTACTAGATAAAGACACTTTGGTTCCAGAAATTTGTTCCCAATGAGTGCTTAAAACTTCACCATCTCGATCATGAGCTGAACCTGAAAGTTGAACAGTACTTTTTTCTAGAACAGACTGTTGATCACCTGTATCTACAATAGGGTATTTGAAAGACTCTATCCTTATATTGACAGAAGCTGAAGTTGTTAACCCGTCATTGTCGGTCACGGTGAGTTCAAAACTAAAAAGTTCATCTATAGAGGGTGCTACAAAACTTGGCTTAGATGTGTGATAGTTGAAAAGGTGAACTTTGGTTCCCGAAGTTTGTTTCCAAATCTGTTGAATTATTGTTCCATCTGAATCTGTTATGTTGGCGGAAAGTGTCACCGTATCACCTTCTCTTGCAGATGTGTCGTGGTCTATTTGAATGACTGGAGGTTTGTAAGTTGTTATATGAACTGTTGCAGTATCTGTGTGTGTAAGTTTTTCATTATCTATCACGGTAAGTGAGAAGGTGAGTGATTCATCTATAGGAGGTGTTTTAAAAGATGGATTTAGTGTGTTCGTATTTATAAGTGAAACTTGAGTTCCAGTGAGTTGTTTCCATTCTAGAGATTCAATCGTTCCATCGCTATCTATAGCTAATCCTTTAAAAGTAACCATTTCCTGTTCTTTTATATGGATATCTTCTCCTGCATCAGCTATAGGTGGCTTATAAGTTGTCACTTTTATGTGAACTTCATCTTGAGATTTTATTCCATCATTATCGGTAACAGTCAGTAGGAAACTGATTTCCTGATCGAAGCTTGGTGCGATGAAAGTTGGATAGAGAGTGTTGGCATTAGTTAAAGTGATAGGCCCACCTGAAAGTTGTTGCCAAAGAACTGATTCAATATAGCCATCAGAGTCTGAGGCTTTTCCTAATAACCTAATCGTTTCTGCTTCCTTAACTGAAACATCTTCACCGGCAATAGCATGGGGAGGCTTGTAGGTTGTTATATGAATAGAGGTATTATCACTGTGAGATAGTCCATCATTGTCTGTTATCATCATTGAGAAAACGAAGGTGTCGTCTACGCTAGGTGCAGTGAAGTTAGCTCGTGTGGTATTGGCATTTGTTAAACTCACTTGGTGACCTGAAAGTTGTTCCCATTGAATTTTTTCAATATCGCCATCTTCATCTGAAGCTACTCCCGATAAAAAAACAGTTTCATTCTCTCTTTTATATTGATCTGATCCAGTACTGGAGATAGGGGACTTGTAGGTTGATATAGATACTTGAAGGCTGTCGCTATGAATTTTACCGTCATTGTCGGTGACGGTGACGCTAAAACTTAATTCTTCATCTACCGAGGGGGCTGTAAAGTATGGTGTAATAGTATTAGATTTTTTAAGCTGAACCTCTGTTCCTGTCATTTGTTTCCAATGAATAGATTGAATACTTCCGTCCTCGTCATACGCATTGGCGCTGAGAGTGACGGTTTGATTCTCTCGAACAAGCTGATCTATCCCTGCTTTAACAACAGGGCTTTTATAAGTTGTAACCTGAATAGAAACGACACTGCTATATGAAAGTGATTCATTGTCATAAGCTGTTAATTTGAATGTTAAAGTTTCATTTATGCTGGGAGCGGTAAAGCTGGTACTAGATGAATGGGGTGTTGATAGGTTCACTTCTGTTCCTGAAGTTTGCTCCCATATAATTTGTTCGATGGTCCCGTCGCTATCTATTGCTTGCCCGCTAAGTGTCACGATAGAGTTTTCTTTTACAGATTGAGGGAGACCTGCATGAACGGTAGGCGCATTATAAGTCGATATTGTGATGTGAACTTCGTCACTGTTTATTAAGTCGTCATCATCCGTAACGGTCATAGTAAAAATGAGGGTTTCATTTATGGAGGGAGCCACGAAGCTAAGTGTTGTTGAATCAGTTGAGCTTAATTGAACCTGTGTCCCCGAAGTTTGACTCCAGTATATTTTAGAAATGTTACCATCATGATCTTCGGCAGAACCTTGTAGTGAGACGAGGTGATTTTCTTTAACGTTTTGATCTTTTCCTGCATTAGAAAGTGGTGGCGTTAAAATGATGGCTTCTACCCCTTCGACGGTTGTCATAGGTATGTGTACTTCATGACGACTTTTTGAGTGTAGCATCATTTCGGTCGTGCCATCGAAAACAAGCCGATTCATACTGTCTTTTACTTCTATATTGATTGAAAGTACCATGCCTATCGGAAGTTCTTCTAATTCCGCTTGGTAAACTCTATCCGAAGTTGTGCTTTTTAGTAACTGAATATTTAAAGTTTGATTTTCGAATTCAATAAATGCAAATACAGTTTCGATTTCATTGTATTTCAGGCGAGGTTTAGAAAGGTTTAAGTCTGATAGATCGACCACGAGGTTTGCTACACCTTTGTATTCAACTGGCGAGTCAATGTCATTTTCGACGAACTCGGTTCCACCAGATCCACCCCCACAACTCATTGTTAGGAGAATCGTGACGATTGAGAAAATTCCAGAAGTAAGAATTGGCTTTTTTAATATCATATATCAACCTTTTCCTTTGTTTGGGATAAAACTTAGAAAAGTTCATGCCAAGTTAGAATTGTACACAAACAAGGCCTTTTCGAGTTGGTTTTGGATGAAAGTGTGCGTTTTTGATACAATTTGTGCGCACGTAAAAAACTAAATTATACAAAGAGTCATTAAAATAATGCTTGAGTTTTAAGTGGATAATCATCATACTCTTAATGATATTTCTTTTTTAAATTTGAGTTTGGAGTTTAAATGCGTTTTTTCTTGGCATTTAGTTTACTATTTGTAGCATCGATCCATCTAGGAGTCGCTGAGCGTCCTAATGTTATTGTGATCATGAGTGATGATCAAGGTGGAGGTGATTATGGTTTTGTAGGGAATAAACTCATAAAAACGCCATCCTTAGATGCCATGCAAAAACGTGGTGGGTTTATAAACAATTTTTATGTGAGCTCTGTTTGCGCTCCTACACGAGCTAGCTTTATAACAGGGCGTTACAATTATAGAACACGTTGTATCGATACTTATATCGGACGAGCTATGATGGATACAAAAGAAATCACGATTGCTGAATTTCTGGAAGATGCTGGCTATAAAACAGGTATTTATGGGAAGTGGCACATGGGTGATAATTACCCTTTGAGAGCTATGGATCAAGGCTTTCAGGATAGTTTGGTTCACCGTGGTGGTGGAATTGGTCAACCCTCTGATCCAATAGGAGCAGAAGGGAAATATACAGACCCAACACTTATAAAGAATGGGGAGGAAGTCGCTTTAAAAGGTTACTGTACAGATATTTACTTTGATGCAGCGATGGATTTTATCACTCAAAGTAAAAAGCAGAAAAAGAACTTTTTTACCTTTATTGCAGCCAATGCACCCCATGGCCCTTTTCATGATGTTCCACCTAAGCTATATGAAGAATACAGCAAAGTCGATTTTAGCCCGATCATGATTCGTCAGTTAAAAGGGGACCGTTTAGCAAAAGAAAATGATAAATTAGCACGTATTTCTGCGATGATCACAAATATTGATGAAAATGTTGGTCGTTTGTTTAAGAAATTAGACCAACTTCAACTAACTGAAAATACGATTGTTATGTATCTAAACGATAATGGCCCTAATGGAGCACGTTTCGTTGGAAATATGAGAGGGACTAAAGCAGCGGTTGATGATGGTGGAATACGTTCTCCATTATTGATGCACTGGCCATCAAAAATTAAGGCGGGTACCATTGTTGATAAACAATGCGCTCATATAGATATTCTCCCAAGTATTCTTGAAGCTTGTCAGGTAAAAGCCCCCAAGAACTTATTAGACGGCCGTAGCTTTTTAACACTGCTGACAGAAGGCGAAACAAATTGGCCTACTCGTCAGCTTGTGTTCCAAACACATAGAGGTGATGAACCTCAGCTTTATCACCATTTTGCTATTCATGAAGAACCTTGGAAGTTAGTGCATCCAAGTGGTTTTGGTAAAGAAAAAATTGTCGGTGATGTTGCTTTACAGCTTTATAATTTAGACAGTGACCCGAAGCAAGAAAATGACTTAGCTTCTAGTAAACCAGAAATTGTTCAGCATTTAAAGAAATCGTATGAAGCTTGGTTTAAAGATGTAAGTACATCAAGGCCCAATAATTATGCCCCACCTAGAATAGTTATAGGAACAGACCATGAAGTAAGAAGTGTTTTAACGAGACAAGATTGGCGTCACGATAACGAAAGTGGTCGACCTTGGTCAGCTACTTCCAATGGTTCGTGGTTATTGGAAGCTCGAAAAGCAGAGAGCTATTCAGTCGAATTATATTTTTTAGGTGATCACCCAGCTGGAAAAGCTGTTGTGAAGGTCGCTGGTAAATCGATGGCTGTAGATATTCCTAAGAATGCTGGGCATGTCGTTATTTCAGAAATGAAATTACCAGCAGGAAAAATGAAGCTTGTAGCAGATGTTAAATTTGGAGATAAAGTTCAGGGGCCTCACCAACTCGTGTTGACTCGTCAGTAGAAAGTTAAATCGTCAAAAAAAAAGCCATAACACTTTTAAAAATTATGTGTTATGGTTTTTTTTTGAAACACTTAGAGAAACGAAGACAAAGTAATTATAGAAGTTAACTTTTTCTTATACTTGATCATCATTTTTTTAGGTTTTTAAATGAAAAAATTTATATCACTCACACTTTGTTTGCTTAGTACAAGTTTCGTTTTTGCTAAAGATAAACGACCAAATATTCTTTTCATTCTGGCCGATGATCAAAGCCCATTTGACTTAAAAGTTTATGATCCTAAATCACCTTTAGATACACCCGTTTTAGATAAACTAGCTAAAGAGGGAACAGTATTCGATGGGGCTTACCACATGGGCTCTTACTCTGGAGCTGTGTGTAACCCATCAAGACATATGATTATGACAGGTCGTACTGTTTGGCATTTACCTAAGAGCCAAAAAGACTGCCCTAAAGATTTAGCAGACTACAGCATGGCAGCTGTTTTTAATAAAGCAGGTTACGATACCATGAGAACTTGTAAAAATGGTAATAGTTACAAAGACGCCAATCAAAAATTTACAGTGGTGAAAGATGCTACGAAACGCGGTGGAACAGCTGAAACGGGTAGCGCTTGGCATGGAAATCAAGTTTTAGAATATTTAGACGGGCGTCAAAAGTCGAATGATGAAGACCCTTTTTTGATTTATTATGGTTTTTCTCATCCACACGATGCTAGAAATGGCACGGAAGATTTATTAAAAAAATACGGTGCAACAAATCACACAGATAAAGAAAATGTACCTACACTGAGTCCTGAGCGTCCTACACCAAAGCTTCCTATCAATTACTTACCTGAACACCCTTTTCATCATGGTCACCCTGGACTACGTGACGAAGTAAGAGTCCCAGGCGTTTGGGAAAAACGTGATGAAGCAACCGTTAGAAACGAAATGGGCCGTGAGTTTGCTTGTAGTGAAAATATAGACATTCAAATTGGCAAAGTTCTTAAAAAGTTGGAGGAGATGGGTGAATTAGATAATACTTATATTATCTACACCGCAGACCATGGCATAGCGATCGGACGCCATGGATTGATGGGAAAACAAAACTTGTACCAGCACACTTGGAGAGTTCCTTTTATCGTAAAAGGCCCTGGAGTGAAGAAAAATACGAGAGTCGAGGGAAATATCTACCTATTGGATATTTTAAGTAGCATGTGCGACTTGGCAGATGTTCCTGCTCCTAAAACGAATGAAGGTATCAGTTTTGCTCCAATCCTTAAAGGTGAAAAGGAAAACTCGAGAGATATTATGTATGGTGTTTATTGTGGTGGAACAAAACCGGGTATGAGAAGTGTCAAAAAAGGCGACTGGAAATTAATAAAATATGATGTGCTAGAAGGTAAAGTGAGAGAAACTCAGCTTTTTAATTTAAAAGAAAACCCAGAGGAGTTTTTAGCTGAACACCATACTTCAGAAGTCACCTCCATGGTTTCTATCAACCCTAAAAAGAATCAGGTCAACTTAGCGAAAAACCCTAAATATGCAGCTAAATTAAAGGAAATGGAAGCCTTGCTGCTATCTGAGCAAAAAAGATTGGATGACCCATATAGACTTTGGGATCAACCTCAAAACTAAAGATGGAAGGTACGTTCATAGAGGTCACTATTGTGATTCAGTAAAGGCCTGATAAAGTGACCTTTATGAACAATTCAGATAGCAAAAAACCTAAGCAGTGGTTGTCCATTTGGCTGCCACATGCTTTTATTTTAATGATTTTAGGTTTTTCAATCTATTTCTTATTGCAGGTATTAAAGCCACTTTTACCTGTTATTATGTTAAGTGCGGCTCTCTCAGCCTTGAGTTATCCCATTTTATGTGGCCCTATCTATAACAGAATAGAGCTAAAATTCCCCAAGTACACTGCTCGATTAAAACGATTGATAGCTGCTGGCTTAACGATGGGATGTTTTGCCATTGTCTTTATTTTGCCCTTCGCAGCTATTTTATGGAGTGCAACAGGATCTTTTTCATTTACCAGTGACGTTGTTTTAAGTTTGGTAGAAAAAAACTTATCCAATGTTGATGTCCTGATTAATAAAATGAATAAGGAGTTAAATGTTCTGAGGGAACTTTATCCATCTATCCCTATTGACCCAGAGTGGGTGAAAGCTTATTTAAAAGATGCTTTTACAGGCGTGTTAGAGTTACAGCCATCGCTCATGGCCTTTTTATTAAAGGGAACGGGTAGTTTTATGGTGCAGGTCGTGCTATGTATCATGGCTGTGTTCTTTTTTTATGCTGAAGGTGCAGACTTAAGTGTAAGAGTTTTGAGATCCACGCCTTTATCACCCAAAGATGTGGACCGTTTGATGGATTCTTTTAAAAAGAATATCCTAAAGTTTTTATGTGACTCTGTTGGTAATGCATTCTTGAAAGGGGCCACTTTGGGTATTTTAGTAGGACTATTTTTAGGCATCAATCCAATTATTCTTATTATCTTTGCTTCGTTCATTTGTTTGTTACCTATGGTTGGAAATACTCTTATTTGGTTGCCAGCTGCGACATTACTTTACCAAAAAGAGCATTGGGCTTTGGCATTGTTATTTGTTATCTTGTGCCAAATTGGTATTTACGGAACTAATATGTTTATGTCACGTATCGGACGTCGATTGCAGGAGCAAAGTACTTTTACAAACTTTTTTATCTTTTTGAGTGTCGTTGGGGGGCTAGTGAGTTTTGGCCTTAAGGGACTGATCATGGGACCTGTTGCTGTTATTTTAGTTATCGTCATAGGAACCTTTTGGAAGGAATATTACTTAGATTCCTCTGAAGTTCATGTAGAAAAGAACCTATAGCTTTAGTGCCAAATATGGACAGGATTTAATTTTCAGCTACCTTTTTTGAGGTTCATTGATACAATGTGCTTCATGTATTTAAGAAGCATTTTTATTTATCTTTGTCTACTTGTCGCAGTAGAAAGTGCAGATTATAAGTTATCTGCTCTCTCTTTTGAAATAGCTAACTGTTGTTGCGAAACAACTGAGCATAGTGATGCTTGTTCAGAATGCCCAGAAGACGTACCTTCTGATTATTGTGGTTGTAAAGATTTTTCACTAATATTTATTGCCCCAGACTTTTTTAAGCCTGAAAATAATGTTGTGAAAGGGAATGAAAATGATTCCACTATTTATTCTCCTTTAGAGTGCTATTATAAGCCTGATACACCTCCTCCTAAATTGATTTAACACCGACCTTAGCCTGCTAAAGGCAAATCAGTTTAAATAAATCAATTTTAAGTATTAATAAATAAGGAGAAGGATCATGAAATCTAAAATAATGATCTCACTAGTGGTATTATTAACAGCTGTTGGAGGCTTAGCTTATGCTAATTCAGCCAAGGAGTCTTGCTGTGCATCTAACAGTAAGTCTTGTGGCACAACAGCTTGCAGGTCTTGCGAAGTTTGTGAATGCAAGACATGTGAGTGTCGTAATAGTACCTGCGATGTTAAATAAATAACTCGTTCAATTTTAAAGCCCAGTTATTTAACTGGGCTTTTATTTAGTATATTATTTTATAAAGCTGAAGAAGCTTTTATGTCAAGGTATTGATTAACGACATTCAAGGACAATCCTTTTGGATTAGTTTTTATGTAACGTATGTTTTCAAGTTTTAAAGCTTCAAAAAAACGTTCGCGACTATCTAAAAGTTCTATGGTACCAGCATAGCGCAGAGCTTCGAAAAAGCTTTCTATAGAATGATCTAAATTTTCATTTAAGGCCATCTCGTCTAAACTGACGAGTAAAGGTAAGTGTCTTTGTGCTAATAGTTTGTAGGCCAAGGAAAGTTCTTTAGACTCTTCTTCTTTGACACAAGTGATGTGAATAATCATAGACCTTTTATTTAAGCGTTGATCTAAGGATTGAACTGTTTTTAAAACATCACCACAAACATAACTCGATTTTAAATCATATAGAAATTCTAGTACCTGTTGCATTGTCTCAGGCCCTCTTGAAGGAGGAAGCCAACGATCAGTGCTTCCGTAAGTCATAATAGAGCAAGCATCTCCATTTTTTAATATAACTCCAACTAAAAGTAAAACAGCATTTAAAACTGAGTCAAAATGTGAAATACCTTGACTGTGATCCAGCATATTTTTACTACAGTCTAAAAGTATGACAATTTGCTGATTTCTTTGAATATCGTAATCTCTAGAGATTAATTTATGATATCTAGAACTCGCTTTCCAATCAATTCTTGCTAAGTTATCCCCCGAACGAAAGTCTCTTAATTGCCTAAACTCTAAACCCGTACCTCGTTGTCGTTGTCGATGAACCCCCATTTCATTGAGGCGATGTTCTGCAGCTAAAAGACCAAATTTAACAAATTCGGAGTAGTTTGGGTAGACTTTTAGTTTGTTTTCTAAACCTTTTTTGATAAAGTATCGTTTGCTCCATAGTGAAAGGACTGAATAAACTTTTATCTCACAACTTCCAAAATGATAAAAGCCACGATTCATAACATGTAATGAATAGCAAATATCAACAGATTGATTAGGCTGACATTTAACGTGGCAGGGTAAGCCTTCGCATGGATGCTCTGTAGGGTAATGGTCGAACACCTCGAATTGTAAAGGACGTTTACCAGAATAGTGAAATTTTAATAGAATATCATTTTTAGTATCTAGAGGCATAGAACTTTCATAGACCCTATTTAGTTCTAGCCGAAGTGGGAATAGCAAGCTTAAGGCATCAAGTACAAAGATACTAATACAAGCGATTAAAAAAATATATGCAAAAGTAGGTATATTTGTCCATAGCTGACTTCCCTCTAAAAGAATCCAGATAAAGGTCAGTAAGCCAAAAATGGCTAAACAGAATGGGCGAGGTCGAATCAAGTTCTAGGTGCAGCTACCGTGTTGAGTAAATCATGCAGAACTTGAGCTTTATGAATGCCTTCAATTTCCATCTCAGCAGAAAGTTGAATTCTATGAGCTAGAGCTGAAACAGCCATGTCTTTAATATCATCTGGAATAACAAAGCTTCGACCATTTAAAATAGCCTGACTTTTTGATAGTTTAATAAGTGAGATAGCACCTCTGGGTCCAACTCCTATGCGTATGCCTTTCCAAGTTCTTGTTTGTCGAACTATTTCGACAGCATAGTCATATAAACTTTGATCTACAACAACTTTGCTAGTGAGTTGTTGAAGTTCTAGTAATTCTTCAGAGGACATAACAACGTTTAGCTTTGAAAGGGAATCTAATTCTTGGGCTGTATCTTGAGTCGCTAATTTAACTAAATCGATCTCCTCTTGAAGTGTAGGATAATCAATATTTATTTGAATTAAAAATCGATCTAATTGTGCTTCTGGAAGAGGGTAGGTTCCTTCTTGCTCTATAGGGTTCTGAGTTGCTAAAACCATGAAGGGAGGGGCTATTTTATAACTATGACTTTCTATCGTAACTTGTTTTTCTTGCATGACTTCTAGTAGAGCAGCTTGAGTTTTAGCAGGTGCACGGTTTATTTCATCGCTTAGTAAAAAATTGGTGAAGACGGGGCCTTTTCTCGTTTCAAACTCACCACTTTTCATGTTGAACATCGCATGACCGACAATATCTGCAGGCATTAAGTCAGGAGTGAATTGGATGCGATTAAAATTTAATGAAAAAACTTTCGAGAGAATTCGTACGAGTAGTGTTTTTCCTAACCCAGGAACTCCTTCTAATAGGACATGTCCATCAGCGAGTAAAGCCGCTATAACTTGCGAGACAACTTCATCTTGACCGATTAGAACCTTAGATATCTCTTGACGTAATAATGTGATTTTTTGAAATACTTTATTGTTTTCAAATTCACTCGCTTTAGGAATGCTTAGGTCGTCTTCGTTATTTTCTAGCATGATAATTTTTGTTTAAGAGTTTGTAAAACTTGAATGGCTTTTGTGAAACTTTCTTTATCGTGATGGGTTTTAGTGAAGGCATTTTTTATTTCACTTATGTCTAACTTTGTTTTTTCTGAAAAGTATTGAAAACACTCTTCGGTGAGACCCATTTCTTTGTAGTGTAGCGGTAAGTGTCTCTGTAAGTCTTGAGTGATGGTTTCTATCATGACTTTAGATTTTTTTGCATTCCATAAATAGGTGGCTACAGCAGAAACATGGTTTTGAATACTTAGTTTCTTTTCTTCACTTTCATGTTTTTTAATGGGGCCAAACCTTCCGAAATGCCATAGGGCTAAGAGGACCCATATTAAAAAAAGCAAACAACTCATGGGCATATTTTTAGAAAGCCAGTGCCATGTGCTGGGCATCGTATCTCTAAAAACAAAGAGCATCTTTTTGTTCGTGTTGTCTAATATATCTGTAAATAATTCAGCGTGCGATGCATGTGCAATTTCTAAGTTTGAAAAAATATTTAAATCAGAGATAAAAAGTATGTCACCTTTAGACTTCTTCTGATGATGGAAGATAAGCTCATTATTTTCTTTTTGGTTTTGAGAAGAGTACCTAAGGAGTTTTAGGCTAGGGTCATACTTCGTGATTTCACATGAGTAAGTGTTCCCTTTATAAATGATGTCTTTTAATTCTTTATGTTCGCAAAACCTTTCAATAGCAGGGTTTATAGTTTCTTCTTTTTCAACTGTCAGATCTATTTCTTCATCAATTTTAAATAAGCTTTCCCAAAAACCTGGTTCTTCTTTCTCTTCTTCAGGTTCAAGATCCTCTTCCTCTATTTCTTCTTCCTCTTTCCATTTGGAGGAAAAAAAGTGTAACGATTTTTTGTCTTCTTGTCTCGTGAAACCAAGTTCCTTTAAAAGTTTTTTATTTAAAGCTTCACTTGTCGAAATAGTGTGAAAACCAGTGAGTAATTTTCCTCCTTGCTTTATCCATTTCATAAGCTTATAAATATCAGCTTCATTTTGAGGTAAACTAGACAAACTGCCAAATAAAAAATGAATGTTTTGGTCCAGGTCATTTATATTTAGTGTTTGTGTAGATTGAACGGTTCGTTTTTTATCTTCGTAGTAGCGTTGTAGCGCTAAGAAATCATTACTTCTAGCTAAACCTTTCAGTCCTACATAAACTTTTTCTTTGGGGAGTTCTTTTGGGTTTTGGTTATAAATAGCCCAACCTACTATAATGAGAGCTATAGCAATGATGATAGAAAGGCTGCGATTCATGCTTTATCTTCTTTTTTATTATAAGAGGATAAAACAGTTTCAGAATTCAGTTGAATAAAATGGTCTAATTCACTTTGAGAGATATCTCTGTGTGCATAAGCTAGATTAATCCATGAAGAATTTACCGATTCATAAAAGTTTTTAAATTTTTGATTAAGTGAACTATTTTTTAAAATTTTTAAACATTCTCTTTCAGTACAGTTTTCGGATAAAGGTAAATTATGTTGAATCATAAAAGAAAGATTACTTCTCATCAATAAACTGAGGGCTAATCGTGTTTCTCCTGATTTAGCAGCATTTGAGCAGAGTTTAGAAAGGTCGAGAGGGTTTTGTAACTCTTCGATATCAAATCCAGCAATTGTTTTTAATTTTGATTTTTTTGACGCACGATCTAAAGAACTGAAGGGGATTTTTATCCCCTTGAATTGATGTATAAAGTAAAACAAAACTAAAGCTATTGCAGCAATACCTAAAAACTTTATGAAGTAAGAAATAAAAGAACCTAAGTCGAAGTCATTTTCTGAATAGTTTTTATCTCTTTTCTTTTGTTCAGATGGAGTGAAGATGGTTCTTTCAACAAAAGGGTCAAATTCAGGAGAATTTAATATTTCAATAAAGTCTTGTCGTACGATATCTGTGTCAGCGGCGTAGTTATTATGGGCAGGGTAGGCCAATAAGATTAAAAGTAGTGGTAAACATTTGGATAGCCGACTTGCCATGGTTCGAAACCTTAGCTCAATATCCCAGCCTTCTAAAATAACTCTACGGTTGATGTAGAGAATAAACCCTGCTCCTAAATAAAAGGGACGCATTAAAGCAATAGAAGATACTTGAATCCAAAAAAGTAAACTTTGCCAAGCTAAGCTAGGTTCGATACCTCTGAAGATGGTTTCTCCTAAATGTTTAAATAAAGTATCTTCACCAAAGATAAGTCCTAGGATATGAAAAAAGTCTAAAAACCAGTATATAACAAAGATAAAGAGAATTTCAAACATGGAAAAGACCATACTCCATGGGGTTGAATATTGAGAAACGGCCGTCCCAATGAGTTTGTGCCTGACTTTTCCTTTTGCATCATCACCACTATGTTCTAGTTGATAAATAGGGGTATGTACACACCGGTTTGAAGAAAGTCTCCATATTGTCAGTTGAGAAATTAAACCACATTTCCATTGAGAGGGTAAACTTTTTATTGCTTTCCAAGTTGAAACTGGGTTCTGAAAAAGTAAGTGACTCATAATATGATAGCATAGTCTTTCAAAGATGGGCAAACTCCACCAGAAAATCATCAGGGCTACTGAGGGCTGTTCTTTAAATGATAGCTTCAGAATTAAAGCTACCGAAATGATGACGATGAGCCATGGGGTATAGATGGCAAGCCAATGTTTTCGAACAAAGGAGATACCTAGGTCAATAGCTTCATTGCCGTTCCTTGTTCTTAACTCGAGATCTAGTTTATCGAGTTGCACGCCCTTTTCCCATAAACAAGAAATAGCCGAATACCAAAGCCCATTGAGTTATGCCAAATGCGAATTTGACAGAGCTAGAAATATCTGCTCTAGACGACCAATAGGCTTCAATAAATGCTGCAAGAAATGTCATGACAGCTCCTCCATAAAGAATGAGGACGGCTTCTTTGGCTTGAACGCGAAGGGCTTGTGGGCGACTCAATTGACCTGGAGCTAAAATAGCTCGACCCAATTTTAAGCCCGCAGCACCACATATCACCATCGCTATTAATTCTAGGGCAGAGTGACCTGATACGAAGTTGTAAAAAGTTTCTTGGTAACCCAGTTGGTGAATGTAGGCGACTATGCCACCAAAATAAATGCCGTTATAAACTAAGTAAAAAATAGTTCCTAAACCACATAACAGTCCACCTGCAAAACAGTGAAAGTCTATGCCGACATTGTTTTGGATATAAAAAGCCCACATCGCGACATCTGATTCAACATCTCTTTGACGTCCAATGTGATCTGCTCCAGGTCGGTACATGTATTCAATTTGATTCAGTGTAGAGGAGTCAATGAATCGATAGAGAACATGAGGGTGAACTTCAATTAAGCCGACAACAAAAATTAAAGGCAAAATGAAACATGCAGCAGATATAAGGACAAATTGCCAGTCGTTTCTAACCCTTTGAGGAAACTCATATGCAAAATAGGTTAAAACATTCCCTTTTTTAATGGTATCGTGATAAAGGTGATGGTGGCCTTTTATAGCAAGGGATTCTAATTCCTTTATAAGAGAATAGCTATAGTTTCTTTCTTTAGCTAAACTTAAATGGTGGCAGACTTGTCTATAAAGCTTAGGGAAGTTAGTTTTGCTAGGTGTTTCTTTTTTTGTTTTTTTCTTTTTGTTTTTCGATGGAAGATTTAAAATGCTTTTCAGTTCATCCCAATCTTTTTGATAGCGTTCATGAAAGGGGGATTGCTTCATGTGGATTTCCCCGTAAGTCTTAAGGCGTAGGCCCAAAGTTGGTGCAGTCCTTCAAGTCCTTTTTTCTTATGTAATAAAGCTAAATGTTCAGACAGTTCAATTTGTCGTTCACGAGAATAATTTTCATGATTTTCAGCAAAAGCAATTAAAGCATCTTGTTCTTCGACCTCTAGTCTAATTGGAACCTGGGCTGAAGCGACTTTTTTATAATCGACTTTAGGCCATTTAGGGGTGGTAAGTTTTTCTTCAGTATAAACAACGAAAGTACCAGCAGCAAGATCTCCAAGTCGACGAAATTTCCCATCGAGTAAACACGATATCAATCCAAAGCCATAAAGAAAAGGAAAAAAGTCGATGACGCGTAATAAGTTTCTCAGCATCGATGCTTGAAGGCCAATTCTTGTCCCATCAGCATGAATCACTCTAATATTATATTTTTTCTTGCCTGGAGTTTGCCCCTCTTTGAAGAGTTCAAAAAAAACTGGATAAAACCATTCTGAGAAAAAAGAAAATAAAATGAGGATAGCTGTTGCTCCATCTCCGAATGCCCACAAGCAAAGCAGCAATAATAAAATATATAAAAGGCACCTGATGAACAGATCATAGAGGCAGGCCCAAGCTCTTGTTGAAGGGCCGCATAAACGCAAGCATAGAGGCACCCCTTCAGGTGTGTCAATCGAAATAGTTGTATCGATCACAAGGTGCTTTGTGGTTGGGCCATGAGTTCCTTCATCATAAATCAAGGCAAGTCTCAGCAATCAGAATTAGTTGTAATTTCACATTATTAGGATGTTAAGGGTTTTAATTTTAAATAATTTCAAATTAGAACAGACTTGACAGTTAATGGCCAATATGAAATTACCAAAAAAATAGTAGAAAAAATAAAATGACTGATAACCCTTATGCTGTTCCAGAATCTAAACTGGCATCTACCGACCTTCAAATGGGTGATTTTACAATAGGTGAGAGTTTCTCTGCTGCTTGGAAAGCATGCTGGAGTAATTTTCCTCAATGGTTAGGCTTTGGGCTTTTGTCTATGTTGGTCTCGATATTGTCTATGTTTACTGTGATTGGTTACTTTATTGTCGTGCCTGTTTTGTTTTGGGGTAATGCGGTTTATCTTTTAAATTTATTAGATGGTAAATCTGAAGTAAATAATCTTTTCATTGGATTTAAACAGTATGGAAAAGTGCTAGGACGAATGCT
>JACLAC010024674.1_pt1 | contig 50501 bp, 41 predicted proteins | sample 8027881 | NCBI WGS metagenome assembly JACLAC01 (sample SAMN15725517, study PRJNA655200) | protist metagenome | isolation source: fluorescence activated cell sorting (FACS) single amplified genomes of... | place: Spain: Blaines Bay Microbial Observatory, Mediterranean Sea | collected 2016-01-19 | reverse complement strand
CCACCCAGCGACATTGCTGGATAAATATCAATTTTGACTCTTCCCATCGACAGTTCTTCCACTTTGTTAACCCAAGGCAACAGCATTTTTGTGTGAGCAGGGGCTTTTGGGCCCAAAAAATGGTGAAGCTTGAGAGTAAAATCTGCAGCTTGCACTGAACCTACAACATTTAGTGCCCAGATAGTAAAAGCAGAAGCAATTAAGATGTGCAGCAGACGTTTCATGGAGGACCTCTAAGATGGGGAATGTGTGGCGCGTTTGACAGAGATTTTTTAAAAAAAATAAACTGTAACAAACATTGCTAACAACAATGCTTTGACGAATCAACAAGCATCAATACCAAACTCTTCTCTAATAAGAATTTCAAGTTTCAACCTGCTTGCCCAAAGGATAAGGTTTCTTTGCTTTTAGCGCTTTAGCTTAAGAAAGGCCTGTAACCCTAGGCGAACTCCCCTGAAAAGGCTTGCTTCAGTTCATCGAACCAACTAATTCGATGAATTTAAATTCTTGATCTCTGCAATTCTGCAGTTTTGTGTAACTCTCATAATCAATAGTCCATGTCATCAGATTCCCTACCAGCATTTGCATCCCGTCTGAATTCCATGAAATCCAAGTCTGAACTTTGGGAAGGTCGAGATGATCTCATTGGTTGGATTCATCGACAGGGGACAATCGCTGGGCTCAACCTTGTTGATTTTAATTACCCTGAGCATTTGGAAGGCTATTCAATCTCTGAAGTCAAGATCGCCCTCTCCGAATCAGGGTTATCGAATGGGGCCGTTTGTCTGAGATATCCAGAGCATTTCAGCCTGGGTGCTTTCACGAATCCAGATGCATCCCTTCGACGTGAGGCCATCCAACTGACTTTGGAAGCCGGTCAATGGGCAAGAGAACTAGGTGCGAAAGAGTTGATTGTGTGGCCTGCCTATGACGGCTATGACTACCCTCTTCAAGTAAATTACAGTGAACTTTGGCAGCACGTTGTTCAAAGTTTCCAAGAAGTCTGTGATTTCTTTCCAGAACTTAGGGTTTCCTTGGAACCAAAACCAACAGAGCCACGCCGTTACTTCATACAGAACACCACGGGGGCTGGATTGTTGATGGTATTGGAGGTTGACAGAGAGAACATGGGACTCACCCTGGATTTTGGTCACTGCCTGATGGCAGGAGAAAACCCTGCACAGTCTGTAGCACTTGTCGGGAAGCACAAAAAACTCTGGGGTATGCAGCTCAACGATGGTTTTGTGCGTCCTGGATGCGAGGATGGTATGCTACTTGGCTCTGTTCATCCACAACAGACCTTGGAGTGCCTCCTTTGGCTGCAGCGTACTAAATATGATGGACACCTCTATTTTGATACCTTCCCAATCAATGAAGATCCTGTTCGTGAAGCAGAAGCCAACATTCGACGTTGCACTAGTTGGTGGAATCAGGCTGCTGAGTTAGAAGCCAAAGGCTTGAGCAACTGGCAATCCAATCATGACATTCTGAAAACTTTCGAAGCAATGGAGGATCTCTGAAAAAACGAGTTTTGGTTGTTGGTGCCGCTAACTTGGACAGGATGGTCTACGTTGATCAGTTACCTGCTGTTGGAGCAACCATCATGGGGCAAAGATATGAAGAGCACCCAGGCGGTAAGGGTGCCAATCAAGCAGTTGCAGCCTCGTTGTGGGGAGCACAGACCCAATTCGTTGGTTGTCTCGGTGAAGACGAGGCAGGAACCATTTTGCGGAAGGCAATGCTCAACGCAGGAGTAAACCTAGATCTTCTGAAAACTCACCCTGTCGGATCGGGCCTAGCACTTGATTTTGTTGACCAGTCCGGTCATTACCAGGCCGTTGTAATTTCAAGGGCAAATGAATATGTTACGTCTGACTTTCTCAAGCCAGATCCTGCATTCTGGAAGGAAATTGGCTTGGTAGTTCAGCAACTAGAGATTCCATTCGAAACAGTTGATGCTGTCGGAAGAATGGCTTTGGACTTTGATGTTCCCGTCCTTTTGAATGCTGCGCCTGCCGCTGATATCCCTCGTTCCTGGTGGAAATGGATCAATATGCTAGTGGTCAATGAAGTAGAATCCGCTGCCTTAACCGGCCTCCAAGTCCAAAACACTCAAGACGCAGAAATAGTAGCACAGCAGCTTCACAAACATTGTCCAAATGTCTTAATTACCCTTGGAGAAAGAGGTGTCTTAATGATTAACTCTGAGGGTGTCGATCACCTACAGGCCTATCACGTCCCAGTTATTAGTACCCTTGGCGCCGGTGATGCTTTTGTAGGTGTATTTGCAGCCGAATGGGTAAGGCATCAAGATCTTCGGCAAGCAGCAGAGCAAGCAAATCGAGCTGCGGCTGCAAGTGTCCAGCGTTCAGGTGCTCAAGTTTCTTACGTGCGACCAGAAGAATTCCAAAATTGGGGATTGGCTTGATTGAAAAAATATGATCTAAATCTGTGTTTTTCAATTGAATCACCTAAATATTTTTCTTGGGAGGAAACATGCTCAAAAATATACATCCGCTGCTAAGTGCTGATCTGCTTTACATTCTCCGCTCTATGGGTCACGGGGATGAATTGATACTGGCTGACTGCAATTTTCCATCTGCTTCCGTAGCTGCACATACTGTCACCGGTGAGTTGATCAACATGAACGGGGTCGATATCCCTGAAGCAGCAGGAGCGATTCTATCCGTATTCCCGCTGGATAGTTTTGTTGAGCATGCCGTGCTAAGGATGGAAGTCGTTGGGAATCCCGATGAGTTGGTTCCTTGTCACATGGATATGCAACAGGTCGTAAAAGAGATCTCTGGTGATCAGTGGGAAATGGGCTCGATTGAACGCTTTGCCTTTTACGAGAGAGCACGCAATTCATACGCTGTTGTCTGTGCTGGTAACGAAAGACGGTCCTATGGTTGCTTTGTCTTAGTAAAAGGGGTCTTAGACCCAGACGGAAACGTAGTTTAAATATTTTCAACGAACTGGAGAGAAACTTATGAAGCCAGTTGTCATTTTAGGTGTTTTTGTTGCGGATCTAGCTTTCCGCACACCAAGAATGCCTGTGATGGGAGAAACAGTTATTGGCCCCCTATTTAAATTGGGGCCAGGTGGCAAAGGATCCAATCAGGCGGTGGCTGCCAAAAGAGCGGGTGCAGAAGTCAGCTTCATTGCAATGCTTGGAGAAGATGCCTTTGCTAAAATCGCTCTTGATTTGTATTCCACTGAAGGAGTCAATACCGATTACGTTTTCCGAACACACGAACAGGACACGGGAGCTGCGGATATTATCATTGATGATGCAACGGGTAATAATGCAATCATTGTTGTGATTGGGGCTGCTGGATTACTCGGCCCAGAGCATGTAGAAAAAGCCACCTCCAGAATTGCTGAAGCATCTGTCTTCATGACTAACTTTGAAGTATCTTCCCCATCTGTAAAAAGGGGTTTGGAGATTGCCAGAGCTCATAGTATTCCAACAATTCTCAACCCGGCGCCAGCTACAGAAGTTCCTTTGGAGATCTTTGCTCTCGCAGATTATGCCACTCCCAACGAAACAGAGGCCTCATCGTTCACGGGTATTCAGGTAACCGATGCCACAGATGCTAGAAAAGCTGCTTTGAAATTACGCGAAATGGGTGTTGGCACCGCCTTAATTACTCTTGGTGAGCAAGGTTGTTATGTGCTCAATGATGACTTGGATGAACACATTCCTGCCTTCGACATGACTGGAAAAGTCGTTGAAACTACCGGAGCAGGAGACGCATTTAATGGTGGATTAGCACATGCTTTAGCTAGTGGTCAATCGCTACGTGATGCAGTCCGATTTGGTTCTGCTACAGCCGCCCTGTCTGTCACCAAACCTGGGACAGCTCCATCTATGCCAACAAATGTTGAAATCCAATCACTACTCAACACTGGAACCTAATTATGAGAGATTGGTCTCGTCATGTTTTCATTTGGCCGGCTACGTTAGTTGTCTTGCTTGTTACACTCTTTCCGCTTGTCTACACACTGGACTTGAGTTTCCAAAACTCCAGACTTGTTCCGCCATTACCTCCTAAATACATTGGTTTTGGAAACTACATTAAACTATTTGGACAAGAAAGGTTTTGGTCTGTCATTGGGAATACAAGTATTTTTGTTTTTGTGTCTGTAACTTTACAGTATGTGTTGGGGTTCGCCATTGCACTGGCATTACATAGTAGAGTTGCTGGAGAGAGGCTCTATCGAATAACTTTTCTTCTGCCAATGTTGATGACACCAATTGCAGTAGCATTGTTGTGGAAGACTATGTTCAATCAACAATTTGGCCCTTTGAACCAAGTGTTCACTTTTTTTGGCTATGCAAATCCACCTTTTCTTACTGAAAATATTTGGAGTTATGGATCTCTAATAACTGTCGAAGTGTGGCAATGGACTCCATTTGTTATCTTAATGATGCTTGCTGGTTTGCAGTCCCTACCTACTGATATCTTTGAAGCAGCTCGGTTGGAGAATGCTTCCTCTTTACAAATGTTTTTAGGAATAACTTTTCCAATGCTTTTACCTCTGTCAGCTGCGGTTATATTTATTCGTGTTGTAGAAGCTTTCAAAATTATAGACACAGTTTATATCATGACAGGAGGAGGTCCGGGTATCGCTACAGAAACACTAACTCTTTTCGCTTATCAAGAAGGATTAAAAAAGTTTAATCTCGGCTATACTTCTGCAATAAGCTTTTTATTTCTGATTTTCATTATCATTTTTGGATTAATTTATATGGTTATATTAAAACCCCAAATCGAGAAAAGACGTTGAGACAAAGTCATGAATAAAAATTCAAATCAAAAAATTATTACTCAGATTTTATGTATCGCTTGGCTAATATTCACCCTATTTCCACTCTATTGGATATTTGTCACATCTTTCAAATCACCAATTGCAGTAACAGGGGGACCAACCTACTTACCTTGGATTGACTTTGAACCAACATTGAATGCTTGGCATGATGCATTTTCTGGCAGTCGTGGTGATTTCTTCGCAACTTTTTTCAATTCGGTTTGGATATCTGTAGCTGCAAGTTTGATTGCTGTGGTATTTGGATCCATGGCAGCATACGCACTGGTGAGATTTACTTTTAAAGTAAAACTTTTAGCTGGTGTTGTCTTTGCTGCCTCAGGCATGAGTTGTTATCTTTTGGCTAAGGAAATCTTTGATTGGAAAGACACTACATCAATGGGATTTGCTTTCCTCTGTGCCTTGATTCTCAGTGTAACAAGTAATCGATTACCGCTGCCAGGGCCAATTTTAAGAAATAATGATGTTGTTTTTTGGTTTGTATCACAGCGAATGATGCCACCAATTGTAAGTGCATTTGCTCTGTACATGCTTTATTCAAAAATTGGCAAGGACTCTGGAGTTAGATTATTAGATAGCTTTGCTGGTCTTACATTGTGCTACGTGGCTTTCTCACTCCCACTTGTTGTCTGGCTAATGCGTGACTTTTTTGAATCTTTACCAATTGAAGTTGAGGAAGCTGCTTTGGTAGATGATGTACCAAGATGGCGTATATTTTTAGAGATTGTAATTCCAATGGCAAAGCCCGGGTTGGTAGCAGTAACAATGATTACTATAGGATTTGTATGGAATGAATTTCTATTTGCACTTATTTTAACGACCGGAGACTGGCAGACTCTGCCAGTTCTGTTGTCTGGCCAAAATTCTTATCGTGGTGATGAGTGGTGGGCTATTGCGGTTGCGAACATCATAGCAATCGCCCCTATGCTGATTATCACGATTCTACTGGGTAGAATGATGAGATCTGGGCTGATGCTGGGATCAATTCGCTAACTACCCTCAATTCCTGTAGCAAGTTAGTGAACTTTATCATTAGCTCACGCTACAATTTCCGTTTCATGAAGAGGAAAAAATGAAGAAAATGTTCGCTGGCTTTCTAGCCAGTGCAGCTGCTGCCATTCTCACATCCGGGATCGCTGCAGCGCAATGTAAGCCCCAGTCTGGCATGCCAGACTACACTGGTGTAACAGTAAATGTTGGTTCACAAGTAGGACCTTTCATCGCTAGTGCGATGAAGCAAGGTGGTGATTCCTGGAGCAAGGCCACCTGTGGAAAAGTACAAATTGTCGAATTCCCATTTGGGGAACTCTACCCCAAATACCTCACTGCTTTTGCGGCGGGGGAGGATGCATTTGATGTGATCACATTTGCGCCTGCTTGGACACCAGATTTAGCTCCATATCTCTCCGAAATGCCAAGCAAAATGAGAGAAACAGACGCTTGGCAGGATATTCACCCTACGTATCGTGACCGGTTGATGGTTTGGGAAGGAAAGCATAAGTCTCAAACCATTGATGGAGATCTCCATACCTTACACTACCGCATTGACTTATTTGAAGATCCCGAAGAAAGGGCTGCCTTCAAAGCAAAGTACGGACGTGATCTGGTCGTACCTCGCACTTGGGATGAATACTACGAAGTTGCTGAATTCTTCCATCGACCGAATGATGGAATTTACGGCGTGACAGAAGCTTTTGCCAGAGGTGGTCAGCAGTTCTGGTTCTATTTCACTCATGCTGCTTCCTACACAAATCACCCTGCAAATCCTGGCTCAATGTTCTTTGATCCAGACACAATGGATGCCCAGGTCAACAATCCTGGGTGGGTAAAGGCTTTAGAAGATTACATAAAGTCACTCAAATTGGCTCCTCCAGGTGCGTTGAATTATTCATCAGGAGACACACGACAGCAGTTTGCTGGCGGGAAAACTTCTATGAATTTTGACTGGGGCGATACTGGCACGGTTGGCACAGATCCATCACAAAGCCAAATACCCGGCAGTGTTGGTTCCGATCTTACTCCTGGTTCAACCACGATTTGGAATTACAAAACTAAAAAGTGGGATGAGTTCTCCAGAGTTATCCACTCCCCATTCATGGCCTTTGGGGGTTGGCAGGCTGCAGTTCCAGAATTGAGTGAGGACAAAGAAGCAGCTTGGCATTACGTTGAGCACACCACCAACATTGAAAATAGTTCTATTCAAGCCATTACTGGTGGTTCCGGTGTAAACCCATATCGCTACAGCCATTTCAGCAAAGATCTTTGGGAAAAGAAGATGAGTCCTCGCGAAGCAAATGAATATCTGACTGCACAACGAGACTCCTTGGGTGCTACCAATGTTGCATTAGATATGCGATTGCCAGGATACTTCTCTTACACAGAAATTCTGGAGATTGAATTGACTCGTGCTCTTGCCGGGGAACTCTCAGCACAGGAAGCTCTAGACTCCGTAGCATCTCAATGGAATGAGTTGACAGACGAGTTTGGACGTGACTCCCAAAAAGCAGCTTACCGCGCTTCAATGGGTCTTTAATCTTCCTTGACAGGAAATTTCAAAGATTTCCTGCTCTTTGACCTGCCAACAAATTTTGTTGGCAGGTCCTTTTCCCACCAACGCTATTTGGCAAAATGCATGGCACAAGTACGACTAGTCTCAATCACCAAAAAATTTGGAGAGACAACTGTAATCCCAGGATTAGATCTTGATATTGCTGACAGAGAATTTGTTGTGCTTGTCGGCCCATCTGGTTGTGGAAAAACTACTACACTTCGAATGATTGCAGGTCTAGAAGAAGCCTCTGGGGGTAATATTTTTGTTGGTGAGCGAGATGTGACAAACCTTCGGCCAGGTTTGCGGAACTGTGCAATGGTCTTCCAAAATTATGCTCTTTATCCGCACATGTCTGTCAGGGATAACATCGCCTACGGACTCAAAGTACGCAAAACACCGAAGCATGAAGTTGAAAGACTGGTCAATGATGCAGCCAGAATTTTGGAGTTGGATTCGATGCTAGACCGGCGTCCAAAAAATCTATCTGGAGGACAGCGCCAAAGAGTTGCAATAGGCCGCGCAATTGTGCGAGAACCAGATGTTTTTCTTTTTGATGAGCCTCTCTCGAATCTGGATGCAAAGTTGCGAATTGAAATGAGGACAGAGATCAAAAATTTACACCAGAGGCTCAAAGCAACCATGGTGTATGTTACTCACGATCAGGTGGAGGCAATGACCCTTGCTGATAGAGTAGTTGTGATGAAAGACGGTATCATCGAACAAGTGGCGGACCCAATTACTCTATATGAAAATCCTGCAAATACTTTTGTAGCTAGCTTTATCGGGTCTCCAAGCATGAACTTTCTTTCAGTGAAACTTATTCGGAAGGAATCTACTTTCTTTGTTGAGTTAGCTGAGGGCAGCAAACTGAAGGTGCCTGAATCAATGAATAAAAGATTTGAGCCATATATCGATCACACCCTGACTCTAGGAATAAGACCAGAACATTTAGAAAATGCTGGAGAAGCCCATCCAGCTGTTGCAAACGTTCAGGTGAATGTGTTGGAGCCATTAGGACCCCATACCCTTTTGTTAGGTCAGATTGGTCAAGAAAAACTTACCGCTCAGATTGAAGCACGTTCTAATGTACGACCTGGTGTGACATATCCAATCGGATTCAGCATGGAGCAGATACACATCTTCGATTCCAAATCAGGACGAGTTTTGTGAACAACCCCGGAACTTCATTAAATCTGGATTGGCTGGAAAGTATCCGTGTCAATGCAAGTGCAGTCAGCCGACGAACTAATTCCTTGGCAGGACGGAGAAGTGTCAAAGGACCATGGCAAGCCGCATGGCTCCTGCATGCGATCCAGTGCATGGACTTGACCACACTCTCCAGTGACGACACCTCAAAGCGAGTCCAACGACTCTGCGCAAAAGCACGACAACCGATTCGTCCAGAACTTGTGAAGTCTCTCGGAATTGAATCTCTAAATCTTCAAGTTGGAGCCGTCTGTGTCTATCATGCGTTCGTCAAAACAGCAGTTATTGCTCTGAAAGGCACAAACATTCCTGTTGCTGCGGTTGCTGCTGGCTTTCCCCATGGACTGAGTCCTCTTTCAGCCAAAATCACAGAAATTCGAGCGTCTGTTGAAAATGGAGCCCTAGAAATCGATATCGTCATTAGTCGCCACCATGTTCTGTCAGGAAATTGGACTGCGCTCTACGATGAGGTATCCGCGCTTAAAGAAGCCTGTGGAGCAGCGCATTTAAAGACTATCTTGGGCACTGGAGACTTGGGCACTTTTCGAAATGTTGCCAAAGCCAGCTGGATTTGCCTAATGGCTGGAGCAGATTTCATTAAGACATCCACAGGGAAAGAGCCTGTCAATGCGACCCTTCCAGTTACACTAGTCATGTTACGAGTGTTGCGAGACTATCAACAGCGCACTGGTCACTGGGCAGGCTTTAAGCCAGCTGGAGGTATCCGCACTGCCAAGCATGCACTTGACTGGCTTGTGATGGTTCGAGAAGAGTTAGGTTTTGATGCCCAACAACCCGACCGCTTTCGCTTTGGTGCCAGTGGTTTATTGACTGATATTGAGCGCCAACTTGAACATCGTGTCACAGGGCGTTATGCCACCGCAGCCCGACAACCCCTCTGCTGATCTCCAATGAGCGACTTAGTGTCTTTGTTCCAAAAATTGGATTATGGTCCTGCTCCGGAAAGTGATCAGCCTGCCAAACAATGGCTAGAAAGCCATAATCATAGCTTTGGCTTCTATCTTAATGGCAACTGGGAGATGCCCGAAGATGCCGAGCTATTTTCTGTCGAAAACCCTGCCACAGGCGAACAACTCGCAACTTGTCGGCAAGCAGGTTCCAGAGAAATTACGCAGGCATTGTCAGGAGCCAAGGAAGCACAACTCAAGTGGGAAAAACTAACTGGCCATCAACGGTCAAAATACCTTTATGCGCTTGCTAGGGAAATGCAGCAACATTCTCGTGTAATCTCGGTGCTGGAGACGCTTGATAACGGAAAGCCATTCCGAGAATCACGTGACATCGATATACCATTGGCAGTGCGGCATTTTTACTACCATGCGGGTTGGGCTCAGTTAATTGAAGAAGAGTATCCTCAGTATTCTGCAACTGGGGTGGTTGGTCAGATCATACCCTGGAATTTCCCCTTGTTGATGCTCGCTTGGAAAGTGGCCCCAGCCCTAGCTTGTGGGAACACCGTCCTTCTCAAACCAGCAGAACAAACACCTCTGACCGCCATCTGGTTTGCAGAATGTTGTCATCGGATCGGCTTGCCTGCTGGAGTGTTCCAATTGCTCACCGGAGACGGACGGACGGGGGAGGAGTTGGTCTGCAGCAAGGGTTTAGACAAAATTGCCTTTACTGGTTCCACCTCTGTTGGGAAACGTATTCGGAAATTGACTGCAGATTCAAATAGTAAATTAACGTTAGAACTTGGTGGCAAATCTCCTTTCATAGTTTTCGAAGATGCAGATCTGGATGCTGCTGTAGAAGGGGTAGTTGATGCTATATGGCTGAATCAAGGAGAGGTCTGTTGTGCTGGCTCACGGTTATTGCTGCAGGAGAGCATTGCCGAAAAAATGGTTGGGAAATTAAAACAACGTATGCAGCGACTACGTGTTGGTAATCCGCTGGACAAAGCAATCGACATTGGATCATTGGTCAGCAAAATCCAATTGGAGCGTGTAGAAAGACTGACTGCTGAGGGTGTTAAGACCGGAGCCACTCTCTGGCAGCCTGAAATCACTTTACCTGACAAGGGTTGCTTCTTTGCTCCAACTCTTGTCATCGATGTGGATCCTTCCTCCATTCTTGCTCAAGAAGAGATTTTTGGACCACTGGTAGCCACCATGACGTTCCGGACTCCAAGCGAAGCTCTCGAATTAGCAAACAACAGCATGTACGGGCTAGCTGCAAGTATTTGGAGTGAGAACATCAATCAGGCCCTATACTTAGCACCATCGCTCCAAGCAGGTGTTGTTTGGGTAAACTGTACTAACCAATTTGACGCGGCATGTGGCTTTGGTGGATATCGAGAGAGTGGATACGGTAGGGAAGGTGGTCGAGAGGGTTTGCTTGAATATATGAAGCCCAAGATTACAGCAATTACAGATAAAAAGCTAAACCGTCCAGACATCCAGAGCCTAGGTCGCACAACCACTCTTGAAGGATCGGAAATTCATCGTACAGCAAAATTTTTTATTGGTGGTAAACAAGCACGACCAGATGGTGGAACAGTTAGACCAGTTTGGAACAAAGATGGTTCACTGGCAGGTACTGTGGGGCAGGGCAATCGTAAAGATCTTCGCAATGCCGTGGAAGCCGCTCAAAAGGCAAGCTCCTGGAGCAAATCCAGCGGCCATTTGAGGGCTCAGATTCTGTTTTATTTCGCTGAGAATTTAAGCCTCCGACGACAAGAATTGGAAACTCGGTTGCAGCAACTCATTGGCTGCGAATCAAATGAAGCCAAGCAAGAAGTGGATTGCTCGATTCAACGATGCTTCCACTATGCAGCATTGGCTGACAAGTTCGAGGGAGCCCTTCATCAGCCTCCTCAAGGTATGTTGGTTCCTGTCCTAAATGAGCCTCTCGGAGTAATTGGTCTAATTAGCCCCGATGAAAACCCGCTGCTCTCCTTTCTATCCATGCTTTTGCCCTCCTTGGCTGTTGGCAACCGCTCGATTGTCATTTCTTCGTATTCTTACCCTCTCATTGCCAATGATTTGATTCAAGTTATGGAGACTTCTGATATACCAGCGGGAGTAGTCAATTTGATTAGCGGCAATCCAACTGAAATGATTGAGACGCTCGCAGCTCACGAGGATCTGGATGGAATATGGGTCTTTGGTAGCCAAGGCGAGGTTCGTCAGGCTAAACGTTTAAGTACCGGCAATCTCAAACGGGTTTGGAGTAGTGAGGGACAAGTTGTTGACTGGTATTCCTCAGCAGCTCAGGGGAGAGAGTGGCTACAGCAAGCTTCTCAGAGTAAAAACATCTGGATTCCATTCGGGGAATAATATGGCTGGAGATCTTGGCTTTATAGGAGTATCCACACAGCATTCTCTAATCCAAAAGCTTTTTCCCCTGTGGGTTGATGTCTTGAGCTTAGGGGAGGCTAAGCTAAGGGGATTTGATCATCCTCCTGGGGTAAGCTTTGTTACCATGAAATCTCAGGTAGAACACCTACGGCAGGATTTTTCTCTGGCAGGGGCACTGGTTACCACACACAAAGTAGTGATTTGGGAAGGCGCGAAAGATCTTTTTTCTGAATCAGATTCACATGCTAAGCGACTGCATGAAGTGAGTTGTATTTCCAGGAATTCTGAAGGCGAACTAGTAGCACATGCCAAAGATCCACTGACGGCCCGCTGGGCAATCAATCAAATCGTTTCAAAAGAGCATTGGCAATCTTTTCCCGAAGCAGAAGTCCTAATCCTTGGTGCTGGAGGTGCTGGTCTCGCACTCGCTTGGGTTTTACTTGATTCCAATGAGAAACCAGCCAGAATTCACTTAACTGAGGTCGAAGCGGGCAGAAGCTCACAAGTTAAAAGTCATCTGAAAGAATTTTCTCAAGAATTTTGGACCCTTCATGAGATCAACAGTTCTGAAGAAGCTGATCTTATTCTTACCAAACTTCCCCCACAGAGTCTTGTGGTTAATGCCTCTGGCTTGGGCAAAGATCGGCCTGGATCTCCTCTTAGTTCCAACGCAAATTTTCCAAGCGAATGCCATATTTGGGAATTCAATTACCGTGGATCATTGGAGTTTATGTATCAGGCTCTCCGACAACAACGCAAACAGAGATTGCGTATCCACGACGGTTGGGAGTATTTTTTAGCGGGTTGGGCATATATCATTGCCGAAGTCTATCATTTTGAATTGACCGAACCACTTTTCGCAAAGTTGCGTCAAGCAGCCCTACCACTTCGACCAATTCACTAAATTTTTCTGGAGTTACCCAATGGCGGCCTTACTACAGTTGAATGAACGGGACAACGTACGCATTGCCTTACAAAAAATGCCTGCTGGCTTCGAAGTGGAAGGGCTACGCATTTTGGACGAAATTCCCTCTGGACATAAGGTGGCCATTCAACAGATCGAAAGAGACGCAGCTGTTATCAAATATGGCCAGGTGATTGGTTTTGCCAGTGAACCGATGGGTCCCGGACAGCACGTACACACCCACAACGTGATGGTGCACACCTTTGAACGTGAACACAATTTTGGTAGCCGAGTTCGTGGAACCGACTTTTTGGAAAACCCAGGCACCTTTGAAGGCTTTCACCGAGAAGATGGTCGAGTTGGGACTCGTAACTACGTTGGAATTATAACCTCTGTAAATTGCTCAGCAACCGTCGCCAAAGCAATTGCTAAAGCGTTTTCTGATGAGATGGTCCGCTATGAATTCCCTAATGTTGATGGAGTCGTCGCTTTCACCCACGGAACAGGATGTGGACAGAACATTGATGGCCAAGGTCTAGCGATGCTACGCAGGGTCATCTCAGGTTATGCAGTTCATCCTAACATCGGTGGCGCCTTGATCCTAGGGTTGGGATGTGAAGTCAACCAAGTTTCAGCACTTTTGGAAAATCAAGGTCTATCTCACTCAAATCGCTTAAAAGCTGGTACCATTCAAGAGAGTGGAGGAACTCGAAAAACGATTGAGCGTGGGATTGGAATGGTCAAGGAACTGTTACAGGAAGCTAATAGATCTGAGCGTAAAACTGCTAAGGCTGAGCACCTCAGTCTGAGCCTCCAGTGTGGTGGTTCTGATGGATATTCAGGGATTACAGCGAACCCATCACTGGGAGCCGCTGCAGATTTGTTGGTGCGCCACGGTGGTAGTGCTGTCTTGAGCGAGACCCCAGAAGTTTATGGCGCAGAACATTTGCTAACAAGCCGCGCAGTTCGACCAGAGGTTGGCGAAAAACTTTTAGAGAGAATCCGTTGGTGGGAAGAATACACTGCTCGAAACGGCGGGGAAATGAACAACAATCCTTCACCCGGAAACAAAGCAGGAGGGCTGACAACCATTCTTGAAAAATCGCTGGGAGCTGTGGCCAAGGGTGGCACTTCCGACATGGTCGCAGTCTATGAATATGCTGAGCGCCAAACTACCCGAGGCTTTGCTTTCATGGATTCCCCTGGTTATGATCCTGTATCCGTGACTGGACAGGTCGCCTCTGGTTGTAACCTCGTCTGCTTCACCACAGGTCGAGGTTCTGTCTATGGTTGCAAACCAGCGCCAAGTTTGAAATTAGCAACCAACACTCAAATGTTCCAAAGAATGGAAGAGGATATGGATATCAATTGTGGGTTGATCGTAGACGGGCAATCCAGTGTTCAGGCGGTAGGTGAAAAGATCTTCACCAGGCTTTTGGAAGTGGCTTCTGGAAGTCCAACCAAGAGTGAATCACTAGGATTCGGAGACAACGAATTTTTACCCTGGCAAATTGGTGCGGTGATGTAAGATCAAACACAATCATTCTATTTTTTTGACACGCAAGCACAGATTTTCATGAAACGACTCCAAAACAAAAATATTCTCTTGACCGCTGCTGCCCAAGGTATTGGCCATACGTCCTTACTGCGATTTCTTGAAGAAGGTGCAACAGTCTGGGCTACTGACATCAACCTGGAGCCCCTCGAAGCTCTGAAGCACTCCGAGCAACAAGTAAAAGTCCGCAAGCTGGATGTCTGCGACCCTCACGAAATCGAAAAACTAATTGAAGAAATTGGCACAATTGATGTTCTTTTTAACTGTGCGGGTTTTGTACACAGTGGTACTATTCTGGAGTGTACTGAGGACGATTGGGACATGGCTTTTGAAATCAATGTTCGCTCCATGTATCGACTATCCAAGATCATCATCCCAAGGATGGTCTCTAACGGTGGAGGGGTCATCATCAATATGGCCTCAGTTGCCTCCAGCGTCAAAGGTATACCAAACCGCTTTGTTTATGGGACTTCCAAGGCAGCCGTCATTGGACTCACCAAAGCAATCGCAGCAGATTTCGTGAGTCAGGGCATACGCTGTAACGCCATTTGCCCGGGCACTGTAGAAACTCCATCACTCAACGAAAGAATGGTGGCACAAGGAGGTGATTTGGAACAAGTCAGGTCTGCTTTTGTTGCTCGCCAACCAATGGGGCGCATCGGCTCTCCTGAAGAGATAGCGAACTTAGCAGTTTATCTAGCCTCTGATGAATCCTCTTACACTACTGGCGCCGTCTTTGCGATTGACGGTGGCATGACCATTTGAAGGAGTTAATGTGAAACTAGTTCGTTACGGTGAGTCCAACCTAGAAAAACCAGGGATTCTTGATAATTTTGGCAAGCTCAGAGACCTTTCCCAGGTTATTCCAGATTTAGCAGGAGAATACCTGCTGCCTGATTCGATACAGCGACTTTGTGAGCTTGATGTTAACGGATTGACTGAAGTTAATGGTAATCCGCGTCTTGGACCCTGTGTAGGTCAAATTGGTAAATTCATTTGCATTGGGCTGAACTACTCTGATCACGCTGCCGAATCGGGTATGCAAGTTCCACCAGAGCCCGTTATTTTTTTCAAAGCTACCAGCGCGGTCTGCGGTCCAAACGACAACCTCATCATTCCGCGTGGTTCTACCAAGACTGATTGGGAGGTAGAGCTTGGGGTTGTCATTGGGAAACCATGTAAATACCTGACAGAAGAAGAAGCGCTCGATCACGTTGCTGGGTATTGTGTGATACATGACGTATCTGAACGAGCATACCAGCTGGAGAGGTCCGGTCAATGGGTCAAGGGGAAGAGTTGTGATACTTTCGGCCCAATCGGTCCGTGGTTAGTAACAACAGATGAGATTTCTGACCCTCAAAATCTTGGACTCTGGCTTGAGGTAGATGGTCATCGTTATCAGGATGGCACAACGAACACAATGGTCTATGGAGTGGCATACCTCGTTGCGTATCTAAGTCAATTTTTCACCTTACGGCCTGGTGATGTGATTTCTACAGGAACACCACCAGGTGTTGGGATGGGCGTAAAACCAAATCCAGTTTACTTACGACCAGGACAAGAAGTTCGGTTAGGAGTCGATGGTTTGGGCGAGCAACTACAAATCACAGTTTCGGATGAATAGAGACCATGGATGTCTTTGTTTCTACCTATCCTTTTGGAGCCGATGATCCACAACCTCGCAAGTTGCTTGATGATTCAGATTTCAGCGTAAGTTACAATGAATTGCACCGTAAACTAAGTGTAAATGAGTTGATTGAACGTGCAAGTAAAACAAGAGTTCTTCTCGCTGGTACAGAAAATTTGATGCCTTTTTTGGAGCAAAACCCAAATCTCGAAATGATTTCTAGGGTAGGGATTGGTCTGGATGGTGTCCCATTGAATGAATGTAGGCGTAGGGGCATTTGTGTGAGCTTCACCCCGGACGCTGTGACCATGGCCGTTGTAGAGTTGACTATCGGGCTAATGCTATCTGCGAGTCGGCATGTTGGTAATTTAGATCGCCGTCTTAGAGATGGTCAGTGGAGTCGGCCTAGTGGTCGGAGACTTGAGCATTCTGTGATTGGGCTTTTTGGCTTTGGAAGAATTGGCAGTCAGGTAGCTCGTATTCTAACAGCTTTTCGGCCCAAAGAAGTTCTGATACACGACACTTTGGACAAAACAGAGGAAATTCAAGCTTTGCGAAAATATGGTTTACGAATTCAGCAGGTAGAATTTGAAGAGATGCTGACCAAGTCTAATCTTTTGTCGATCCATGTACCTCTTTACAAAAAAACCTGGCATCGGATTCGGCTAGAAGAACTGAAGCTGATGCCTTCAGGCTCTACTCTAGTCAATACTGCAAGAGGTGGAATCGTTGAGGAAGATGCCTTGGCTAGGGCCTTACAAAACGGCATTTTAGCAAGCGCCGCTATTGATGTTTTTGAATTGGAGCCATACAAAGGTCCTCTGACAGACTTGGAGAATCTTATCATGACCCCCCATATTGGTTCTTGCTCATACGATTGTCGATTTCGGATGGAACTGGAATCAGCAGAAGAAGCACTTCGGCACTTACGCGGGGAGCCTCTTCAACGAGAAGTCTCTGATCAAGAGTACGAATATCAATTATAGTCTGAGGTTGCTAAACCTATTCCCCAAACCCCAGTAGCCCTGTCAATAACGCATAATAGACCATATAGAAATGGGGGTCCATTCTCCCTTGATCTCAAACTGCTAATCCTGCTACTGCAACCAACGAATAAGATTCATCCAAGATGCCAAGTTGAACTCGATCACAACAAAAATGAATCTTTCCCTGAGCATTACTGGTTGTGGCCAGATCCAAAACTACTCCAGAACAGTCCCACCATGGCCGATAGATAGAATCCCAAGCACTATCATAGGAACAAGGACCAGTTTCAGCCCGAAGGCATCATGCTACACTTTCCCAAAAGTATTCAACCGGCTGGTAGCACTGAAACGCTAATTTTCCAAAAGATTAGGTTTCATTGTGCCAATTAGAGTCCACTGATCCCAAAAGGCCCTAAGTAGAGTAAGCTTTATGTAGCCCACTAATTGCTATTAAATGGGCGTCGCTCCTGTTTCTCTAAAAAGTTCTAAGGATGGATGTTTGACAAACCGTTCTACCAAAGTAATCAGTCTAAACATCACCAGTGATTCATGGCTTCATTAGAAAGCAACAAGTATCTTCCATCGCAGACGCAAAGTTGGCAAGGCTCTTTTCCAACAATTTATGGGGGACTGGCATCACCAAGCCGCGCTTCAGAAAATTAAAAAATCCAATAAATTCTATCCTAATTGGATTCTCGCAGGAATCCTCCCAGTTGTACTTATCGCCATGTACATCAAGTATGGAGGCCCATCACTCGCAAGGGGCAGAGCGACTCCTACCTTGATGAAATCATACTCACGCTGACAATTGAGATAGGTACTTTACGAAGCTTAAGGTGTAAAGAGCTAGGGTCTGAAGTGAGGCTTAGAATTGTATCACGAACCCAAAAAGGTTCGTTCAAACTTGTCTGTTGTAGTCAATCGGAAAAGATTCTGGCCAATGCTAATTCAGCGAAGATGCAATTGAACCTTCGCGGTGGGGAGACTAAGCCCCAACGTTTTTTACGAAGAGTGAATGTCAAGGCGAGACCAAGATCTACTCCCAGCCAGAACAAAAAGGTTTCCAGCTAGGTAGTAACTTGAATCATACTAGGTAGTGAAGACTCTGCTCGACAAGTTGTTCTGGATCAGACGTGAAACCGTCGTCATCATCGAATTCTGCTCTAGAGAGAACTCCTCTAGTTTTGCGATTCAATTGCTGAAGAACTTCTTCGCTTTTCTCAGCGTGGTGCTTTGTCCAGGAGCGAACACCGCCACCAATCTTTGCTCCGTCCAACATCACGAATCCACCAGGTGGTACCGTGATATTGCCGGTAACTTCTGCCGTAGGATGCAAGACCAATTGTTCCTGGCAGTACAAATCACCTTCTACACGTCCATGGATAACAGCTTGGCGGACCCACACATTTGCGAAGAGTTCCCCACTTGCTTCGATGAGGAGCAATCCAGAACAATCTAGTCTACCTTCAAAGTAACCACCAATTCGTACAGGGGTTGTGCAGTTCCAATGGCCGCTTCCCTGACTGCCTTTGGGCAGATAAACCGTCTCTGCCTGTGTTACTTTCGCTGACTTACGTTTCCAAAACATCAATCCTCCAGTTTGAACAGGTAATGCTCTGTGGACTCCTAGCGTCCAAATTGTGCTGAAGCACCAAGACTTGCCTCTATTTCTAGCAGGCGATTGTATTTTGCAATTCGCTCACTACGTGATGCAGAACCGGTCTTAATTTGTCCTCCTCCCATGGCTACTGAAAAATCTGCCATGAAAGTATCTTCGGTTTCACCACTTCGATGAGAGATAATATAGTTCCAGCCTGCCTTCTGACATAGTTGTACTGTTTCAACAGTTTCAGTGACTGTTCCAATCTGGTTTAGCTTGATCAAAACTGCGTTTGCAGCGCTGCTTTCAATGCCCTGCTGAACAAATCGCGTATTCGTTACGAAGAGGTCATCACCAACGATCTGTACCTTCTCCCCGAGTTGTTCAGTCATTGCTGTGAAGCCCGACCAATCATTTTCATCAAGAGGGTCCTCAATCGAGATAATCGGGTACTTTTCGCACATTTCCTGGTAGAAGTGCAACATTTCCTCACTCGACCGCCTGCCAGTTCCAGACCAACGGAAGTCATATTGTCCATTTTGCTTGTCGCAGAATGAACTTGCAGCAGCGTCTAGCGCAAGAGAAATATCCTTGCCAGGTGAGTAACCAGCCGCATGAATTGCCTCAATTATCAAATCACAAGCTTCTTCGTTGCTGCTTAAATTTGGAGCAAACCCACCTTCGTCTCCAACCCCAGTTGCATAGTTTTGCTTCAACAATATCTTTTTCAAGGCATGAAAAACTTCAGCTCCTACCCGTAGGGCTTCATGGAAAGTCGAACAACCGTTGGGCATAACCATGAATTCCTGCAAATCCACACTGTTGTCAGCATGTTCACCCCCATTCAGGATATTCATCATTGGCACTGGCAGTCGAAATGACCCAATACCGCCAAGGTATTGGTAGAGTGGCATTTGGTGTGAGATGGCAGCAGTCTTAGCAACAGCCATCGAAACACCAAGAATAGCATTAGCGCCTAGTTTTTTCTTTGTTGGTGTCCCATCCAACTCCAACATGATTCGATCAATCTCTGCTTGGTTATCTGGTTGTAAGCCACATAATTCCGGAGCAATTCGAGTGTTCACATGCCCCACCGCAGTAAGAACCCCTTTCCCTCCGTAACGTTTCTTATCGCCGTCACGCAGTTCCAAGGCTTCATTCTCACCAGTCGAGGCCCCTGAGGGAACAGAGGCGTCCGCTTTAGTCCCATCTTCTAGGAGAACAGAGACTTTTAGGGTTGGGTTCCCTCGAGAATCCAAGATTTCCAATGCTGATACAGACAGGATTCTATTACGAAGCACAGAAGATTCTCCGATGATTAGAAAGTTTTAGGAGCGGAGTGTTTGGGTTACCCAAATTCCTAAACCGCACAAGCTCAAGCTTACAAATAAATTTAGGCTAATATTCAGCAGTGCTGTACGCCAAGCACCAGCTTGCATGAGGAGGACAGACTCGTAACTAAAGGTCGAAAACGTAGTAAAGGCTCCCATGAAACCACTCAGGATGAGGAGTCTTGCCCCAGAGTGCTTTTCAAGCAGAACGACGAAAATTCCAAAAGCTGCGGATCCAACAGCGTTGACAAAAATTGTTCCATAAGGAAATTGGTCCCCCAACCAAATCTGAAATTGTCGGCTGATCCACCATCTACTCACGGTCCCTAGACTACCGCCAAGTAGCAACCAGAGCCAAGGAAAATTTTGCAACAAAGTCAACGATCAACCTTCAGTGTTCAATTTGTGCTGCAAATCTGACTTTCTTTATTTAAATGAGTTTTAAAAACCTAATTTGATAATTCTTTTCAATGCTTTCAACCTATACTGTTGCAGCAAAGTGAAAGGGATTTGTGTTGTCACTTCTAGAATCCTATACTAGCTATTAATTTTGTCCAGTTAGTGTGTCGTTCCGGCCCTTTACACCTAAAAGAAATCTTTCTGCTAAAGATTTCTAAAGTGTTTCCATAAATTATTCAGGAGATGGCTATGAAAATCATGCGTTCTCTGCTCCTACTCGCCTTGGTCTCCTTTCTGGTTGCACCCACAATATTACAGGCGAAACGAGTGCCAGTAGGAATGGTCTTTGATGTCGATGGAAAAGTTGAATACAGCAAAAATGGCAAGCGTTGGAAGCCAGTACGCCGCAACAAACTCATGTTTCCTGGTTCTATGGTTCGACTGAATGAGGGAAGTAAGGCAAGATTTGCAAATCAAGCCACTCAGGAAACCACCAACCTATTAGCCAATTCTGAGATCAAAATTACTGATTCCGGCATGGAGTTAGTAAGTGGAGAACTGGGTTCTAAAGAAGCGGCCGGAGAACTCTTGGCCGGGTTGGATAAAAAATTTGCAACTACTCAGAAATATACGACAGTTCGACGCTCTGCAAACAAATCGGGCAAGGAACTTACCATAGATCTTGGTAATATGTCCCTCACTGATGAATACCCTATGGTAGCCTGGGAAAGCAAAGGGGTTGAATACGCTTACCGCCTGCACGTTGGTGGTACTTCCTACAATGTTCCAGCAACTACAGAGAAAGTTGTCCTTTATAGAATTGATCCCTTCTCAGAGAGATCTATGAAATATCGGGTTGAGGTACTCAAGAATGGGAATGTCCTGAGTGAGAGTAAAACAAGGAGACTTTCTTGGCTAAGCGGCAAAAAATTGAAAAAGTTTGAAGATGACCTGAATGCTGTCAAGCAATATGACTCTGACGGATTTATGATGGCAGGTGTCCTGAAAGATCATAAGTTACTGGTTCCAGCGATGCAAACTTACGAGTCCTTCTTTAGCAAAAACAATGATGATGAAGATATCAATGATCTACGTCCGTTCATCATTGAAGTGTATGCACGCCTGAAACTAGACTCTTTACAGGAAGAAACAACCAAGGCGTACCAGGCAAACCTCTAGGCAACAACTACTCACCAACTTTGGGCATCTTCTCTCTAGATGCCTCCTCTCCCACCGAAATGTAGAACAGTTCCATGAAAAAGGCACTTCTCCGACCAGATTTTTGGATCACGATCCTTCTTTTCTTAGCCATGATTCCTGCCGAGCAATTTGAGATATTTTCAGGATTAGAAAATCAGCTGCAGGGATATCGCCACATCTTACGGCACACTGCAAATCCTGAAGCTTATGCATTTGCTGAAAATGATATGGTGATTGTTGATACTGACGAAGAGTTCTTTACTGAATATGGAAGTTGGCCACTGCAACGCAAACACATTGCTGAGATTGTAACCAACCTACAGGAATTGGGGGCCAAGGTCGTTGCGCTTGATATGCTTATGGATTTTCCAAATGGCTACGGTGAAGACCCTATTTTGGCAGAAGCACTTGGAAAAAAGCCAAACACCATGGTGGTGGGTCAATTGAATCTTGTAAATGAAGAAATACGTGGAGTCACAGCGGCAACTCCTGTTCTGCAGGAAGCTACCATCGCTGGTTACACCAACCATACTTTGATAGGTAACCGACTCTCCCGGCTTCGTTTCTATGATCAGGCTGTCAATGAACTCAACATCTGGCCTTGGGCAGTTCAAGCATTAGCTATGTATTGGAATATTGAACCACGGCTAGAGGACAACATTCTCTACATTGGAGACAAGGAAATTCAACTGGACCAAAATGGTGATCTTTGGTTGGATTACCCGCTTCACAAACCAGGCGTTACTTTTCTCCATGAATACGCAGGTATCACCGCAGCAATGGTCCTAAATCTTTATGAGGGAGAGATTTACGGTCTGGAAGATTTGGATGAAGATGAAATCTATGAGTTAGAATACTGGGTAAAAGACAAACTCGTTCTAGTTGGTGATACAACCGAAGTGTCTCACGATATTTTTTCAACCCCAGTTGGAGAGATTTATGGGATTGAAATTCTAGCTGATACGATTTGGACGATGATGAATGGCGCCCCTATTCGTCCAGCAAGTAGCAAAGTGGAGGCAGTTGTTCTTATCTGTATGATGTTGTTGTTTTTGTTCATCGCCAGCCGTAATAAGTTTCAAAATATAATATTTCTGCTGGCAATATTCTCATATGCTGGGATTACAATTTATTCCTACGTTTATCATGGATATGTATTGTCAATGAGTTATATCATTCCTGCAATGATTCTCAGTATGCTCGCTACAAACTTCTATCTATTCATGGCAGAGAGACAGCAAAAAGCCTTCATCAAGAACGCTTTCTCTCAATACCTCTCTCCAAGTGTGATTGATGTAATCGTCAAGGACCCCACAAAACTCAGTTTGGGTGGTGAGCGTCGTGAAATGACTGCATACTTCTCAGATGTTCAGAAGTTCTCAACGATTTCAGAGAGTCTCACGCCTGAAGAACTTGTTGCATTACTGAATGAATACCTTACTGAGATGTGCAATCTCATTTCCAGTAGGGCTGGTACTATAGACAAGTTTGAAGGGGATGCCATCATTGCATTCTGGGGAGCTCCCTTGGATCAACCTGATCACGCTAAACTTGCCTGTTTTGCAACAATTGACATGCAAAAGCGTCTGATTGAAATGCGTAAGGACTGGCGAGAAAAAAGTAGCCCCCAACTCTTTGCACGAATGGGGATCAACAGCGGCCCAATCGTGGTCGGTAACATGGGATCACAGCAAAGGATGGACTATACTATCATGGGCGACACGGTCAATCTGGCTGCACGTCTGGAAGGCGCAAACAAGTTTTATAAAACCTTTACGATGATCTCAGGAAATACCTACTATGGTACGGAACACTTGGAAGGTGCCGAAAATTATGTAGATGCAAGAGAATTAGACATTGTTCGAGTGGTTGGTAAAAAAGAACCTGTTCCAGTTTTTGAGGTCCTAGACTTTAAGAATAAGCTCATTGGCCCAATGACCGACGTTCTTGAGCATTATCAAAAGGGCCTTTCTTGTTACAAAGATCGTGATTATCCAATTGCTATCGAGCACCTCCGCAAAGCCTTGACCTTCCTCGAAAATGATGGGCCATGTCTTACCTACATCGAGCGTTGTGAACGCTTCATCAGTGAGCCTCCCCCTGGTGACTGGGACGGGGTTTATACACACACCGAGAAAGGCTAAATTGTTTACAGGAATCGTTCAGGGCAAAGGAGAGATCCTATTCTCGCGGGGTCATAGCGGTGGGCTAAAGCTTCGCATACAGATTGACGAAATGGGTACTGGCTTAGAACTGGGAGCAAGTGTAGCGGTGTCCGGCGTGTGCCTCACTGTTGTATGTTTTAAGGAAGGCGCATGGGCAGAATTCGATATAATTCAGGAAACCTTAGATCGATCAAATCTTGGAATGCTGCAAATTGGTTCTCACACGAATATTGAGCGATCTCTTAGAATTGGAGATGAACTTGGTGGGCATCAGGTCAATGGCCATATCGATTGTAAAGCCCAAGTCATTGAAATCGTTGAGACTCCGGGAAATCGCAAACTCTGGATCGAACTTTCCCCACAATGGAGCAACTATTTAGTCCCCAAAGGTTGGATTGCAGTTGATGGAGTAAGCCTAACAGTCGTTGATGTGGAGCCAGATCGATTTTCAATTTGTTTGATCCCAGAAACTCTCTCCAGAACGACTCTCTGTGACGCAACCCAAACCACCTGGGTTAACCTAGAATTTGATCATCAAACCAAAGTCATGGTTGAATCAATTAAACGGCTCCTACCAAGATTTCTAGCAAAAATTACTTGATACTAAAACATTATCAATCTTTTCTTTCTGTCAGATCAATTTATTACCTCTCCTTAATCAAATGCTAATAATTATGTTCTAGAATTGCTCTCAATTCTTGCAAAGCACGGTGCTAGCCTGGCGTAAAACAGACCTCCATTTGCAATGAGAAAGGTCTGAAGCACAATAAGCCCAGGAGAAAAATTTTCAGCGAGACCAGCGAAACTTTAGCAACTGGATGAGCAGTTTCGGCTGATCAAAGAAAAAGTGATCTCCGAATTTGAAAAAGGAAATTCAAACGTTCGTGCTCTGATTACAGAACTAAATATCTTTGACTACATGGAGTCGATAGTAGATCACGCAAAGAAGATCTTTGAGGACGTGGTTTATACAGTTGAAGCAGAGGCTATTCGGCACTCTTCATTTGCAAACACACTCAGGAACCTTTCAACCTGATTCAGCTTCCTCTGATCGTCTTTCAGGAATCATGTTGTCATCTGTTTTGGGAAGATTCAATGGTCGCCGCCTTGATTTGGGTGGAGCAGGTCTTCCCGAAACTGGAATCTCATATCGTTCATGCAGTAAGGTCTCCCTCACACCAATTTCAATCACGTCTAGATCCAATCTGACCGTGGGCACTCTGGGCTCGAACAGCAGAGTAATAGGTAAAGAAACTTCTACGGAATTACCTGCCTCCAGCCAATGCAATTGTTCAGGCCAGTCTGGATCTGCCATTCCCCTCCAGATATTTATCCGGACCTTAACCAACCGCGATAAAGCTGTTGAGTTTGAGAGCTTATAAATGATCTCTCCATCGGTTCTTCCACTTCGTGAATCGATAGCTTCAGTTGATTCAAACTGGAGACGCGTCAATAATAGTTTTTGCGGACTCTCCTGACGAAACCTCATATACAACCTCTCCAAGCTTCCCACCCATACATCTTGTCGGGTACTACTCAAGCTTTGCCAAGCGTCCAGCATTCTTTGAATGTCGCTCTCATCGCCTATCTGGGCTAGAACTTGAGCGAATCGCCAATTTTCTTGGCTTTCTGAGGTCATCATCCCTTGACGCAAAACAGGTAATGAAGCCTCAGGCCAAGTCAAAAAAGCCAACCTTGCTTGCCAACGATCCTCAGCGGTGCCAATTTCAAGTGCCGGAAGCCATTTCGTCCAAAGTTGATGCTTCCAATGACTGGAAATCTGAGCTTGGGAGAGCACTGGCCAAAAAAGTACAGCTAGCAAAAGAATTCGCAATTGCATGCGACCCAGATTACAGAATTGTGTTTTAGTGGACAAAATTGGGTCTAATTATTCTAGTAGTTCTTTTGAAGGAGTACAAGCAAGGAGGTTAGGGGGGAAGCATCAATTCTCCCAACGAGATTTTTTAGGAAGATTCGGCGATTGGAATCCCCTTCTCTTCGCGTTGGGCAAGTCGTAGGTCTGGACGCCCCTTGATCGATCCAGTTAATGTTTTGAGGTTAGCCCCTCTGTGAGCTTGCATTGGCTCTTCAATTAGATCAGCAACTTGGCGCAGTGTGTAATTGTATTGTTTGCTGACTTCAATCAGACGACCACCTTCTACAAACTCCGGAGAGCTTTGATATTTTTCCAGATTATTGATGACAACCACATGTTTCAAGGCTTCTGGCTTTAAGTAAAGCAGGGTCCGCTTATCATTTAATTCAGGTTCATCCATCTCATCCGCTGATAGTTGTGCCTCAAACTTGAGCCAGTGCATCATTCCCCCCAGCAAGTTACTCATTCGGGACATGGTTCTCCTTACAAGTAAATCATTCATGGTTTATTTGGGTTAGGAACCAGAAAAGCACTCGCCATATGCTTATCAGCTTTCTGTAGTTCCCTTTGTAAGACCACCGCCTTTTTCCGGTCATCAAAGGCAGGTACTTGAACCCGAAAGTATTTTATAGTCTGCTCAGTTGATTTTTTGATAAACGAAACTTCTCCTATTAACATCCCATTCAGCTTTTTCACTAATTTTTCAGGTTTTTGTCCCTTGGGAATTTGGCCCAAGACCAGCTGAAATTTGCTTCGAACACTTTCTAGATAAGCTTTTGCGTTGATCTGATTGACGTTGTTTATCTGCTCGGCCAATCGTTTCCCATTTTCTAGGGTAAATGCTTCTCTAGAGACAATTTCAATAATAGTTCTTTTCGAAATGAATGGAACAACTCGAACTGGAAGTTGGGGATACAGACGCTCCATTATTTTTTGGAAGTCGAACACACACTTCTCGGTAATACAACTTGCAAGCTGGACTAAATAGCTTGGCTCATTAAGATTGTGAGGACCTGTATAAATAGGATTGTTCTTAGAGGTTATTTTTTTAATTTTTGGCTTTGCTAACTTATGGTTTAGGTTACCAGTTTCTTCAATGATTTGATTTTTAGCAGTGGTTTCTATTTGCTTGATCTTCTCGTTTCTGACAGATGGTGGAGGTGCCACGGTAACCGGAGGTGGTGCAGGTTTCTTATCCTCGGTCGAATTTTCCATACGCGCTTCCACCAAGGCCGGCTCCTCAACAATCGGCCCTGACTTTCCGTACTGCTCTGCAGGTGGGTCTGTCAAAGCTGGACGAATTGAAGACTCAGGTAGATCCAACGTTGGAACAAGTGGCACCAGCTTTTCCATACGACTCCCAGTTTGGTTCGGTTCACCTGTGCCCCCCGGAGCAGGTGCCTCGTCCTCCTGGTCAAGCAGCGGAACAACAACTGTCGGTGGCAGGTTTGATAATACCTGCAACGAAGTTATCTCCGGGCCAGTCGTCCAGAATTGGCTACTGCCAAAACCCATCACCACCCCCAACATATTTGAAGCAACTGCTGTCGCAAAAAGCTGCTTTCTATATAGAACAAGATTCCCCTTAAATTCACCAAGATTGATTGAGCGATTTGAAACCTGTTGATCTTCATTGTGCGCAACCTTTTGTGGAGGATCTGCTGATTCAGAGGCTGCACGTACTTGGTCTTCAGAGATTTTCTCCAGACCAGACAAATCTTCATAAAATGCGTCTACTTCATTGGTCACTTCCAGAGAATTTGATTTATTATCGTCTAGCTTTGTTCGAGCGCCCTCCTGTGGATTCTCCACACCTTTGAACAAAGACGGAATTGGAGAATTTTGTTGCGCCATACCTAAAACTTAAAATATTATTTTATTTACATGTGAAAATAAATTTCATTCATAATTCTTGAAAATTCAGTAAGATAAATACCTAATGTGAGTATGTTATTATGAATACATACTCACTGCTGCAGAATGTATGCCGCAAAAAAATCTAAGAAAAATTGGAATATTGTTATTATCAAATAGTTTACTTTCTATCCTGCTAAATGCATGCTATAAAAGCATCTTGATAATTAATTGAAGTGTCTTTCATAATTGGGGCACCATTGAACAATGATTGGGGAGAGACATTGGAAACGACTAGTTACTCAACTCGCGCTGAAGCTTTAAGGGATGAACTTAACCAGCTCTTCGGTTCACAAGAGCGAAATATTGATCAGGCCACTCGAAGTTTGAAAGTCTTGGCCCACCCAGCTCGCCTGAAGATTCTGTGTGCACTACGAACCGGTGAACAAACAGTCCAAGGTCTGGAGTACTGCACTGGCTTGAAGCAAACCACCTTGTCACAACACCTCTCACTTCTTCGTTCCAGAGATATTGTAACATCGAGGCGTGAAGCCAACTTCTCCTTCTACCGGATTGCCAATGATCGTATCTTGGAATTATTCGCGTTGATTAAAGACATCTACTGCCAAACCTGAGAGAAAAGAAAGGAATCTCTGCCAATTACTTGCGAGTAACTCATTCAATTTTTATAATATTTGTAGTTTGACCGGAGAAATGGTCTTTCCAATGATTGTTCCCTGCCCACTTTGTACTCTCCTGAAATTAATCATCGGTCTACCCTTCTGTTGAATGATTGGATTTGTTAAAAGCAATTTACTGGTATCTCTAAAAAAAGTTATCAAAAAATAAAAGTTCTTCCTGGATGAACTCATCAATAAAATCTTCAAAAGTTAAACTAAGCCAGGTTTACTGGAGATGAAATATCTTATCGATCTGATCAACAAAAGGCTGATCCATCCTGTTCTGCATAGCATGGCCTCAGTCAGTCAAGTCAGTTGGGGAGTAGGAATCGGAATGTTTCTGGGTTTCACACCCACGGTAGGAATACAAATGTACCTAGCTGCTTTAATTTGGGGTGTCTGCCGTTATCTTTTGAATTTTAGATTTAATCTTCCTGTCAGTGTTGCAATGGTTTGGATCAGTAACCCATTGACAATGGTACCAATGTACTATGGCTTTCTCACGACAGGCTGCTGGGTACAGGGCAAAGAGCTGTTAACCTATGCAACTTTTGAAAATCGTCTGACCGAGATCCTCGGCATGGAGGGTGTATGGAGTCCTATCGTTTCAGGGGCAGAGTATTTACTTATTGAGTTGGGGGCTCCAATGATGCTGGGGAGCTTATTCTACGCTTTCCCAATTGCAATTGGCAGCTATTTTTTAACCTACTATGGGTTGCTGCGACACCGACAACACAAAGCCTATCAAGCACAAATGAGCTACGAAGATTGGTGTGCCGCACATGAAATTGTACCGTAATGCCAAAATCTTCCTCACAACTGAATTTTGAATTAGCAAGGCTTGCAAAATCTGGCAACGATGAGGAAGCTCGTAAATTACTCCTTGCAAAAGAACTGAGTGAGGCCGACGAACGTAAATGGCTCTATCACCTAGGTAACTTAATTCACGCAGCTGGGCGCCCTATTCAAGCTTCCGGAATTTGGCGCGAAATCGGTACCCCTCCACAAATTTCAACTCATGACTTATCTTTGGTTACCCTCCTTCGTCGGTGGTGGCCTCCTGTACTAGCTACGATTGGTGTTCTTACAATTTTCTACACGCTTTTATTTACTACTTTCCCAAGACCCTTTGACCTGTTTCAATTTATGCAGGCGATGAATAACCAGCAACAGAACCAAAACGTCTGGAAATCCTTCTGGGATAAGGGCCGACCTTCTTGGCGTAGCTCAGATCTTTATGTACAGGGAGATCAGTTGGTCCCAATGCTTCAAGACACAATCGCCAAATTACTAGGGAAAGAAACAAAAGAAAAGACTGCTAAGGATGAGTTGGCCAAGTGGCTTCAAGAATATGAAAATAAACTCTATGGAGAAGGGTCGAGTGGTCTGAATTACCACATCGTAGTCGCCAAGGGGTTGTTTAACTCTCGAGCTTTTGAGGACGCAATCGATATTCTTGAACAAGGATTAGAAGTAGAAGAATCTGTAACTAAACGTAGTCAGATTTATCAGGAATTAGGGACTACATACTATTATAAAGGTTACGAACTTCAGCCCGACGGCTTAGCGCGCTACGATCTTCCACTTGTGCGCAAATCAGTGGAAGCTTATGAACAGGCGGCGCCTTATAGCAGCAATCCTTACTTATTTGGTAATCTCGGCTGGGGCTATTATTTATTAGCTGAATATGAAAGAGCTATAGAATACGGAGAACAAGCTCTGCAATTGGCGCCGAGTCTCAATTACGTTCGGATGAACCTTGGCATCACCTACCTGCGCTTGGGAGAACTGCAGGATTCTCTCGATTCTTATGCAAGTATTCTGGATTACAGACCGGATCACACGGAATATGAAGGAGGAATTAGAGATCTTCAGGAACTCATCAGAGAATTTCCAGGGCAGTATCCGTTCGGACACTTTCTACTCGGTTATCTATTTCAAATGCAGGGTAACTATCCCTCTGCGCAAGATGCCTACACGCGCTACCTAAAGGAAAGCTACATTCCTTATTGGCAAGCACAAGCTCGTCATCAGTTGAATGAAATGTCTAGGGATTAGATTTAAGTACGATATTCAATTGAAACAGCATTGATTGCCAGTTGCCCTTCTCCCATCTCAACAACAGACGCTATTTTGTAGCGTTTTCCCTCAAAATAGAAAATTCGCTCTGGGTGAAGGGCATTGATTTCAAAGTGCAGATCAATGCTGCGCGTGTATCCTAACAATCCATAGGCTCGGACTGTTGTAGCCTTTGCACTTTCTTCATTTGGAGAAGAAATTTGTAGGTCAGCCGGGGTTTGAAGGTTGGCGGCAGAAACTGAAGTTACTGCTTCTGGATGAAAAGGAGAGCGGTAGTTATCCGAAGAAGAAACTGAAATTTCTGGGATATCTGAACCTGGACACATCTGACACCTCGGGGGATAGTTTCAAAACCTCTACTTCTCAAAGATTTACTTACACTTTGATGGATAACAGCAACTTGCTCCCATGACGAGCCCTACCAAACTCTAAAGCTTTTAGATCATGCAGAGATTGTACAGTCGATTGAAAGGAATCAACAGCGAGGGAAATCCTTATGAAGAAATTCTGATTGAGGCTTTTGGCCTTGAGTAGATAAACCAACAACTGCATCATCATGGATTTCTCAAGCTGCAAATCAATTCAGTGGAGCCATAACAAATACAGGAACCAAAATAGCTAGGCTGAATGAGACGGCTGGTCAATGGAAGAAATTTGCAAACTCTGGGCTGCCTATTAAAGATTACTTACACTTCCTAATTAGTTCGCAAAGTGACAGAACTAACAAGTTTCGCCTACATAGTGTTCTTCTGCATCTTGAATCAGGAAATTCGCTAAAGGAATCCTTTAAGTTTGCACAAGGCTTTCCAGATTTATTAGCTCGACTGCTAGCCGTTGCTGAAAATTCTGATCAACTGCCAACAATTTTGAGAGCTCTTCAACAACTTTGTGCTCGTTGCGATGATGGCCCTCGCACTTCTCCTGTTGCTTTACATACCTCTCTTCCAAATGAGAAGGACTGTATAGGAGAGGCCGTGCTTGCTTTTTTGAAGTACTTTTCCTAACGTCTTTAAATAAAGTTTTTTAAATCTTAATAATACTGTCTCCGATCTTGGTGGCCTAAGGTCTCGGCAATGGCTTCCTAGACGATGGGTGGTTCCGGAAACAGAATCGCCTCCCATGTTTGGAAAGGAGATTCCCACATGCTCGACAGCTTCGGTCGAAATATAAACAAGTTGCGCGTTTCCCTTGGGGAATCCTGCAACATGGCTTGCACATACTGCGTCACGAGTATCAAGGATCATATTCCAGATCCTCATGCACTCTCCAGTTCAGACCTGCTCAAATTAGTCTCATTGCTGGTAAGGCATTCCGGTATCACCAAAATTCGGATTACAGGTGGCGAACCACTGCTCCACCGAGATCTGCTCAGTTTCATTGATGGTGTGCGGCAACAAGATGTTGAGAGTATCGGCCTAACTACCAACGGCTTAAATTTGCACAAATTGGCCGTACCCCTTAAAGAGGCAGGCCTGGGTTCTGTCAACATCAGTTTAGACTCTCTAGATCCTGAAAATTTCAGAAGACTAGGGCGTGCTGGACGCCTAGAACGTGTGATAGAGGGGATTGAAAAGGCTCTCGCTGCGGGACTACGTATCAAACTTAATATGGTGGTTATTCGAGGAGCCAATGACCATGAGGTGGTTGATCTTCTTGACTATGCTATTGAGAGAGAGATTGAGCTAAGGTATCTCGAGCTCATGCGAATGGGGCCACTTTTCCAAACAGAGAATTTTCCACTTTTCCCAATGAATGAAATTCTCGAATTGATCGGTCGGCATTACTCTTGGCGAAAGGTTGAGGCCGAGCGCGATGCTACCGCCCAACGCTACTGGGTACCTGGAGGATACTTTGGCATCATTCCCAATGAAAGCGCGCCTTTTTGTTCTACCTGCTCCAGATTACGGTTAACCTCTGGTGGCCAGCTAGTTGGCTGCTTAAGCAATCCAACACCTACTTCTATTCACCACTTGTTAAACCAGCAAGAAGTTGCTAGTGAATTGAACGAGCGAGTTGCCCACTCGATTGCTTTCAAGGAACCAGTTGCTTTCACCGGATCCAACATGGGAATGTCTCGTATCGGAGGTTGACAACCGTTTCTTATCAACAAATCTCCCCACGTTAATATTTTGCAATCCTGACCCCCGAGTTTCGAAAATTCAGGCTGTAATTTCCCTGTCCAGATTTCTCAAAGGAGCTTCCTGATGCCTTCACCCATCTCTTTCCAAGCCATACGAATTTTTGAAGAAGATGGCAAATTTGTGCAGCGCATTATAGAGCGTAGTACAGAAGATTTGCCAGAAGGAGAGGTGTTGATTCAGGTGCATTACTCTTCACTAAACTACAAGGACTCACTCTCTTCATCAGGCAATCGTGGGGTAACACGTCACTACCCACACACTCCAGGAATTGATGCGTCCGGTATTGTTGCGGCTTCCACTGACCCTGATTTCAAGGCTGGAGATCCGGTTGTTGTCACCAGTTATGATTTGGGAATGAGCATAGATGGAGGATTCGGTGAATACATTAGGGTTCCCGCAAAGTGGATTTTACCTCTACCAGAAGGCCTGAGCTTGCAGGAGACAATGATTTACGGGACTGCTGGTTTTACAGCTGCTCAATCGTTTTGGGAATTAAAAGTAGCGGGCTGTATACCAGATAACGGCCCTGTTTTAGTGACTGGAGCAGCTGGAGGGGTCGGTTCAATCTCAGTCCGATTATTGCTTAATGAAGGATATGAAGTAGCTGCAGTCAGTGGACACGATCATGGGAAAGCACTGCTGAGAGAACTAGGTGTGAAACAAATCCTAGATCGTGAAGAAGCAGTTGATTCAGGAAATCGTCCACTTCTTAAGCCACAATGGAATGGAGTGATCGACAATGTCGGTGGGATACCCCTAGCCACAGCTTTGAAAACCACAAAGCCAGGTGGGGTCATCACAACTTGTGGAAATGTTGCCGGTGCAGAACTATCAACAACTGTTTTTCCCTTCATCCTGCGAGGACTCAAATTAATCGGGATTGACTCTCAAAATTGTCCTTATGGACTGAGGAAACAACTTTGGCAATACTTGGCAACCTACTGGAAGTTGCCGAACCTAAAAGTTGGTCTGAAGGAAGTTTCGATGGAGGGGATATTGAACGAAATCGAATTGATGTTACGTTCAGAAGTCAAAGGCAGAGTTGTTCTGCGGCACAAAGCCGCAGAATAGGGACAGGATGCACTCAAGGAGCTTGCAATGCTTTTTTGCTGGAATTTGCAGTACTTTCTATCAAATTGTGAATGGGGTTGATTTCACCAATGTCATTGATGTTTGTAATAGCTGACTCTTGATTATGACCTAACTTTAAGGTTATGGAGTAGGTATTTGAATTCCCCGAGATGTCAGTGGCTGTAAACGAAAGCTTCGCTCCATCACCCATGTAGCGCCCAGCAGAATCGCTAGTGCCAGTTGGGCCTGAGAGAGTCACCTTTGTTTGATTGTTGTTCAAAATCGCTGTGGATTCAGTAAAATCTACACCGATCATATTTGTTGGACTACCCACAGTGTAAGTAGCTGTTGCAGAAACTATATTCTCTAAGAAATTGAAGGTCAACTCTCTTGGATTAGATATATCATTGGCATTCGTTTTATTGTCTGCCGCAATTCCATCAATATTCACATCAAGGTAAACCTTACGATATACCTTGAGTGCCAAACTAGCCCCATTAGTTGATGCAATCGTTTCAGCAACTCCAGTATCTGAATTAGTTACACTTGGTGGAGATAGATGGAGGACATATTCAATACCCCCAACTTCAATACCATCAATCACAAGAATATCGTTAGATCCGATTGAAGTTTTGTCGACAGTTGTATTATCTGTTGTGAAAGTGTAGTCCGGTATCCCAACAATCAACTTCGTAGCGTTATCGACATCAAAAGTTCCATTATCAACCCCTACACCATTGGTTACTCCATTGGCTAAAGCTACTGATTGTCTCATTAAAGTAGTTGTCGTTTGGTCAGTTAAACTAGTGTTGTCATTATCTAAATATCCCCTTATGTAAGCCTTGCTATTAGCATTTTTCTTGAGAACAGTACCACTTGAAAAAGTAATTACAGCACGTGTTCTCGTATTATTGTTAGTGGAGGCATTGTCTTGAGCATTTGTACCTGCACTATTCCAAAAACGATATAGGGGATAATCGTTTTGAGTTGCATTATCACTGTTGTTATCGATCGTATTGTTCACGTCTCCATTTATTGTTGGTCCAGCATCAAAATATAAACCACTACCAGTAAGATGGGTACCATTATCTGCTCCTGTTCCAAACGCACTAACAATTTGTAGCCCATGACCTGTTACTTCCATGAGAAACACATTATCATGCGAAACGCTTGCATTTTTGGCTATCAGCTTTGGGACTAAACCGTCACTTCCAACTAATCGTGGACCAAATTGGTTAGAGCGATTTTCCACAGGTCTACCTTTGTTTGTAATATAAGAATCATAGTATTCGACCAAGCTCCAAGAATTATAGTTGTGATCAGTAATGTTATCATAATTCAGGAAGAAAGTCGGATCCCCACCATCAAGCTCATTATCCCCAAGATTATTCCCACTTACGTTATCAGTCGCATTTAAACTATTAGTAGTTTGGTGACTAAGTGCATTGAAGAAATTGCTGTAATCATTTGTTGCGTTATCTGGGATCGATACTGTCAAAGTATTTCCAGTAGCAGCTGATGTATAGGTTGCACTACTGATCGTAGTATTATTAAAAACACTGTTAGTCGATCTTGACCTGTAAACGTTACCTGATCCTCCTGAGGCTATTGGCTCAAACACATAAGTTGTTCTTAAAGAAGAACTACCATTGTCACCAAAACCATGAACAACAAAACCTTTTCCAGCTAGTACTGGCTGATCGAATGTGATCGATAGCCTTATCTCACTTTGAGTATCTGAAGTAGTAATGCTTGTCGCCAGAGGAGGAGAAGCGTCTACAAATACGACTCCTCTTCCATTTCCTGAGGTTGCGGAGACATTGTCGGAATCAGACATTCCAACAATTTGCATCAGACTTTCCTTGCTGATTCCCCCTGATTCTGTGTTGGCAATAAAAGTCTGATTGTCACTGGTGAAATGCTTGCTTGCATCAATTGTCCTCCAGTCGGTTAGCTTGATGTTCATGTAGTCTTTACCATCGACTGCATTGATACCAACAATGTTCTGACTCAATTCACCATTCGGTATATTATTTTGCCCCAAAGCACCTAGTGTACTTGCAAAATTTGAAAAATTTGTGATTTGGGAGATGGGTTCAGTCAAATTAATCTTAACTGATCTCTCGAAACCGTAGATTGTTTGAGATAGGGTGCCGCAACCGAATGGTCCGCTTAAAATATTAGCTGTAGCTGTTGTGCCTCCAGTCAGATTTACTGTATAGGTTGATGAGATGCTGTAGCCGGCTAAAGTAGTTGGAATTGTATTTTGATTACTATCGTTGTCACTGATTGGAGATGCGCCTGTGGTAGCAATACCAGCCGAGTTGCTTGGATACCAACTACCCGTAAAGCTACCAGTCACATTCGACAATTGCGCCGCATAGTATAAACAGGTTGGCCCTGCAGGGATTGTCTGGGTAGTTGCCCAAGCATTGTAATCTGCAGTTGTGTAGAATTCGTCACTTCTCCCTGTAGAGGTTGTGCCGGAGGCATTCAAACTACTTCCAGGTGAGTTCACTGCCAACAGTGGGGTAATTTCTGAGTTTCTAAGGCGTTGATCTGATACAGCATTGTATGAAACATTATCTAAATCTTCCGCACTTGATGCTACGGTTGCCAATGAGGAATTATCCGCCAAATCCCTGAATCCAAATTTATCATATATAGATGATGTTAAGTTATATTTTGGAAAATAGTAAAGATCAGCCATTTTGGCTGAAATGCTGGCTACATTTGTTGGGTTAGCATCAAATTCTACAATCATCTTTGCAGTAATATCCGGATCACTTACATTGTCAAATTGACCATAATTATATCTTGAAGTGTCTTGGCCAGAGTGGTTGCTATGCTGAACAGCTACATGTGGTTCAAAATTATCAGCTAATGTCACGGTTTTAGCTGAAGTAGTAATTGTTGCATTACTACTATCTAGCCTCGTTATTGTTATAGTTGAACCTACATTTGCACCACTGACATGAATCTCAAAAACTCTTGATTCATCGACTGTAAAATTGTCATTATTACTCGTTCCATTGTCAAATGAATAGCTAAGATTATCATTTATATCGTAGCTAACAAACTGTTCACCAGTAAAATCTAAAGTGACATTATCACTATCAACACTAGAAGTAGTATTTGTATTACTATAATTATCAATTCTTCTTATTATTGCATCGAATAATTCAGCTACCCTGGAAACATTATCATCTTCTAAGAAAGTCAATTTTTGGTTATTAGAAATCGTACTATAAATATTTTGACTCGGCTTGATTGAATACTTAGTCAATTTCTGTGCTAAAATTACTGGATCACCTGCATTAGGAACTGCTCTGTTTTCTATGGTATCACTTTTCACTGTTGAAATGTTCCCGGCAAGATCTTTAAACCAAGCATAAACTATCTTAGATCCAGTTCCATTACTCAGTTTATAATTCAGAGAAGTCGAAAAAACTTTGTTAACGTTTGTAGACCTCCAATCTGCAGAACCAATTGACGGTTGGGTAGAATTTTCACTGTAAAAATATCCAGCAATTCCAGAATCATTTGTTCGGTTATCTGTAGACTTTAACAATAGAGTAACAGTCTGATTAGTTGTTGTGCTATTGTCTGCTGTTACTATCTCAATGCTTGCAGTATAAGGTTTGTTCAAATCAATTATCACACTGTCTTGGGCGCTGGTAGATATATTATTGCTAGTATCTTCCAGCCAAAGGTAAATTGTTTTGGTCCCAACGGGATTTTCCAGAAAGGTATAGGTTGCTGATGTTGAATAATTTTGCCAGCGGCTATCACTTGATAATGGTGTAGATTGGCTAAACTCAGTGAGCAACATCTTACCAATCATAAAATTATCTATGCCACCAATACTGACTTGGACAGTATCACTATTCACGTGAGATAGACCGTTTGCAATTGAAATATTGAGATTGGTAGGTGCCGCGTTATCCTGCAATTGAATAGTAGCGATTGCTGCAGAACTGACATTCCCAGCTTTATCTCTAACCCATGCATACAATGTCTTTTTTTCGGCTACTGCATTTGCAAACGAATAATTGATCAATTGCGAACTGTAAATCTGCCAATTTGCATCAGCGAATGGAGGTTCTGCATTACTTTCAGACAGGTTATAGCTAGCAACCACACCTGAATCAGAAGCATTCAAAGTAGCTGAAATTGTAGCAGATGTTCCGTTTGTGATTGAAAAACTAGAAATCGTTGGTTTTGTCGTATCTACAGTGAATGCTGGGATAATCAATGACTCTGATTTTCCTACGTAATCAGTGATAACTAGGGTACAATTGCTATAAGTACCATCTGCTAAAGTCCCCAGATTTATGAAATTTGTGCCAACATTTGCCTCTAAACTTTTTTCTGTACAACTTTCCTTAACAGTTCCCGAAATTAGAGACTGGAATAAAATTTTTGGAGTTTGATCAGATGTAGAACCAATTTCCGTGTTGATGGTCAAAACAGATCCAGTAACCTCAGAAATTGTGTTTCCTCCACCTAATAAATTTGCGAGAGAATTCCCATCAACATCTGAATAATTTAGAGCCTCCTGTTGTATTCCTGTTGTTAGTTGAGCGGTGATTGTACCTGAAATGCTGTAACCACCCACAACTTGCTGAGTTTCAGCCTTAGCCAACATAACAACTTTTTCCAAGTTCAATTTTTGCCCCCCAAAAGTGATGGTTCTTGCTTCTTTCAGAACTGTTTTACCAATACTCTGGGATATTGCACTGGTGGTAGCACTTTCTGTTGGATCTAAAGATGTCCAACCTGACCAGACTCCATTAACAGCTTTTCCAATCATCCCTTCAGCTTCGCTTGGTACTATTCCGTCTATTTGATTCAAATCATTGATTATAGCAGTAAGACCCACTGAGATGTGTTCATCCCAATTTGTTTCCATCTTTTGCCAATCTTGCCATTGACTCATTCCTGTTACGAAAGCCTGACCCAATTGCTTGTTGGTTTCTTCCCAAAAAGTACGCTCGGCGTTCGAATAGGCAGCATTAGCAGTCAAGAAGGTAGTACCTAACAAGCTAGGAACCAGTTGATTAGCTCTTTCAGACTCACTGAATCCAAGAGATTCTAAGGAACTAATCAGTCCTTCCAAAATTCCAGCAAGCGCAGTTGGTGCTTCATCTGTTGATGCTTTAGCCAGCGAAAGTTGGCTTACACCAGTCTTCAATAAATTACTGACAATCACAGATTTGTTGTCAGTGTAGAATTTTTCTCTGCCTGGCATGATGGCAACTAATCCAGATGAGACCGCCGACAACGCAGATTTCCTGACAGAAGGGGTAGTGACTTTTCCAGCCATTCCCTTCAATGAGCCTGTCATCATAGCTTCCAAGATTTTGCTTAGTTCTTCCGAATTGGCTAATCCTGTGTTAGTCAACTCCCCTCGAACACCTTTGACAATTGCATCAATTTGAGTGCTTGTAATTGGTAAGATTTTATTATTGCTCCTTGTGACACGAGAAGTTGAATATCCAGCTGATATCCGCAATCTATCCTCAAACTCATTGGTTACTATGTCTACAAGAGAAATTGTGTTATCAAGAACTGTCGTAAAAACCATTGGGATGAGGTCATCTGTTAAGTAGTTCCCAGCTGGATCTTGAATCCACTTTTTGAGCTTTAGTTCATATTTTGTGTTGTATGCAAGGTTGCCTACGGGATAAGCCGTAAATGATCGGTTATCATTCCCCACGTCAATTTGGGATCTCAGTGGTATACAGGATAGAAAATTATTTGAGGAAAGTTGGACCGTTGCCCCACAGGTAGAGTCAGTGGCGGTGGTTACAGAACTAACTTCAACTGGCTCATCAAAAGCAAATTTCAGCGAGGCTCCAATTGATACTCCTGTGCTGCCATTACTCGGAACAACCGCATTCGCCACCACATTGGGACTCGTACTATCTATTTCGACTACTGGCTCAGGTTCGGGGACTGGACTTGCACTTTCACTAGTCTCATCTGAAGAACAAGCAACAACCAATACTCCCAACATAATTGAGATAATGAGCAGATTAAACACGTATTTTGACATATTCATATCAGTATCTTTGTTCAAAAATGTGAAAGTATCAGAAGCAGTTTAAGGCAGGATTTGTAGAGAATTAGGTCATTCAAGTCTATTGCCAAGAATCATTTGACTGCGCTGGTCTCTACTTTTGCATTGCTATTGTAAAATCTTCCTAAAACCCATGCCTCAAAATTTTTCGTAAATAAAACAATAAATTCAAATTGAAAGAATGTTTTTTTCTAGAGAAGTAATTTTATCTATCGACAATGTATTCAGCCCAGATCAGGTAAGTATGTAGTGGATGAAGAGTCGCCTTGTTGCCTTCAGCTAAGCGTACCGTGGTAATTGAATTATGTTTTTGCCACCGTAAGCCTGCTCTCCATCGTTCCATAAATTTAAATGTTGGCCCAAACTCAAATCCCCAAGTAGATTGTCCATTTTCAATTGAGTCAGAAAAGTAAGCTTTCCCATCTTCTTGCAGTCTATAATTCATACGGTTTTCCGACCATCCACCCATCAGACTTCCCCGCAAGCCCAAACCATTATCGGCTTCCCAAGCAATTCCAAAATTTCCAAGCAGTTGGAACTGTTCAAGATCAATCGATCTGGTCAAATTCATTTTTCTTAGCGTTCCTCTTTGATTACGATAGGATTGGCTGATCCCCGATAACAAAATTGGTGTAAGAAATTTCTGCAATCTTATTTCTAGGTGATTTCCCTTTAACCTTGTTCCTGTATCTGTTTCAAAAAAACTAGTTTTAGCCTGGCCAATATTCAGTTGCCAAATGAGTCCAGATGAAAAATCCCACTTAACAGCCCCCGTCTTATTAGAATGATCATTGTTTTCAATAAAATTATTGGTATCTTGCTGATATACTGGCGGATTATTCAGAATAACGTTATTTTTCAAATTTTCTGGGTGATCACTTTCTTGGTAGTAGCTTTCTTGTGAAGATAATGCATCTGTTGTAGTTAGTTCTTCAGAAGTAAGGACAGCCATCAATATCTGTTTGGAAGCTATTTTTTCTTGCTTATTTTCTTCGTTTAAAAATTTGCGCTGTTGCAATCCACGATTGGAAGATTTTAAATGTGATTTTTTGTTAGGTAATAAAATATTTATTTTTGTTCCATAATTTTGTGTGATCTTAGAATAGGTTATTCCAAATTTTCGGCAGAAGTCGCCTACGAATTTGATATCCAAATCTATTTGCTGAAATTGTTGGATTAACTCCTTCCTGTCCGGCTCTGAGCAGAGGATATTTGGGTCGGATGTCGGTTCTTTTGCTAACAGAAGAGTAGTCGATAGGCAACAACCCATCGTTAACTGAAGAACCTTATATACCAGGTTTTCCAATGAAAAAATTTGTAGCCGATTTAGCACTGGCCCCCCAGTTATTAGTTTCACCCAATAATTTGGTGAATCACACGCAGAACTCGCCAAGGTTCCAAGCAAAATTGAGGCAAATGGATAGTTGCAAAAATTTGTAGATAATTTCGAGGCAGAGAGTCTCAGATCAACCGAAACTAAAATTTTAGCATTTTTAGAGATTTATTCTTGATGGGAGGGGAGCTAAAGTATTGATTACATTCAATACTTATATATTAAGATTACATTTGGAAGAATAAGTAGTAGCCTTTTGACTCATTCAAAGGCAGCGATCCTCAAGCTACTGATATTTGGTCATGAACATTCTGATCTAGGTAGTCGAACCGAGCCATGTCAAAAATCTCGTGAAGCTCTAGGTCAATTACTTCGATGTAGTGATTTAGCAGATGTAAATCCATTTCAGCGACCCAACCACTTCTGCCGTAGCGATGATGCTTTGCCAAGCTCTTCAAGGCTGTAGGGTGGTCTTCACAGACATGGATCGGCACTTCCGGAAATTTATTCAAGAAAACTACGAAAAACATCTATACTCGAATGAATTTAGTTTAAATTTTAATTAAATTTATACATCAAGATTTGATTTTGTCACTTAAAAGTCAAGTATTGTTTATTTCATTTCACTGCAATTTTTTTGAAATTCAAAAGTTTCAAAATTTTCATACAATCCCTAGATTAAATCTATATAACGAAATTATTTTGACACATAATATCTAATTTGGTTCATTATTTTTGTATTTTGCCAATATTTTGTTTGGCATCAGCTAGTTGAGTGAAACGAAAGATTTCGATCTTGCTGATGAAGTAGTAGCTAGTTTGCAAAAATATAAATTTCTTAGGAATCTCGTTTTAGAACATTTCATGGGCCTCAACAGCTATTTGAAGAAAGATTTTCTCTTGAATAAGTTTTTCAAAAGAGAAATTACTCCCCTGCACAAAATTTATCATCTCAATATGTCTCCATAATGGTAAGAATTTTGAGCTCTAAAACCTAATCTTCTTATGAATAAATTGGTCTGGAGATACGCTGAAAAATATTTTCATCAATCCAAGGCAGATTACAATTCCATTTGGCCTCAGCACATTAATAGCCGGACACTTAGGAATACATGACCCGCTAGTTTCAATACTCACACAAAAACCTTCTTGATTTGGAGATATTCTGATGAGCTCTTCAGTCTTTGTCAGATCTATGATATTTTCAAAGCAGCTAAATTTAGCGACTTAATTTGGCCGACTCCTACCAAACAAATCACCATTTTTTCCAGCAATATTATTGCTGACAATTCCACTGGGCTTAGCCCAAAGTCAATAACATTTCTCACAACTTGACTCCTCCATCATTGAACTGTACTGCACTTATTAGCTCCGCTATACGTGTAAAAAGTTTCGTCTTGAAAGGAAATATTCTCTGGGAATTCAAGAAAGATATTTTCCAGAGACCTCAGGACGTTGGTATTTGCTCCGGCATCCGCTAGGGCCATTCTTCTCTCAGTTGAACAGAGCACTATTTCCCCATAGTGACAGTAGTAGCAATAATCACAACCTAGCATGTAATTTAGGCCCCTATCTGTCCAACTCTGACGTTACTGGCACAAGCTCAAGTTTAGACAGCAACTCCCGCTGGCCAATGTCAAACCATTATTCCCTAATGAACACCCAATTCAACAGGCCTGGAGCGATAAAAATGCAAGCCGCTACAACAAATTCCAACTGCCTTCATCTAAACCAAAACCTCACTCAATCCTGGTTTTACATAGAAAAATTCCTTCGCTTTCAGCAATTTGTTTCCCTAAAAGGGCAGCACTCATTTTTTTCGTAGTAGTTAAAGAATTGAGAAAGGGTTAAAATGTGATGATTAGAGAAAATCTAGAAGAGTTTTTTCACAGAGATCAGTCTGCTTATCAAGATCAGCTTTACTCCACGCACTTACAACAAGCGATCGGAATGTACACCTTTCTGTCGTAGATGTACTCCCACTCATATTCGTAAACCATCTTACATGCCTCTTGGTTATGGTTAGCCGTCTTTACCTCTGAACCTGCATTTGAGCAAGAAGCCAAAATAATCTGGATACCGATCAAGCACCAAATTAAGCCGAATCTTTTTTTGTAATGCTGGGGGTTAATTTTCATTCGATCAACGCAGGCAGAAGGAAGACAGAACTTCTTGTTGACTGTTAGCAAAGTCAGACACTGTTATTTGATAAGTAGAATAAAACTATCATCAAGACAACGATGAAAAACATCATTGGTGAGAATCTTCCCATCAAGTTAATATCTGCGGTGTTTTTTTGAAATAGATAGGGACTCTGAAAGCTAAATTCTTTTCAGGAATTAAAAGCAATAAGGTATCGGATTCATTCGATACAGATTCACCTGAAGAAATTTTTAAGTTCTTAGTGAGCAGCTAGCCCCTTTGGTATTAACTCACTCAAAATTTGCACTAATTAACAAAAAAATTTAAGTTAAAATCAGGAGATTAATGACTTTTAATATCTATTTTTAAGGGAAATAATGTCGTCTTCCAGAGGACTTCCATCGCGAAAGTTTTCAGAATTCAAATCATTAAGAAGAAAACGCTCTCTCATGTCTTTAACATCTTGCTGAATAAGCAGCAGCATCTTTTGATTGTCTTCAAAATCTTTCTGCATCACACCCTCCTCAACAGTGACATCTACTCATTAAATTCGCCTGCAAACACTTTACTATTGGCATAATTCAGGCCAATTCTGATGTTAGCCTCAATTTGGCGTGGATGCAGATCAGTTTTTTGGGGTTCATCTATTTCTCCTACCCAGTTCTTACAAGTCACTCGTAATCTTCCCACTTCCATTTCTGGTCTTCACTGGGGTCATCGTTAAGTTCTTTACGTTTAGTACTCTGAGTAATTATTTTTCCGCCTCTGTAGGTGATCCTTGGGGTAACTGAGAGAAATATTTCTGTACCTTTAAAGCTATCAAATCGATGTACTTCTAAAATTTCTTCATCTTCAGATACAGGCTGAATCGGGCCAAATGTGATGGTTTCCTTAAGAGTTAAAACAACTGTTTTGTCTGCCTCCAAATTTACATCAATACCTGTTCTGTCATCATAAGCAGAATATTCTGAATGCTAAATTTCATCGACTAGAGAGAAGTCCTTTTCTTTGAAGGCGATTCTCCAAGCTTTATCAAATGCTTCCGTTCTAGTCATTTTCTCTCCTGCTACTGGATTATCTGGGTTTCTTTTTCATATTTTACAGCAATTCCCCTTACTGTCTCTGAAAAGAATAAGAAAGGTATTTGATACAGAGAATAAGAGGATAGCATCCCAAAATCTATTTGCTGGAAAGAAATTAGGGAGAACAAAGTCTAACCATAAATAGTTTATAATTTATTTTGTCGAACAAATTTTGTAAAAACTAGGACGATGCTATCCTCAATAACGTTCGGGGGTAGGGTTTCAAGTTTGTCCGCCCCTTTCCACCAAAAACCTTGACTGACTTGAATGATTTTAGAGCAAGTACAGGCTACCTAGTCTTATCACCAAATTCTCCTCCGTATGCTTTGGCGCCACCGCTTTTTTGAGTTGTAGTACAAGCATATAAATAAGAGAAAAGACCATGTTTACTGGCCATATCTACAAGTAATTACTGTGTTTTTGCCAATTTTTGTGAAAATGGTCGTATTTTTTGGCTAATTTCCCTGTATTTATATGTATTTTTACTTCATTTTACTACGGACTCATAATCCGCTAGTCTTTTTTTATGACGAAATTTAAATTGAAACACACCTAAGACTAGCTAGTATTTATATATAAATTTAGTATATACTAATTTAAAATAAATTTTGATATTATCAGACGATTGTTATTTCAAATGCAGAATTTTTAAATTATGAACTCTTGCTACTCATTCACATGGAGAATTTAAGATGTCGAACAAACCTACCTTTGTCGTAGAAGAATACCTACTGCTACTTTATAAGTTACGAGACTCTCATGGACATATTAAAGCAGTAGATCTGGCACAGCGCCTCAATATTCGGCCCCCTACAGTGCATGCCACCCTGCAGCGCATGCAACGAGACAGCATGGTTCAAATAGGTGATAAGAAAACTATAAGACTAACTGAAGAGGGTGAAAATCTCGCTAGTAATATCGCCTTTCGGCACAACTTAGCTGAATATTTTCTTTGCCACACGTTAGGAATTTCTTGGTCTGAAGTGCACAAACATGCTCACAAACTGGAACACGCTATGACCCCTACCGTGGTTGAGAAATTAGCAGCCTTTCTGAATTACCCAGAGGCTTGTCCGCACGGTACGCCTAATCCTGGTTACTCCCTACCTGACGACTGCTTTACTCTGGATAAAGCTAAAGGGGAAATGATGTTGGAAATCATAATGATTTCCGAAGAGCTCGAGGATTCAGAAGAACTATTGAAAATACTACAGGATCAGAAATTGATGCCTGGTCAAAAGCATCAGTTGATCGCACGCTCTGATGGGATGAAATCAATTACCTTGCAGCAACAGGAACAACCCGCTGCATACCCCTTTATGCTCCCATTACATGTTGCAGAAAAGATCCATGTAATTCAATCTAAGGATTGACACGATAGCTATCGAAGATCTGCTCTCGACTTACTGCCAACACAAAATAGACAGGAATTTTGTCTTTCTAATGTTATTTTTTAAGAATGAGGTTGATAAAAATTGAGGATTTGGAGTCAAACATCGGCTAGTGCATGCGCTGTGAGTTTATGTTTCCCAGGATGTATAGCAAAATAAAAGTATGCATCTAAACCTCTCCGTGCCCTGCGAGTCGTTCAGTGCTGTCTGTTAAATGGATTCGATGATCAAAATATGTTCAGGGTCTATTTAGAACTGATGAATGTTGATAATGGATTAATGGGCATTGGTAAGAACATCTACTTGAGAAGGAAAAGAACTATGAGAAAAACCAACTGCTTCCTAGAGAAAATCGAACAGGACCGTGACAGAAAAGTTGAATTTTCCCTTCGACGGTTGCCAACGTGGGCTGCATGCCATGATGATTCGAAAGACAGGGCAATACTGGAAACATTGAAGAAAGCCGAAGCGGAAGCTTTGGAATCTAAAATAAGACAGCAACGATGCTGGGAATCTTCTTCACTTGGAGCCATTTATAAGGAGTGAAAATGATAATACGTAACAGGATGAAAAAAAGAATGTTGCGACAGAAAATCAATCCACTATCAATTAAAGTGACCGACATTTGTTGTTGAAGGAAACAGAGGAACTGGAACAACTAAGTGAAACAAAAAATTAGTGGCTGTCGATGGATTTTAATGAACTTTAATGGAGGACAAAATTTGGAAGATCCAGTAAAATATATGTAATTTCAATAAATTAAAAATCACTACTGGATTGATTTGTACGAGTAAGGAAAGAAAGATGGTGCCCGGAGCCGGAATCGAACCGGCACGGAGGGGCTACCTCCGCAGGATTTTAAGTCCTGTGCGTCTACCAATTTCGCCATCCGGGCTAGCGTCGCTGAGGAAGCAAGAAATCAACTGGCGGGTGGAGGTGACGAGCGGATTCGAACCGCTATGAAACAGATTTGCAATCTGCTGCCTGACCATTCAGCCACGTCACCAACCAAAGAAAATTATTGGAAATTTGAGATGATAAATTTGCCCACACAAAAAGCAAGGACTAATTATTTAGTTCAATTTGGGCCAGTAGGTCTAATTCTGCTAAAACCTTTAAAGTTCCCAAGGCCACACAGTTCAAGGGATCATCAGCATGCATTACATTTAAGTTGACCTCCTCACACAATAATTTGTCTAAACCGGCCAGCATAGAGCCCCCACCCGCTAAGAAAATGCCTTTGTCAACAATGTCTGCAGCTAATTCAGGGGGAGTTTGCTCCAAAGCATTTTTGACCAATTTCACGATTGCTGCGCAGTTGTCCGCTAGACACTCACGGAGTTCTGATTCATGAAATAGTAGGGTTTTGGGTACTCCTGAAATCACATCTCGCCCACGAACTTCCATCGTCTGATGGGTAGCACTTCCTTCGATTGCATTGCCCAATAGAATCTTGACGTTTTCTGCAGTTCGTTCGCCAATCAATAAGTTGTATTTTTGCTTGGCGTACTGGCTGACAGTTTCGTCCATGACATCACCACCCAATCGGCTAAATTCGCTGAAAACAATACTAGCTAAAGAGATAACGGCAACCTCCGTGGTTCCACCACCAATATCAACAATCAACGAACCTGTAGCTTCCTGAACCGGGAGACTGGCTCCGATTGCTGCAGCCATGGGTTCTTCAATTAAGAAGACTTCTTTGGCTCCAGCGAGCAATGCGGCTTCCCTGAAAGCTCTCCGCTCAACTTGGGTAATTCCGGAGGGGATGGCGATGACAATTCTGGGCTTGGTCTTCAATGCAGAGAACTGTTGCTGAGTTTCACGAATAAAATAACTCAACATTTCCTGAGCAATGTCAAAATCGGAAATCACACCATCTTTTAGGGGCCGAATTGCTTCTACTCCGCGTGGTGTTCTTCCCATCATCTCTCTAGCGACCTGGCCCACCGCCAGAATTCGTATTTCTCCACGGGAAATTCGCTTCACAGCGACGACAGAAGGCTCACGAATAACAATCCCATGCTTTTGCGTACAGACAAGTGTATTTGCGGTCCCAAGATCAATGGCAAGGTCCTGAGCAAAGGGCTTGGTTAGTGAAGAGAAAACAGACACGACCACTCCATGGTGAGAAAGACTTGAAGGAGATCACTATCAGAAAAAGATCATCACAGGGCAAGCCATTTTCCATTTCAAGAGAATTAGAATTTCATCCAGCTTGGTGGCTTCCGGGAGCTCACAGCCAAACCTTGTGGAATGCTCGGATCCGGCGTGTGCCTTTAATAGATTTTTTGGAAGAAACTCTTGAGTTACCAGATCGAGATTTCCTTGAATGGTTTTGGCTGAAAGAAGCGTCTGAGGCTCCACCAGAGGTACCTACTATTCCTATTCTACATAGGTTGGAAGGATGTGCCCGCTCCAATTGTGTTTAGGATCTAATCCATCAACTAAGTCCCTTGGGATGGCGGGTTGTCGTTATGCAATACCGCAATTGTGGAAATAAGCCGAACCGTCTTGCGCAAAGCTATCATGCGATGCGCTGGCAAGAATTAGACTGGACGGTGCAAATTCTTCATGGACGCTTACCAGAAGCACCCATCGGAGTTGTAGGATTTTCCATCGGAGGTAGCATTCTGCTTAATTGGCTTGGTCAGAATGAGGCAAGAAACATCCAGGCAGCTTGTGCTATCTTTGTTCCCTACAATCTATCCTCCTGCGCTGATAGACTCAATCAAGGTTTTTCAAAAATCTATCAACAACATTTGGTGGGTCGGCTGAAATGCTCCGCAGTGCTAGTGGACCTTGTTGAAAGAGGCCTTGGGATTATCTGACCTTTCGCAAATCAATAGGCTTTAAACACTCTGGGAATTTGATGATTTGCTGACAGCGCCCTTACACGGTTTCAAGAATTTTCATGATTACTGTGAGAAAGCCAGTTGTCGCCAATATCTCGCAGGGATTCAAGTGCCAGCTCTACTAGTGCACGCCTTGGATGATCCTTTCATGGTTCCTGAGGTTGTTCCACAGACTTCAGAATTTCGAATCTGGTTCAGACAGCTTTCGTTCCTGTGGGAGGCCATGTGGACTTTGTATCAGGCATCTTTCCAGGGAACGAGTGGTCTTGGCACTCTCAAATTGTCCTCAGCTTTTTCAAAACAAATTTTCGATGATAGTTTCTGATTCGCGGTCCAGAGGGGTTTCAGTGATTGTTTACCATTTAAAGAGTTTATCAATGTCTCTGGGAAAGGAAAGTTCCAGAGACATTAGGGAAAGGCTTAATCAGGCAGATCCTCACTCATCGTAGTAAGAGCGCAGTGGCCCACTCCGACTTGGATGTCGGAGTCTGCGTAAAGCTTTAGCCTCAATTTGACGTATTCGCTCACGGGTAACATCAAAGTTGAGGCCTATCTCTTCCAGGGTATACTCCTTTGCCTCATCAACTCCAAAGCGCATTTTGACGACCTTTGCCTCTCTCTCACTCAATGTTCCCAAGTAGTGACGGATCGTCTCTTCAAGATGTGTTGTAGTTGTTTTCGAAACCGGATCCAAAGCATTCTGATCAGGAATGAAATCTTTTAACTGTGAATCTTCGTCGTCCCCAATTGGAGAATCGAGTGAAACTGGATCCCTGGAAATACGAATGGCATCGCGAACCTTATCCAAAGGCATGCCGAGATGTTCTTCAAGTTCATCAATACTTGGCTCTCGTCCTTGCTGATTCGTGAGCTGCTTTGACACCTGATATAGTTTATTGAGAGTCTCAATCATATGAACAGGAATACGAATCGTCTTTGCCTGGTCAATGATTGCTCTTGTGATTGACTGCCGAATCCACCAGGTGGCGTAGGTAGAAAATTTATAGCCTCTTCGATATTCAAATTTATCAACAGCTCGAATCAGTCCTAGATTACCTTCTTGGATCAAATCCAAGAATTGTAGCCCACGATTCGTATGCTTCTTGGCGATACTAATCACAAGGCGCAGATTGGCCTCAATCAGATTACTCTTAGCCAGTTTTACCTGAAGTTCTGCTTTCTTAAGGTGTTCAATTTCGGTATCAAAGTCATACCAATTATCTCCAGCTTGCTGCTGAAGCATATCGATACGTCGTCGACATAACTGCCATTTTTCAAAGATCCTTCGAGCCACAGAGAAGCGCACTCCTGTTCCGTTTTCGAATTTTCGCTCATAGTACCTCTCACGCCTTCGCTCCCCTTGGGCTTTCTTCCATTTTTCTAACCAACGTGATGCATCCTTTGGAGCAATCTGCAGTTGCTCCTCATAAACCTGCACTCTACGTTTTAGAGTCCTAATCTTTGCGTAGTGCTGAAGCATTGTGGAACAGAGCGTCTCTAGTTGACGTGAGTTGAAATTTGCTTTCTCAAGTTTCTTGAGAATTTTTTTCTGTAGCAATTCCAGTTCTGGTTTATCAAATTTGTTGGCAGTTGGATTGGTTGATATCTCTAACATTTGTTTGCGGAGTTCGTCTATCTGAGCTAATACCTCCTGGAGCTTTTTCGATGCTCGTTCATCGTCCTCAATGACATTGTCATCTTCATCCAGACCAGCAATTAAGTTCTTGGCACGAACATGACCATCTTTTAGCTTCCTTTTTAATTGACTTAGATTCTCCAGTACCAAAATTGAACGAGCAAAAATCTGGAGAAGAGCAAAGTTTCCTTCTTCAATTGACTGAGCGATCTGCAACTCCTCATCCCTGGTTAGTAAACTGATACATCCCATCTTTCGGAGATAAAGCTGAACAGGATCATTATTAATCGCTGCTAATTCCGCACTACTCAGGGAATCATCAATTGCTAATCCATCTCTGTCCTTGAGAGCAATTTCTTCTTCAGAATCTTCATCTTCTAATACCTCAATCCCAGCGCCTGTTAGAGCGTTAAAAATCTGCTCCATCTGGCTGTTATCTTCTTTGGCTCCGTCATTTGGTTCGCTGAGGTGGCTGTTGATATCTTCTAAGGTCAAATAGCCTTTTGCTTTGCCATCTTCTAAAAGGCTTTTCATAACTTTTGATTTGGGGCTCTGTGCTGTGGCACTTTGCCTATTTTCGGTCATCATTGCGACTCCGGTTTTAGTTA
>JACLAC010022721.1_pt1 | contig 50530 bp, 39 predicted proteins | sample 8027881 | NCBI WGS metagenome assembly JACLAC01 (sample SAMN15725517, study PRJNA655200) | protist metagenome | isolation source: fluorescence activated cell sorting (FACS) single amplified genomes of... | place: Spain: Blaines Bay Microbial Observatory, Mediterranean Sea | collected 2016-01-19 | reverse complement strand
ACAGATCTTCGGCGAGGCTCCGCTGATTAAGCGGCAGATGCCCACCACTGAAAAGGCTGACTGCCATCTCAAGAGCCAGTTGCGCGTCGTGGAAGCTTTCAAGCAGATTATCGACTCTCAAATGGTGGTATGTGTCCCACAATGTGCGAACGGGCTGCTCTGCATCATCGATCAGAGTCTTTGGCAGCTGAGTCCGAGCACCGGGGCCTGAAGCACCAAACGCGTTGAAAACGAGGACGCTGTTGTAAGCAGAAACTGCTCGACCACTTTCAGAAATGATATTTGGATGCGGCACGTTGGAGTCTTTACAAACATTACCGATGTGAAAGACCACGTCATTCGCGTACTCCTGCAGAGAATAATTCATGCTGCAATCAGCGGTTGTCTGTGAACCTTCATAGTCAACACCCAGTCCACCTCCGACATCGAGATACTTCAAACCGGCGCCCTTACTGTAAAGGCCTGTGTAGACTCGAGCCGCTTCGATTAATGCGCTCTTCACCGAGCGGATGTCCGAAATCTGGCTTCCCAGATGAAAATGCAACAGCCGGAAGCAGTCTTCCATATCCTTTGACCGGAGAGTGTTAAACGCGCGAAGAATCTCGCTGATTGTCAATCCAAACTTAGATCTGAAACCGCCGGACTCCTGCCACCGACCGGTTCCCTGTGCTGCAAGTTTGACTCGCATTCCGAGCGTAGGACGGATACTGAGTTCATCTGCGTATTTCAGGATCAATTCAAATTCCGCATAGTTCTCCACGACCGGTACAACGTTGTGTCCCATTTTCTGAGCGAGCAACGCCATTTTGATGAACGCCGCGTCTTTAAACCCGTTGCAGACGACCGGCATTTCGGCGTCTGAAAGTGCTAACACCGCCAGCAGTTCCGGTTTGCTACCTGCCTCCAGACCGAATCCAAGCGATCTCCCATACTGGACGAGTCGCTCTACCACGTGGCGAGCCTGGTTGGTCTTAATCGGGTAGACACAACTGTATTTGCCCTCGTAATTGTGGTCGGCGATGGCTGTTGAAAATGCGCCGCGCAATTCCTGCAGGCGGTGTTCCAGAATTCCGTCGAATCGTAAGAGTACCGGTAACTCAACGCCTCGCAGACGTAAGCCATCGACCAGTTCTTTCATATTGATCGACTGGTTTTGTTTCGCCTCTGGGTGCACTCGCACATCGCCCGAAGCATCGATCGAGAAGTAGCCCTTGCCCCAGCGCGGTACGTCGTACAGTTCGGTCGCTTCCTCAATTGACAAGGACGGCTTAGCTTCTTCGTTCATCGTCGCCCTTTGTCACGACTTGTCATTGAATATGAACCCATGCTGCAGAACGGCGGTATCTCAAAAACAAACTCTCTGCGATTCTGACTCGCTCTTCAAAATTTAAAACAAGAGTCAGCAGTTAATGTGATGCCGACACCGAATTTAGACCCACGGTAGCGCGGCTCTAAAGCTCGCCAAAAGCAAAGCGTACGAGCCGACGTCGATAATCGACGCGGACAGGCCGAGCAAGAACCAATAAAGCATGAACGTGCCGGTCAGTCGACCCCTCACCTGGCCGGACACCCATCGCGGCAGTGATGTCCCTCAGCTTCTTTTTTATCGCCTGAATCTTGTCCGGCTGCAGAAGAAATCGCGACTAATCCACGTCATCTGCAGTTCCATTGGCACCCGACGGAATGTTAACAGTCGTCTGCGGGATACTGGCGGCAAATATCGACAGGAGCAACCCTGATGAAACTCACATCGACAGGTACTTGCCGAAATCTTGTATTTACGTTCCCTGACATTGTGAATGTCACAGAAGGGTTACTCACAACTCAGTAAACTCAAACACTCGGTTAGAAAAATCGATCAATTATCGTGGACTTGGACAATTGATCTCAAACGAGCGACAGTCAAACATGCCGCGCCGACCGAATTTCATTCGAGTCGGCAGTATGCAACGCCGCCTCTCTTACGACCCTCAAGAATTTCGAACACAAATCATGCATCATCGATCCCTTCACGATGGCCACGCCGACGGACTCGAACCGTTGGAAAGCCTTTCACTGGAAAACGTCGCTTCGTTCGCCGACCTGCTGAGAGCCATGTCGAAGACTGCATTCTCAGGACGAGAACTGGGGCAGGCTCTCGACGTGCTGCTCGGCATGTCGCGCGACGAAAACTGTCACGTCGTCTTGACGTTGTCCGGCGCCATGACCGTCGCGAAACAAGGCCGCATCATCTGCGACCTGATTGATCGAGGCATAGTCGATTCGGTAGTGACGACAGGTGCGTTGATGGCTCACGGGCTGACTGAATCAATCGGCTGTGCTCACTACCGCCACGATCCGAGCAAGTCTGACGAGACGCTGTTCGAACAAGGCTACAACCGCATCTACGACACGCTGGAAATGGAGTCGAACCTTAAGCATGTCGAAGAGCTTGTCCGAAAAGTTTTGACGGAATTTCAACCGCAAGACGGAGTCTGGTCATCCGCTCGTTTGTGCCGAGCGCTTGGTGAAAGGCTCAGCGAGGATGCAGACGGTCCTGGAATTCTTCGCAGCGCCTATGAAAAGAACGTGCCAGTTTTTATTCCCGCTTTTACTGACAGCGAGATTGGTCTGGACGTTTCGACGTGGGCGATGGACGTTGCACTGGAAAAGTCCGGTCGCGAGTCGCTGACGCCTGACGAAGTTCTGGCAGCGACGCCAGCGTTCAATCCGTTTCTTGATCTACAGGAATACGCTCGGCGGATTGGCACGACAAAAGAACTGGGGATTCTGACGATCGGCGGCGGAGTCCCTCGAAACTGGGCGCAGCAGATCGCTCCGTACTATGACATTTCGAACGAACGCCTCGGCACAAAACTACCCGTGCCGCGATTCCGTTATGGAGTTCGCATTTGTCCCGAACCGGTTCACTGGGGCGGACTTTCCGGCTGTACCTATTCCGAAGGCATTAGCTGGGGCAAGTTCGTGCCTGAGTCCGCAGGCGGGCAGTTCTCCGAAGTTCACGCAGACGCCACCGTCGCTCTGCCGCTGCTGATTCGCGCACTGTTCGAGGAACTCGACCATGGCCACTAATCAAACTGGCAGCATGGGAAATATCGACTTTCTTGACTGTCCGAATGCGGGCATCAGCGATGCCGAAATCTGCATCGTGCCTTTGCCGTTTGAAGGCACAGTCAGCTACGGCTCTGGTACGGCGGCCGGGCCGGATAGCATCATCGTCGCGAGTACTCAAGTGGAGCTTTGGGATGATGAACTCAACTATGACCTCGAGAGCCTTCGATACTTCACCGCTCCTGCAATCCGTCCAGAACCCAACGAAGCAGCCGATGCCTATTTGAAGCGGGTCGAAGTCGGCGTTCGAGAACTGTCTGGTAATGGACGGCTTGTGATAGGCATCGGAGGCGAACACAGCCTCACTCCACCACTTGTCTATGCGGCTTACAGGAACAACAACGACTTGAACGGTCTGACTGTCGTACAGATCGACGCCCACGCCGATCTTCGCGAGACGTACGAAGGAACGCCGCAGTCACACGCCTGCGCGACGCGCCGCCTGACCGAACGTGGTGCAAGAGTCATCGCAATCGGCGTTCGAGCGATAAGCCAACCGGAATGCGAGTACGGAAAATCAGTCAGCCTGGTCGAAATTTACCGTGCGCAGGCACTTGCCGAAAAATCCGGTGTGGAGCAAACGCTGCTTTCCCAGCTTCGCGAACTTCATGGCGACGTCTACCTGACGGTCGACATTGACGGCCTTGATCCATCGATGTGCCCCGGTACGGGAACTCCTGAACCCGGCGGTCTCGGCTGGTGGCAAACATTGCGAATTCTGCGTGCCATCCTTCTTGAGAACCGCTCACGCAATCTGATCGGCTGCGACCTCGTCGAAACCGTTCCGCAGCCGAACACTCAAATCAATGAGTTCACCGCTGCGCGACTGCTCGCCAAAATGATTGCCTATGCAAAAGCACCGGTTGAATAGGCTCAAGCAAAGAAGTTCGAGAATCCAAAACTGACGCCAGACAGCAGACTTTCAGTTTTCTTTGCGAGTAGTCAACGTCCTCTGCGATTCAACCTTCGACACCATCACCCGCGGCGGATCGCATCCATCGGCATCATGCGAGTCGCCCAGAGTGCCGGGTAGAGGCCGCCGAGGACCCCAAGAATCGCTGCGAAGACAACGCTGAACGCGAGTAGTTCAGGGCTTGCCAGGAGGCGGATGTGTTCGGGCCATTGCCAGTTGATGATCTGCGTCAGCAGCCAGCCAGACGACGCACCGCAGAGGCCGCCTGCCACACCCAGGACGGCGCTTTCGTACGTGATCAACTTCATGACGTCGGATCGTGACCAGCCGTTCGCTTTCAGGATCCCGAATTCGATGATCCGTTCGGAAACGCTCATCAGCATCGTGTTGATGATGCTCAAAACGGCGATCGTTAAACCGATGCTCGTCATAATTGTGAGGAAGATGTCGAGGTCCGAGCTGAACTCATCGAAGCGTTCGGCCCAGTCTGCTGCCGATCGAATTTCGAGTGGGTCGAGTTCTTCGTCGTCTGTCGCGACGTCAGCCAACTCATTGTCTTCCATCGGGATGATTGACGGCTCCTCCGCTGCGATCTCTTCTTCGACGGCCGGTACCGTTTCGTTGTCTGGCTCGCCGAACCGCTTGATTGCGCGATCGGCGGAACGAACGAGATCGATCAAAGGATTTCCTGACGACATGGTGGACTGTTTCGCGTTGCTCGGCCTGGACGAGGAGAGCCCGCTGCCAAACAGCAACGACGAAGGCTGCCACGAAGCCAGATCCCGTCCGCGAAACATCTCCTGCATCCATTCGACAAGCTTGTCGTTGGAAATCTCGCCGGTTGGTTCCACGTAGAACGAACAAACGACATTCGGATCAAACAGCGACATCTGCCGCACGATCGGCTGATCGACGATGATCGCCATATCGAGCAGCAGCGACCCGCAGTAGTAAATGCCGACGATTTCGAAGTCGGCACCATTGGCGGTGATACTGTCTCCAACGCCCACCTCGAACTCTTCCGCAATGTGGCGGCTGATCACCGTGCGCGACAGCCCGGAATCAGACTCGTTGAGATACCGACCTTCAACAATTGCCTTGCCGTAGACACTGTGTTTCAGTTTTTGATGAGCGGCAATGTCGGCGCCGAACAGAAACCTCGGCGGACTGACAATGTTCTTGCCATTGATCACGTTGACGCGAACCCAGATTTCGGCGCTCACAACATTGACGCCGGGCAGCTTTTCAATTTCGTCAGTCCATGCTTTCGGAATCCGCGAAAACAGAGGAATCGGTGCCCCCTTCTGCATGACGAGAATGCCGGGGATCTGTCCGAATGTTTCATCGACCGTCGCGTCGATTCCTTCAGCGACCGAAAATAGACCGACCATTCCAACGATCGCCACCGTCAGCCCGAGCAGGGACAACAGGGACCGAACCGGACGGCTGAGAAGATTTCGGATGGCGAATCGGAGCATGATGAAGGCTGGATCACTTTCGGAATTAGTTTTCGATGCATGTTACTGAAGACGTGATCGACAGGGAACGCGTGCATGATTCGACTGCTTGTCATGAGGTCATGCTCAGGTCGGCGGGAACAACTCGCGCGGGAAAATGTTGTGAGCACTGTCCGTCCGGAAAGTTGCTCTTTGGTGGCTTCCCGGTCATAAGCTGTGCATGTCTGATGGAATCTCAAATCTCCGGAAAGTGCTCGTCGACCTGCCCAGCCGCGTTCTCATCGGCATTGTGAGGCTGTATCAAATCTTTCTGAGTCCTCTGATCGGCCAACAATGTCGCTTTCATCCGACCTGCAGTCGCTACTTCATCCAGGCGGTGCAGAAGCATGGAGCGATCAAAGGCTCGCTGAAAGGGGTCGGGAGAATCTGTCGATGCCACCCGTTTAACCCCGGTGGTTACGACCCTCCATGACTCTGCAGGCAATGGTGTGTCCGGCTACCGGCTGATGATGATTCCGATGAGTCGTTTCAGCTCCTCATCGTTGGCAAGGCGACCGGTCATCCCGATGTGAATGTCTCGATCTTCCGAATTCAATGCGGCGAGAACTTCACGATATCTCCGAAGTTCTGTTTCGTCGTCGCCTCGTGAATATGCCAGCCGAGCCGCACGCAGTCGCCGCTGCCAGGCTTCGAGATCTTTGTCGTCGCTGCCGAAGAATAGAACGATCTCCTCGCGAGCGTCCGTCTTGCTAAGTTCTGAAACTGACGGCGGATCGATCTCAGCAAACAACATCGCCAACGAACTGAGAAACGACAGCCCCAGCACCGAGTACAACAACGCTGAACTTGAGGACTGCGGTTTCGCCTGTTTCTCTTTCCGGGTTGGATCGTCCTGCAGTGACAGTTCCGGCAGATGTCCGTCCGCTCCGAGTTCAACCAGCGGTCCACCCTGGTCGGTGATAAACCTCGCGACATTCTTCTGGCGTTTTGCGGACTTGCCCTTCTTCTTCGATTTCTTCTTACGACCGCCGGTTGCTACTGCTGATCCGTCAGTTGATTGATTGGCAGAATTATCGGATTCACCATCAGAACTGACGTCTGCACTGGCTCCTTCCGCATTCGCCGAATTTGATACCGGCTGAGGCACTGCAGAGGGACGTACCTTAACTGGCGACTTCGCAGTAGCAGGCTTAGGCGAATCAGTTTCCGGCGCAACGGTCTTCGATGATTTCGGTGGCTCGTCGTCGAGCGACAATTCGTAGGTCAACTGGCACGACGTTCGGCGACCAAACTGCAGTCGCACATCGTTGGGCAGCCAGACCCATTTCTCGGCAGGGATGTTGGCACCGTCGACTTGAACTTCGGCGTCGGTCGGTCGGAAGATGGCGAAACGACCATTCTTTCGTAGAACGCTGGCCTGGTGATCCGGCAGTGAAGGATCGTCCAGCACGATCTGATTCTCATCTGCCCTGCCGATGTGGATCAGCTCTTCATCAACCTCGAAGACCTTGCCCCGATCAGGCCCGGTCGTCACGACGATGCGGCAGGTGTAAGTGGTCGCTTCCACAAATCAGTATCCGACAAGAAACAGAATTGGCCGCTGAGCCTTCATTAAGACGCTGAGTTTTCATCAAGATCTGGAGTAACTCGATGCTTCTGCTTGGGAATCAAAATTATAACCGATCCTGCGCTGACGCGTCGGGTTTCCAGACTCAGGCAGTATTTCGTACAAACTCGAAGTCGGTTTCACCATTTCAATCGATTGGCGAAGCAATAACAACAGGCTTGTTCGCGTGAATTCAACGTTGCGAGATTCATCACTCGGCAGCAGCAGGTTTTGTCAGGTTCCATTCGCGAACGTTCCGGTCGCCTGAGACTGTGAACGCAGTCTCGCCGGAAGATTCAACGACCAGGCTGTGAATCGGTCGCCCGGTGTCGATTGAGAATGACAGGTTGAGCTGATTCGACTCGACGCTCCACACGCGAATTCGGCCGTCCCAGCTTCCGGTCACGATTTGATTTTCGGACCACACCAAAGCGGAAACCGCGTCCGACTGCGAGGCTCCTGTGACCGACTCACGCTTCTTCGCATCCCAGATGCGCAGCTCGCCGTTCCAGTCTGCCGATACCAGTTGCGTTGCGTCAGGTGACCAGGCCAGCGCGGCAATCTCCGTCTCGTGGTCGGCCGCTGTGCAGAGAACTTCGTCGTGTTTGAAGTTGTACCAGATGATCCTTCCTTTACTGCCGGCCGAAACCAGCGTCTTCTGATCCTTACTGATCAGCATTGCCTTGACACCTGGGTGACCGGAATTCCGCAGCGTGGTTTCTGACGCATCGATCGTCACAATTCGCCCGTCGCTCAGACCCAGCAGCAATTGCTTGTCGGCAGGTTCCTGCCGAAATACGCAGGCCGTGACGGCAACCCGGGGGCTATTGATGGTGGATTCTTCGAGCTCCGGCTGCTGCCACGATCGCAACAGGCCAGAGCTGTCACCACAAAGCAGCAGCCCATCCGGAGACCAGTTCAGCATCGTTGCCGGGCTGTCAGTCACTTTTCCGACGACGTTCAAACGTCTGCCCGGCAGCCGCCACACGAGTACGTCCCCGTTCGCTGATGCAGCGGCCAGAGCATCGCCGCCATCCGAGATCGACAACTTCGTCAGAACCTCGGCGTCAGATTCCATGACCCGAACTGGTTCCGCCGGCGTCTCCGAGCCCTTTGGACCGAGGAATACGAACAGTCCAACAGCAACCAGCAGCACGACGACTGCCGCTGCGATCACAATGTTTGCCTTTCCGTTTCTTCCGTATCTGTACACAGACTTATTTCTGTATCTGTTTTAGCTGAATCAATCCTGACCGGAAACAACGAGTTCCGCCTGAGCTGAACATCGTACGGCAGCGGGCCACGACTCTCCCATACGAGTCCTCCGATTCTGAGCGGCTTGCCGCCAGCCGTTTCCTTCTAAATCGTGTTTTTCCCCGGTACTCTGTGCCGCTCGCGGGGTGCTTCGACGGATCGGGACCCATCATCCCAGTCGGGATAAAACGGTCTCAGCCGCCGGTGCACCCTCTCTTTGTTTACGGGCCGCGTTTGTCAGGACCCGGTGATCTGCATGAAGCGTGGCCGCCTGAATAATCCATATCCAACAAGGAATTTCGTAATTTGAAGTGGCACGACGACAGAACTTCTTCCTTCGAAATTCCTTGTTAGATATGGGACACGGCTTAACAGAAATGCGTTGAGGCTTCACGCCCTGCGCTTCCATTTACAACTCGATCCATAAAGAGCCAAACTATGTCGTACTTTCCTGAAGTTTCGAAGATCGAATTTGAAGGCCAGGACAGCAGAAACCCTCTGGCCTACAAGTATTACAATGCTTCCGAAACGCTCTGTGGAAAGTCGATGGAAGAGCTGCTGCGGTTCAGTGTCTGCTACTGGCACACCTTCCGTGGTACCGGAGTTGATCCGTTTGGTGCTCCGACGATGGATCGTCCGTGGGAAGACGGAACCGACTCGGTCGACATGGCTCTGAAGCGAGTCGACGTCGCTTTTGAATTCATCGAAAAGCTCGGTGCTCCGTTTTACTGCTGGCACGATCGTGACGTCGCTCCGGAAGGCTCCAGCCTCAAAGAGACGAACGAAATCCTGGACAAGGTCGCCGCCAAGTTGAAGGCCGAGCAGGAACGAACCGGCATCAAGCTGCTGTGGGGTACGGCCAACATGTTCTCTAATCCGCGGTTCATGCACGGAGCTGCGACCAGTTGCAACGCCGACGTATTTGCCTACGGAGCCGCTCAGGTGAAGAAGGCGATTGAAGTCACGCACGAACTCGGCGGCGAAAACTACGTTTTCTGGGGCGGCCGTGAGGGTTACCACAATCTCTTCAACACCGACATGAAACGCGAACTCGATCACCTCGCCAGCTTCATGCACATGGCTCATGAGCACGCCAGGTCGATCGGCTTCACAGGTCAGTTCCTCTTCGAACCAAAACCGAAAGAGCCGACCAAACATCAGTACGACTTCGACGCCGCCGCCTGTCTGAACTTCATCCGTTCATACGGTCTGGAAGACGTCGTGAAGCTGAACATCGAAACCAACCACGCCACGCTGGCTGGACACACGATGATGCACGAACTGGAGTACTCATCGATGCAGGGCTATCTGGGTAGCATCGACGCCAACACCGGGGACCTGCTGCTGGGCTGGGACACCGACCAGTTTCCGACCGACATCTACCTGACCACGCAGTGCATGCTGGTCATCCTGAAGCAGGGCGGCCTGGCACCTGGCGGCATCAACTTCGACGCGAAAGTCCGTCGGGAAAGCTTCGAGCCGATTGACCTCTTCTATGCCCACATCGGCGGTATGGATACATTTGCTCGTGGAGCCAAAATCGCCGCGAAGATCATCGAAGAAGGCCGCCTGGCCGAAATCGTCACCAATCGCTACAGCTCGTGGGACAGCGGTATCGGAGCAAAGATTGAAGCCGGAGAAGTCAGCTTCGCCGACCTGGAAACCTACATGCTCGCAAAGGGCGAAGCCGACCCCAGCGGCAGCGGCCGCCAGGAGCTGATCGAAAACCTGATCAACGAGTACATCTGAAAAGGACACACAATACGAGTAGTAAACAGCTTTGCCAAACAGTAATTGTTTGTAGACGACGAGCTGCAGGATGAGGTTTACGGCGAGGATTTTCGTAGCCGTATGTACGGCAAGATCAGGGACGAACATGCTGCCGGTGTAGAAGTTAGAGCGTCATATAGGCGGCACCTGGCAAGTGATTTGCAGAATTTTTATTGATAACCGCCTCGTATCCCACCGCAAGCCTGATGCCCATGCCAGGCAGTCAGCTGAGAATAATACGGCCAGCTAACAAATGCATGCACCGGAGTTGCCGGCCATGCCGAATTTAAAAGCAACGTCGCTGTTGGTAACACCAGTGATGCCGGACGTGATCTAGCTCAGTTAAGCAACCGTGAAGGAACGAAACCTGTGAAAGCAATCTGGTCTGCGACAATCCTTGGTATCCTTCTTGCGCCGTCAACGACGTGGGCCCGGAAGGTAGAAGATTGGTCTTACGATCGTCTTTTCAAGGAAGCTGACCTCGTCGTCATCGCCCATGCCCTGGGCTTTGCTGCTTCCAAGCAAGAATGGCCGGGAAAAGTTTTTGAGAAAGATTGTTTCGAGGGTGTTGAGACAATCTTTCATGCAAGCTCCGTACTCAAAGGTGAAGATTCACGATGCATTCATCTGGTTCATTTTAAGTACACGGATCATACCCGTCCCTACAACGACGGGCCGAGTCTTGTGTCATTTTTCATGAAACCCATCTCAATCGACGTGATGCAACAGCATCGAGAAGAGGACGAGCAGCGAGAACTAAAACAGAAACGCCAGAGTGTGACGAGCAAACCCGAATACTTACTATTTCTTAAAAAACGCAAAGATGGACTTTACGAGGCGGTGTCAGGCCAGATGGATCCAGGTTTGTCTGTCCGTGCGTTGTTTGAACTTCGATCACTGAGATGAAAGTGGAACTGACCAAGGTCGTGATCTGATGCCTCAGAATGGAAACATGACCAGATAAACAGCCGCTCGACCGGAGCCGCGGGCCGCGTGGTTTTTGCAAGCAATGTTGTACGCCACGACCCTGTAAACGGTGACGTTATGTGCCTCCGCTGAATCGCGTTTACTTTGAGAGCGATCCAGAGAATCTGCCACCCTGCATCGCCACCTGCCCAGTAAAATGAGAGGGCAGCCTGAGCTGACAACCCGACGGGGCCGATCATTAAACGTGGCCAGATCAAATTTGACTCGATCGCTGCGGCTTCTTCGCTGTCAACTCGGTGAGGGACGCCTTGAATGGCTCCGGGGTCTGGCTTAATCATGCTCGCATGATCCCGAGAGATCCCTCGCACGATCTCTTTTGCGACGACCTGATTCTACCGCAGGTATCCGCGGTCAATAGCCGTTCCAGTTTGGTCTAACGGAGAACACAGGAGCCGCCCGTAAAGCATTCCTGGCTGTCCCGGTACTATCATCTTTGCGGATTGCAATGTTGGTCGCAGAACTCGAATGCCATGACAGTCCCGCTCAGACAGAGTGCCCCATCCGCTTTGTGTCTCAGACGCAAGCTGCTGTCCCAGCAATCTGCAAAGTGTAACGGTGCGTCCGGTAGACAGCGTGGTTCTCGCTACGCTCTGATCGTTCTCGACTCAATGTGACTCGAGTGGCACAGCCGGTATGGTTGTCTGTTGTCGCCTTCGCAGGCAACGATCCGAAACTGGTTCAACTTCGTATGTGAGCGAAAAATGAAGTACTTTGCGCCGTTGGTATTCTGTCGTAAATCGTCGTGCCATCTCTGTCCGGTTCCAATCGTTTGTCCTGGCATTCTGTTCCTTCTGCTTAGCTGTATGGCGACCCTGGTAGCTGCCGACGAGCCGTTCCGTACGGCCGCGAGCCGCCGAATCGATGTGCATCACATTCGTCTGGACATCGAACTTGATCTACCGAAGAAGCACTTACGAGGTCGCGCAACCATAAACTTCTCGCCACTACCTGCTTTCTTTGAAACAGGGAGAGAGCCGGTCATTGAACTGGATGCTCACGCTCTGGATGTTTCAGCAGTTCGACTTGCCAGGGACGGTGGCCAGGCAACTGCGGTCGACTTCGCAGTCGGCGACGACGAACTTTTCATCACTGCTCCGGAAGGCATGGTCGAGACCGGCCGGAAGCACTTCGTCGAGATTGATTACTCAGTCACCGATCCTGAAACAGGCCTTCACTTCTTCGGACCGACGAAACAGGCTCCGAATGTTCCATTGATGGTTTGGAGCCAGGGCGAACCCCAGGCAAATCATCACTGGTTTCCGTGCATCGACAATTCCAACGAGCGGCAATCGACGGAGTTGAATGTTCGCGTTTCGGGCGGCGTTGAAGTTCTTTCGAACGGAAAGCTGATCTCGAGAAGGAATTCGGCTCAAGGTCACACGACGTTTCACTGGAAGCAGGAGAAAGAACACGTCGCGTACCTGGTGACGCTGGTCGCCGGCAAGTTCAACGTGGCGACCGAAGAATGGCGAGGCAAGCCGGTTACTTACTACGTTCCTGAAAACCGTAAGGCCGATATCGAGCGAACATTCGGTCGCACAAAGCCGATGCTCGATTTCTTCAGTAAACGGTTTGGCATCGAGTATCCCTGGAGCAAATACGCCCAGGTCGTCGTCGAGCAGTTCACATTCGGTGGCATGGAGAACACGAGTGCGACGACACTTTACCATCGAGCATTGCATGACAAACGTGCCATCGTCGACAGCACTCCGGACTGGTTGATCGCACATGAACTGGCTCATCAGTGGTGGGGCGACCTGGTCACTTGCAAAGACTGGTCGCACTTGTGGCTCAACGAAGGCTTCGCGACATACAGCGAGTCGCTGTGGGCAGAACACGCTTTCGGTCGCGACGAACGAGACTGGCACATGCTGGAAGACAGCCGCGCTGCAAGGTCGGGATCGACGCAGACTCGTCCGATCGTTGACCGACACTATCCCAACCCGGGATCGATGTTCGACAACCGAGTTTACCCCAAAGGAGCATGGGTTCTACATATGCTGAGGACTCGGTTGGGCGACGAAGATTTTTTCCGAGGACTGCAGCGTTACGGCACAGTCATGTCATATCAAACTGCAGAAACGTCTGACCTGCGAAAGACCTTCGAGCGACTCTACGGACTTTCTCTGGAACGGTTCTTTCACGACTGGACCGAACGGCCCGGCAACCCAAAGCTGCTCGTCGAAACAGAATGGCAGCCACAGTCAAAGAGGCTGAAGGTCCACGTGAAACAGACTCAGAAAGAAGATATCTTTGAGATTCCAATCCGCATCGATGTCCAGTTGAAGGGCTCCGAGAAGTCGCAACACGCCGTCAACCGCCTGATGAATGAACGCGAATTCACCGAATACGTCGCCCTGACTGGGCCACTCGAAACTGTCGAGGTTGATCCAGAATTCGCGGTGCTTGCCCAGATCGAACAAAAACAATCACTCGCCTTGTGGGAAAGTCAGCTTAAGAAACAAACGGTTGGAACCGTTCCTTCAAGAGTTCGCGCGGCCGAGCACTTCGCAACTGTTCGTACAGACAAAAGCCGCCAGCTACTTGCCGGCACGTTGGCCAACGATAGCTTCTACGGAGTTCGCACCGAAGCGGCCAAATCGCTCGGTAAACTCAAAGGCGACATCGCTTGCGATGCGCTGCTTACTGGCCTGTCGCAGAGCAACGCCAAAGTTCGTCGAGCGTGTGCAACGGCACTCGGGAACTTTGAACATGACTCCAACGTAAAGGACGCTTTACGAGTAAAAAATTCTGAAGGCGACATCAGTTACTTTGTGGAATCATCCGTTCTGTCATCGTTTTCGAAGGTTCTTGACGAACCGCCCGTAGACCTTCTGATCGCGGCTTTAGAAAAGCCTTCACACCGGGAAACGATTCGTCTGACGGCTTTGCAGCAACTTGGAAAATCATCCGATCCAGAAGTTCAGGCCGTGTTGCTCGATTGGACAAAGCCAGGCAAACCGCCTCTCTGCAGACCCGAAGCCTGTCGGCAACTCGTCGAGTTCGCCAATCACAACCTGCTTCCTGAAGCGGCAACCGATCGGATCGTTAAACACCTGCTCGATCTGCTGGATACATCCGGTCCTCGAATGCGTGGCTCCATCGCCGCTGCCTTGGGTAGTCTCGGCAACCGAGCCACCTCAGCCAGAACACGGCTTCAGGAACTGACTAAAGCCGAACCCAACGACTGGACTCGAACCAGCATCAAAGCCGCGATTGACCGGATCTCCACGCCAGCTTCGGACACCGCAGCTCTGAAGAAACTGCAAAAGGAAATTGATGAAGCTCGCACCCAGACTCGAAGTCTCGAAGAGCGACTGTACCGCCTGGAAACCCCTTAAGGCAGAGTACTCGTGCCAACTGACCAGCTTGACACTGGTTACACGTCGCGTGGCTGATGTTCTGGACTAAGTCTGTACAAGGCCAGATAGCCAGGCGGCACACGTTCCGCAGACGACGATCGGGATCCATGCGGCCAGTTCGATATCGACGACGTTCAAGCGGCCCATGTGAATACTGAACTGCGTGAAGAGGAACAACATTCCAAGCACCGTCGTGCAGGCAGCGATGTTGAGTAGTAAACTGTGACTTTCACGACGAAGCGTCAGCGGAATTGCAATCAGCACTGAACTTAGAATTAGAAACGGTCGTCCGAGCCGTTCGTGCAAATGTACTGACTGGCTTCTGATTGTGACCATTCCGTAGGCCGGATTTCGAATGCGATGGATTAATTGTGAAGTAGACAAGTACTTGAAGCTGCGCGTGCGATTGTGAAGCTGATCGATCGTAACATCGGTCACGACAAACATATCGCCGCTTGATGGAGCTTTAAGAATTCTTCGTCCGCCTTCGGCTGTCAGCGTTAGTTCATCAAATGCGGGCTTTGGCTCTCGAAGTAGCCAACCGGCTGGCCTGGACTTGCTTGCCGGAATTTGAATGGCCTCTTTGGTTTTCAGTGTTGTTGGTTCAATAACCTGCAAGGGAACCGGCAGTAGAAACCTCGCGTTGAAGACTTTTCGCTCAGCAATCCGAAGCCGGTCGCCTGAGATTTCAATGTTCGTCACGTAGTCCCGCGCCGGCTGAACGTCGTGCGTGGCTGCACCATCGTCGCCGCGGTTGGCCTGAAGCCTTTCGGCAATGTTGGGGATGATGACTTCCTGATTTACGGCCAGACTAAGCTCAATCGTCAATGTTCCGACGATAATCGGAATCGCCAGTCGCCAGGTTGGAACGCCGGCCGATAACACTGGATAGATCTCACGAGACCTTTGCAGCAACGCAAAGACGCCCACGACAGCCAGGACAGTCAGAATTGGCCCGACCATGTCGAAGAACGGAAACACCTGAAAGAAATAGTGCGTTGCCATTTTCAGCAGGACGGTGGCAGTTGTTTCTTTGGCTGCTCCGGACTGAAATTCGTCAGCATTCGAAAACGCATCGAAGACGACGTATAAGCCGTACGTCGCGACAAATCCGATGGCAAAAACATGCCAGAATCGTTTCAGAAGATGTCGGTCAAAAAGTGTCACGGACGGCCTTGCTCGTTTTTTGAAACGCCGGATCTGCGCGCAGCAATCCCGTTGTCAGCGAATGCTGAAAAGTGAATTACAGGCCGAACGCCCAAAATTGGTCAATACCAACTCGTCGATGATGTGTAGTCGAATTTCAAAACAAATTGCGGGGGGATTCCGAGTTGAATCGACTTCCGCCAAACTCGGGCTGGAGACGTGTGACGCGATGAAGAAGAACGACCTTGACCTAAATGTAATTTTCGACCTTTTGTCGGGGATGCATGTCACGGAATTGCTTCCTACGGCTGTTTCTCATTTCAATGTTTTCGGGCCGTTGGCTGAGCAACCACCTTGCGATGACGAGTTGCGGGCGTGGCTGGAGCTTGAGACTTGTCCGAGCGTTGTTCTATTTACTGCATGAAAAGCCTTTGGTCTGCTTGCTAAGGATCCGCGTGGCATGCGGAGTTTGACCGAACTGGCGAGGCACCATCTTGTGCCATGAGCAGAATTTGATGTTGGTAACTACGCCGGACTGGCGGCGTCGCGTTAACGCTTTATGGCAAGTAGCCAGAGAGTGCATGGGCTCACCTCTTGACGAGTTACGTCAATGCTTCGATCGGTTCGTATAGATCGTTCAGGCGTTCCAGAGCGTCGGCTGGGTTCATGTTGAAGAGGGCTCGGCCACCCGTACCCCAGCTTCCGTCTTTGTAATGGAAGAGGGCTGCCGCATCGCGAACGGTGCTGACGGCGGCGACGTCTTCCATGTCACCGCCTTCAACTGCTTCGAAGCGGATTTCGACGGCGGCGAATGCGGTCAGTAATCCGCTGTCAACCTCGCGGCCGAAAGTCACTTCGTTCTGCCAGTCACAATCGAGCCAGCGTAGATCTCGTGGTTTTCCGAATCGGCTGGCGATATCGAAGAACTTTGCTTCGAGTTGCTCGCGTTGTGTTCGAAAATTCTGGATCGCGGTCTCTGCCTCTCGCTTCTGCAGAGCTTTCAAGAGTGGCTGTCCGACTGCAAGAATCAGAACGACCGCGGCAACAAGTATTCCGATGGGGACAAAAAAGTAAATCATAGTAGAGTAGTCGCTGCTGGTTAGAGATCGGTTTTGTCGAGAGCTTCGATAAACGGGAGGTGGCGATAGTCGTCGTCGTAGTCCAATCCGTAACCAACGACGAACGCATCTGGTATTTTGAAACCGAAAAAGTCTGGCTTCATTTCGACTTCCGATTTGCCTTCTTTCACGAGAAGTGCAACAGTTCGAACGCTGGCAGGTTCATGGCTTTGAATTGCCGTGACCAGTTTCTCCATCGTATTTCCGGTGTCGAAAATGTCATCCAGAATCAGGACATCGCGGCCGCGTATATCCGGCAGCAGTCCCAGCTCGACAGTCAATTCTCCCGGGCGAGTTGTCGCTCCTCGATAGCTGGACGCCTGAACAACTCCGATGCGATGCGGAACGTCAATGGCTCGGACAAGGTCCGCCATAAACAACATGCAACCGGTGAGAGCACCAATCACTGTCAGATCTCTCCCTCGGTAAAGGTTAGAGATTTCGGTGCCAAGGGCATGAACACGCTGCTGAATTTCATGCTGTTCGATCAAACGTCGCATCACACCCGCTTTTTGAAAATGGCGAGAACCAGGAAGCGGGAAGAATACACGGATTGTGGTCGCGAATCATCTGCCTCAACTGAACGGCACTGCTTCGACACGTTTTGACCGGTTCGCTAATCTCCGTCCGTCGATGATTGCGGGACTGCCCCGCCAGACATTCATTCAGCTATTGAGTACCCACGATGCGAATCGCTGACGTTTATCGAGAATTGCCTTTTGGCCTGTCAATCGAGATTTTTCCACCGAAAACCCCGGCCGGTGATGAGGCCCTGTTCGCAACGCTCGAACGAGCGTCTCACTGGAATCCGGCGTTCATTTCGTGCACGTACGGAGCCGGAGGCAGCACTCGCAATCGGACGATCGATCTGTGCTCGAAGATTCAGAACGACTTCGACATCACGGCTACCGCACACTTTACCTGTGTCGGCTCAACGCGTAAGGAACTGCTGCAGTGGCTGGAGGATGCCCACTCGCGCGGCATCAGCAATATCATGGCATTGCGAGGTGATCCGCCGTCAGGTGAGGAACAGTTCGTCCAGGAGGAAGGCGGGCTGCAATATGCCAACGAACTGGTAACGCTGATTCAGGACAACTTCCCGGATATGGGCCTCGGCGTGGCCGGGTATCCAGAAAAGCATCCCGAGGCACGCAACCTGGAAGTTGACCTGCAGAATCTGCAACGAAAAGTCGACGCGGGAGCCGACGCGATATTCACTCAGCTCTTTTACGACAACGACAGCTTTCTGCGATTTCGTGAGGACTGCGAAGAAGTCGGTATCGAAGAGCCAATCATCCCCGGCATCATGCCGATCACCGAGTTTGTAAGAATCAAACGGATCACATCTATGTGCGGCGCGGAGATTCCGCCGGAATTGTTCTCCAAGCTGGAAGCCGCGCAGGACGACAAGGACGCGCAGTTCGAAATCGGCGTCGAATTCGCGATTAAGCAATGTCAGGAGTTGGTTTACGAAGGCGTGCCGGGCATTCACTTTTACGTGTTGAACCGAATGGATGCCTGCGACAGAATTCTCGAAAATCTCGATCTGCCGACCGAATCGTAGAATCGTCAGTTCACTGTTTGGGAATTTTCGCAGTGGCCATCGCCGGCCAGGCCGAAAGACCGATCAACGAATTGCCGGACCGGACCATGCACGTGTCGGCTTGAACGCCAACTTCGCGGTGCTCGACGGCTGATTCAAACTGCAACCGCTGAATGGCGCTGCCGGTCGTAGAGTCGAGGATTACGATCGCGGAACTCGACGCGTTGCCGTCAGGTCTCGACGACTGAATACAGATGAGTTGCCTATCCGATAAATGAAGCGTCCAGTCTCCGATCCCGAGATGTTTCTCCCATACTGTGCGTCCATCATCGACAGAGAATGCTCGAACGACGTGCCCGGAAACAGCAAACACGAATCTGGCGTTTATCGCGGTCATCGTTTCAACGTTGTCGAGCGGTGTGAGACTGATCGGCCGTCGCCAGATCGAAGTACCTCGCTCAGCGTCGAGTCGCGTTGCAAACTGCTTATCCTCGACAACGATCAACGTAGCGGCATCTACAAAAATTGTTTGCGCACCATACACCGTCATCGACGGCTTGAGTCGCCACCGAATGCCGAGTTCAGCTAACAGCGTGCCCCGAACGTGATGATCGGAATCAAGACCAACGATTACCGTGCGACTCGCGGCATCAGCCAACGGGAGTTCCAGAATTTGCTGAGGAGTGAACGGCAAATTCCCTCGACGAATCAACTGCCCGCTGCTGAGATCTATCAAGCCATATCCAGAATTCCCGGCGTTTCGGAAAAGTAGTCTGTCCTGACCGAAAACCCACGCTGCGGGAAATCTCGCGGCAGCAGGGCCCGCAGACATATCCCCAGAAAGCGGCCAACGCCATAGCTCGTCTCCTGATTGAGCGTCAAGCGATACCGCCCGAGATTCAGAAACTGCTAAAACGCATCTGTTTTCTTCGAGTAGCCTGATTTTCAATTTTCTGGACCCGTCACGATCCAGCAAACGTCGCCATGACAGTCGGCCGTTGCTTAAGTTGCGAGCGACGATGGCCGACTTACTCGCATACACCAGCACGTTTTCCGAAGCAGCGACTTCGGTGACTGTATCGGAAATACTGACCGACCAACGTTGCTGCCCGTTGTTCGGCTGCAGGAGTTGCAAGGTGTCGCTATGCGTTACAACGGTACCAACGGACTTCAAATTTGAGAGTTTGCCGGGAAACCAGACGGAAGATTTCTCAGGCAAAGTCACGTGCCATCTACGGCGAGCTGGCCAGAGTCGGGCCTGCATGATCGAGTCGCCTTTAGTACTTGCATCGGCTGATTCAGAAGTTGGATTTTGCATCCCGGATTCGACATCAGTCCTCGGATCCGGTTCGGCGGCCAGGATCTGATGGGAGATCTTACGGTTCGATGAACCACCACCGGTGATCACGTATGGTCCTGCCGATTCAGAGTAGTGATCGGAAAGCGACGAAACGCCAGAGGTCGATGTTTGATCGAAAGGGACAGGCCCCGAGGCTGGACCAAGTGCGACCAGACCCTCAGGCTGGGCGATCAGTAGTTTTCCGTCTGCAATAACCAGGTTCCCGCCTGATTGACCGAAATTTTCACGCAGGCGAATGCGACCGACGACGTTTCCTCGACGATGGTCGATGCGAAGGATTTCGTCGTGAGTCGGCCAGTACAGAAAATCGTGCGACAACGCCGGACGGCCATAACCATGCCCTGCTGGATCGGCGAATCCAATGCGCTGCGGCCAGGCAGACGCTCCCGTGCTGGCGTCCACCGCCCAGACAGATTGCCCGCTTAGAATCAGTCGCCCATAAACAACACCAATGATGTGAAGAATCTGATCGGGATACTGTTGCGTCCAGACTGGCTGTCCCGTCGTTGCGTCCAGCGCGTAGACGAGGTTCGCGTCGTTCGGTGCAACGAAGACATTCCCGCGATGATAGACACATGGGGTCAGACCATGCCGTCGTGGATCACTGAGTTCCTGCGGCGTTTCGTTGCCTTTGGTATGGTAGGTGACCACCCAGAGAATTCGCCCTGTCGAAGCATCGAGCGCGGCAATAGCCCCTGTGCCCGTCGAAATAAAGAGCCGACCATCGCCGAGCGTCAGAAGGTTCTGCCCGATCAGGTTGAATCGTTCGCCGGCTGTTTTGAGACTCGCACACAATTTTCGTTTCCAGAGCAGACGGCTGGAATTGGCGTCGAAACAGGCGACGATTGTCTCATCTTCCGGAAACCCTCGGCGAGCACTTACGTAAACTCGCCCGTCTGAGACGAGCGGTGTTCCTTCAAAACTCCAGAGCGTCGCTTCCGGCGATTCAGTATCCGGGTCAAGCACATCCGACGTCACGTGAAAAACAAGTTCGCCCTCACGCTCTGCGACATCCAGGCCAATGATCTCGGAAAACGAATTGCCCTCGTTGCGTGAACGCCGCATGACAGGCGGACCGGTTCGTGCGTAGAGCCGTCCTTCACTCAAACAAAGCGAGTACCAGGCCAATCCCGCTGACGGAAGGTGCGGAGTTACTGGTCGTTCAAGAACGTTCGAGAAAATGCTGCCGTCGTCGTTTTCATCGATCGCCCATTTAGGACGGCCGGTCGAAAGATCGAATGCGAAAACGGAATCAGCTCCGCAAACAAAAACGGCATCATGTCCAACCAGCGGGAAGAAGGTCGGCGGCGATTCAGTCGCCAAAGCTGTACGAGATGCAGGGCCGTTAAATCGATTCTTCGGAATACTGCGGCGCCAGATTAATTCCTGGGTTCGCGGCGTCGAACCGGTAAGACCGCTTCGGCTTGAACGTCCGCCGGGTGCTGACTTTGCGTCAGTGAAAGTTCCGATGTCGCTCCATCGTGCGGATTTGGCCAGGACGTCAGCGAGAATCTGGACGAACTTCCCAGTCGTGCCAGCCAGAGTTCCTGTCGCGTCCGGAAAGTTGACGCCACAGACCGCCAACTCGCTTTTTGCGCGTGCACGGTCGCCTTCGAAGATCGAGCACAGAACCAGACGAGCGAGCACTTCTTCTCGGCTTGCCGATGGATCAGGGTGTGTCAGATATTTGTGACGTGAATCTGCGACGTTGCGGTTCTCAACTGATTCAGCAGTCTCGGATTCCCCTTTCTTTACGATCGGCGGGACAAGTAATGACCAGTATTGTCGAGCCAACGCAAAACGACCTTGCTCGAAAGTCAGTTCGCCGAGCAGCCACAACGCGTCATCGCCGACGGTACTGTTGAATGCTGAATTGACGACTCGCAGCAGCGGTCCCTCGTCGAATGTCTGCTGACCGGTCTCAAACCATTCTTTCGCCTGAGCGTCGACCCGGTTTCGGTAAGCCGTCAGTCCAACTTCCGGGAACTGCGAAATCAGCAAGTGGCAGTAGTCACCCGTATTCGAATACCGCCCCGGTTCTACAGGAACCAGCGTATCGCCGCTGGAATCAATCAGTTCCTGCAGAATCGAAACAGCGGTGTCCCACTGCCCTTCGATGATGTGTTCCCGAGCTGTTTCCAGCTTCTTGACGACCTGTGTCTCAACATCCACCGAGACAGCTTCACGAAAAGTCGTCGACGTATGCTGAGCCACACAGATTGACAGTATCGCAGAGTGCACAACGATCAGCGTCACCAAGGTCAGTACGATACCCCGGATATGACCGTGACCGGCTGGGCGATTTGACAAGCTATGCCTTCTCACGAAGTTGCGTTCCGATCCAGAACACGGTGAAACCGGCCACAGTGCAGACCGGCATGACGATCAGCTTAAACCCAAACTGCAACTGATAGAGGATAATCAGTGGTAGAAACGTCATCGCGCAAATCTGGAGAAAAATTCCAATATGATGGAGCATTGTTAGAAGATCCATGGACCAGACATTAATGGAGCTGAAATCATAAGCGAGTCGACCTTCAGGTTTCAGGGAAACCGTAGATATCAGTTTGAAGATTTTTCGCCAGTATTTCCTTCACGAAGATGTGTCTTCAGAAACTGGTCAATCAGATCAATCCGAGCTTGATTATGAAACTGTGGACCACCATGAGCCCCACCATGAATGATTTCCAGACGAGCCGTTAATCCAAGTTCTTTGTAACATCCGTGAAGTTCGTGTGACTGGTTGATAGGAACCTGAGGATCGTAGTCGCCATGAATCATCAGCAGCGGTGGATCGTTCTTGTCGACGTGGAACACCGGGCTGGCCAGTTTCGCCAAGGCCGCATTTTCTTCCGGCTGAGAGCCGAGCAGAAACTGCAATGCCGGTACTCGGACACTCAGTCCGTGCGGTGTTGACTGCTTAAGAATCGTCAGGAAGTTCGTCGGACCGTAATAGTCGACAATTGCCTGCACCGATGAAGATTGGTCGAGATGCTTGCCGACGGTCCCTTCGAGTTTCGAGTGACCATTTGTGACACCGATTTCTGCGGCCAGATGGCCGCCTGCTGACGAACCGACGATTCCAGTTTTCGACGCGTCATAGCCGTACTGTCTGGCCTTGGCCCGAAGAAATCGAATCGCCGCTTTGCAATCATGAACCTGTGCCGGAAACTTCGCGACCGGTGAAAGGCGGTAGTCAATACTGGCAATCGAAAAACCACGTTTGACGAGTTCATTCAGCGGCATGTTGTCTTTAGAACCCGCCCGCCAGGCTCCGCCGTGAACCCAGACCATCAACGGAGGAGACGCGGCACCGACCGGTTGATACAGGTCAAGTTTAAGAGAGAATTCGTCAACTTTTGCGAATTCGATGTCACGTAAGATTTCAATTTCGAACTGATCGTTGGCGATAGTAGTCATCGGGCCGACGCTGGCCAGAGACAAGAGAATGATACCGCAAACACACAGTCTCATTGCGTAACTCCCGTCGAACTTGCAAATCACTTGATGCTAAGAAGATCGTCGCACGCGTTTACGATCCGTTTCCCGCAGAATAATCTTTCGCAGGCGAATCACTGCCGGAGTGATTTCAACGTACTCGTCGCCTTCGATGTACTCCAGGGCAGCTTCCAGCGACATGTCGCGTGGCGGCTTTAGAACGATGTTTTCGTCCGTGTTGCTGGTCCGGATGTTCGTCAGTTTCTTCTCTTTGATCGGGTTGACGACCATGTCATTATCGCGAGCATTCTCGCCTACTATCATGCCTTCGTAAACGTCGTCGCCGGGGGCGACGAACAGTTCGGAGCGCTCCTGCAGTTTAAACAGTGCGAAACCAACGACGCGGCCGTCTTCCTGGGAAACGAGCACTCCGTTCGCTCGTCTTGGAACATCGCCTTCGACTCGTTTGTAACTGTCAAATCGGTGATGAATGATGGCTTGACCTTTGGTCGCGTTGAGCAATCGAGTTCGCAGGCCGATGAGACCTCGAGCCGGAATTGAAAACTCAAGATGTGTCATGCCGGAATCAGCAGCGGTCATCTCCAGAACGACACCTTTACGGGCGCAGGCTGGATCCATCACTGCGCCGACAAGTTCGGCCGGCACGTCGACTTCCAGCAGTTCGAAAGGCTCGTGCCACTTACCGTCGATCTGCTTGCGGATGACCTCAGGCTTACCAACGCAAAGTTCGTAACCCTCGCGCCGCATCGATTCAATTAGAACCGACAGGTGCAGGATGCCTCGGCCGGAGACCTTGAACTTATCTTTGTCGTCAGTTTCTTCGACTCGCAGCGCGACATTGGAGTCCAGTTCACGCATCAGTCGGTCGCGGATATGGCGAGTTGTAACGAACTTACCGTCGCGGCCAGAAAGCGGACCGTCGTTAATTGTAAACGTCATCGAGAGAGTTGGATTGTCGACTTCGATTCTTGGGAGCGCGACAGGATTATCGACGCAGGCGATGGTGTCTCCAATGTCGGGATCGGGAAGCCCGATCAACGCGACAAGGTCACCAGCAGTCGCTTCCGCAGCGTCGGTGCGGCCGAGCTTGTCGAATACCTGCAGGTTGTCGAGCTTGCAGTTCGTTGTCGAGCCGTCAGCCCGCATCAGGGCGACGCGATCTCCCGGGTGCAGTCGTCCGCTGACCAGTCGTCCGACGGCGATGCGGCCGAGGTAATTTGAATGTTCAAGCGTGGTGGCCATCATTTGAACCGGATCGTCCGGCTTGACGAGTGGACCTGGAATCTTTTCCAGGATCAGGTCCAGCAGCTGAGTGATGTTGTCAGTTCTGACGTCAGGGTCGCTTGTCGCGAACCCTTCGCGGGCACTGGCAAAGATGTAAGGAAAGTCGAGTGTTTCGTCGTTCGCTCCAAGTTCGACGAACAGGTCGAAGGTTTCGTCAACGACCGTGTGCGGTCGACAGTCGGAACGGTCGATCTTGTTGACCACAACAAGCGGTTGCAGGCCGGCTTCGAGTGCCTTCTTCAGCACGTACCTTGTTTGAGGCCGCGGACCTTCAAATGCGTCTACCATGACCAGCGCACCGTCGGCCATCTGCAAGACTCGTTCGACCTCGCCGCCAAAGTCAGCATGGCCTGGCGTGTCGATGATGTTGATCTTCACGCCCTTCCACATCACGGCGATGTTCTTGGCGAGGATGGTGATACCGCGTTCACGCTCCTGATCGTTGGAGTCGAGAATGCAGTCCTGCGCGAGCTCGGCTTCACGGAACTGGCCGCTCTGTTTGAGCAGACAGTCGACGAGAGTCGTCTTGCCGTGGTCGACGTGTGCAATGATGGCGATGTTTCGGATGTCTTGGCGTCGCATGGGCGGAGGGCGGGCGTCTTCGAGGAAAGGGAGGCTTCGCCACGAATGACAGAAGCCGGAGAGAGTGGTTGCAACCTGTCTCGATCAGGTCTCTTGGTCGAGTCGAGCAGGAAAACTCTCAAAAGAAAAACAGCTCCGATCCGCAGACCGGAGCTGTGGTGTAAGTAGGGCAGTCTATCAATCCCATCCGCCGCTAAAAAGTGCCGTTTTCAAATTCTAGCTATCTTGCCAGGACTTCTCGACGGGCGACGACAGTCTCAGCCACTGGAGAACTGTTCTTTGACCTGCTCTTCGCTTCAGCAAGCATTTGTAAATTTCCCGCCAGTTTTCGAGCCGACACCAGTTGACTTTGAGTGAATTCTGGTCTGTCTGGCAGACCGCCTGAACGACGGAACCTCATAGCTGCAAGCTGTTTCCAGCTTTTGTCGCTGGCCATGTACCATGCCGCGGCCTGAGCAACTTTCTGCGAATGCTTTTCGTTGGCGACGGCGGTCAAAAGCTCGAACAGAGCCGGATCCTTGCTGAATCGCTCGACCTTAAAGATACGATATTCCATCCGTGAAGCCGGGGTTGGCCGGCCGTGTTCCAGGCAGACAGTCTTGACCGGAATTCTCACAACTTTCCCGGGTGGCACGGAAAAAATGGCCGGACCGTTCTGCGAACTGTTCGAAGCCCCACCGCCCGTTGTCTGTCCACCCTGGCTCTGACCTCCACTCTGGCTGTTTTGATTCTGGTTGTTTTGATTCTGGTTGTCGAAGAATCCCTGATTCAGGACGTGGACTCCGACAAAGGCTTCGGGCATCTGCACGTTGATAGATTTTTGGAACTTATTGTCAACAAATAAGTTGCCGCTTGATTCGTTCTTGTGAACCAGCCTGGCATCGATCTGTTCAGCCTTTAGTAGCTCGAACAGAGGTACGACTGGCAGTCCGTCAATTGCCTTCTGAGCAGGAATCGCCGGCTTTCCTGCATCGGAACTTGTCACCAGACTTGCCAGCATCAGGCCGGCAAACAACATTCGAAATTTCAATACACGAGTGATGGCCATCTAAAACACTCCCGAAGCAAGCCCTGAAATACATATCTCACCAGATTCGAAAGAACCTGGTGTCGAAACATGGTTGTTGAAACGAAATTTGCGTACCGCCAGTGTCGGCCGAATTTCGTCCTGGCAACATAAACACGAATTTCAACGGCCCGTCTCCACTGGCAATTCCGAAAAAGACGTCACAGTTTTCGGACGGGGGGCGGTTAGTGATCGAGGTCCAGCATGGCCAGATGCAAATCGCGGATGGGATCTCCGACGACGGCAAAGTCAGTGACCAGCCAATTCAGAGCAGTGATCGTCAGTTCGAACTTTGAAATCGACTTTGCCATGCCAGCCGGAAACGGGATTTGCCATAGCGTTTGCTGGCCCTGCTTGATCAGAGCTTCCGGGATAGGGATTGCCCGCCCGGAAACGGAAAGCGTGACGCCATCGAGTGACTGCCGTTCGGCGAGTCGGAACACGCAGTGGCTATAGTCAAACTGCTTGTGGAACATTCCCTTGAATTCAACTTTTGCAGGAGCATCACCGGTTCGGCGATGGCGAGACAACCCCTTGCCGATTGGTTCTGACCAGCCCGTCAGCTGCCAGAATTTTTCTTCGTCGAGGTTCCCAATGTCGCACGTGATGTGGCGCCCGCCGCGTTCGCGAAGCATTTTTGTGAAGGGGCCAAGTTTTGGACGGCCTTCGATACGAGCAGGTTGTTGTTTCGAAGCGGGGCCAGACTTGCCGCCGAGCAGATCGTAAATTGGTTCGCCAAGAGCCAGTCGGTGCGGACGATTCAGTCGATCGTGAACCTCGTCGTCCGGTTGAAAACCGAGCAGGTGATACATCGTCGCGGCGATATCGTCCTGTGTGACCTTATTGGCAATCGGATAGGCCGCTTGAGGATCAGACGCTCCGTAAACCTGACCCCCGGGTACTCCCCCACCGGCCATCACGACAGAGTTACACGCTCCCCAGTGATCCCGCCCGGCTCGCGCGTTCACTTTGGGGGTGCGGCCAAACTCGCTGTTCCACACGACCAGCGTGTCTTCCAGCATTCCACTTTGAGTAAGGTCTTCGAGGAGCGCCGCAATCGGTCGATCGACTGACGGCATCAACCTCAGCTTCAGCTCCTGAAAGTTCAGCGAGTGCGTGTCCCAGGTCGAGTCGATCGTTTTCTTCTCACGATGCCAGTAGACGGTCACCAGTTGCACTCCGGCTTCGGCCAGTCGTTTTGCCATCAACACACTTTGCCCGAACGTGTGATAGCCGTAGCGCATTCGCTCAGCTTGAGACACGCTTGCGAGGTCAAAGGCGTTCCGGACTTTTGGGGCCAGCACCATGTCGAGCGCCTGCTCGTAGTAACTGCTGAGCGTTTTTGTCTGAGCAGACCGTCCAGCAATTCGAGCTGCGTTATCCATCTGACTGAGTAGTTCGCGTCGAATTTTCAGCCGGCTCAAACCGACGGAATCGGGCAACCGGAGAGACTCGATAGAGAAGTCAGGATCGTCAGGGTGTTGAGTAATGCGGAACGGATCAAACTTACGACCGATTAACCCGCCGCCCTGTCCCGGTGTTACCGCTCCGTTAGTAGTCGCGATAATTTCGGGCAGCGACACAAAGGCAGGCAGTCCTGAATCAGCTGGACGCAGCGCTGATAATACCGATCCGAAATGCGGAAAATCGCTCTGCCTAGCACCGAAACTTTCTGCTTTCAATTCGTGCCGCCGACCAGTCAGTCCTGCGTGAGCACCGGTCGAATGATTGTTGTCCTCTTGCCCGACCGATCGGATCACCGCCAGCTTGTCGGCATGATCTGCGAGCAGCGGAAAGTGTTCCGAAACATGCAGTCCAGGTACGTTGGTCGCGATGGGAAGAAACTCGCCACGACTTTCGATGGGACCTTCCGGCTTCAAATCCCATGTGTCCTGATGAGCCGGTCCTCCCCACATAAAGAGCAGAATTACTCGTTTTGCTTTGCCAAAGACACGGCTGGTTTCAATACGACCGGGTCGGGCTTCGGCTTTCTCCGAAAGCAGCTGCGGTAGCGACAGCCCCATCGTCCCCAGTGAACCGGCCTGCAACATCGTCCGACGATCAAGTCGATCGCAGAATGACATTTGCCGATTATTGAAGAGTTCGAGCATGGGCTCGCTCCACGTTTCCGTGCAGGTTAAGTAAGGATGTCCCGGACCACTTCGCCGTAGACATCCGTCAAACGGAAATCGCGACCGGCATATTTGTAGGTGAGCTTTTTGTGGTCGATCCCAAGTAGATGCAGCATGGTGGAATGCAGGTCGTGCATGTGGACTCGGTTTTCAACGGCGTAGTAGCCGTAGTCGTCCGTGTTGCCGTAGGCCATGCCAGGCTTTACACCGCCGCCGGCCAACCATGTAGTAAAGCCTTGGGGATTGTGATCTCGACCGTTGGTTCCTTGAGCGATCGGCGTTCGACCGAACTCACCGCCCCATACGACGAGCGTGTCTTCCAGCATACCGCGTGCTTTCAAGTCAGCCAGCAAGGCCGCGACAGGCTGATCGGTCAACAACGCGTTCTTCTGATGTCCGGCCTTGAGATTGCCGTGCTGATCCCATTTATTGCCGGTTGAAACTTCGATGTACCGCACACCGGCCTCGGCTAATCTTCGAGCCAGCAAACACTGTCGACCAAAATTGTCCGTCTCACCTTGCCCGACGCCGTAGGCATCCTGAACGTGCTTTGGTTCGTGGGCTATGTCGAGTACATCCGGCGCGGCATTCTGCATCCGGTAAGCAAGATCAACTGACTGAATCGCGCCTTGAACCTGCTCGTCCTTACGAAGTTTCTTGAGATGATCCTGATTCATTGCCTGCAGCAGTTTGATCTGTCGCTGTTGCTCGTCAGATGACAACCGCGAATTGCCCAGGTGTTCGATCTTTGCGTCACCAAGTGTTCCCGAATGTCCGACAGTCGTTGCCTGATGAATCGCCGGGAGGAACGCACAACCATAGTTGCGAGGTCCACCGTGCCCGCTGGCCGGGCTGATTGAAACGAAGGATGGCAGGTCGGGGTTGTCCGTGCCGAGCCCGTAAGAAACCCATGCTCCCACCGACGGACGAACCAGGTTATCGCTGCCGGTATGCAGCATCGAAACTGCCTGGCCGTGCGACTGGCCTCGGCTGTGCATCGAACGAATGATACAAAGTTCGTCGACGTGCCTTGCTGTGTGAGGCAGCAGTTCCGAAACCCACTGACCACACTCGCCATGCCGGGCAAATTTCCAGGGCGACTTCAGCAACTTTGGCGTGGCATCAATCCTGGCCGCTTTCTCAAATGGCAGATCTTTCCCGTCGTCTCGGTCGAGCAGTGGCTTATGATCAAAGGTGTCTACCTGGCTGGGGCCGCCATGCATAAACAGAAAGATAACTCGGCGAGCTTTCGGTTCGTGATGCGGAGTCTGAGACGTCAGCGAGTTTTCTTCAGCCGCCGCAGAAACACCGGCAAGACCGTTCAACGCAAGGCCACCCAGTCCGAGTGTGGACAGGCTGAGAGCATCACGTCGTGATAAATGGTTGTTCATGGCGGGGCCGCTGAGGGCGTTAAGGTGGGACGGAGTCTGAAGAGTGGGCACTGCACGCCGTACAAGTCACTCCAGCATACGGAATTCTACAGACGCGAACAAAGTGTGAATCAGTTGTGCGAGCGGCGACATTACTTTCGATTTGCCGTTCTCATTATCGGCAGCGGCGTCGTCCGTCCGTGTTGCTGCTTCCAGAAACTTTTCTGCTCGATCAGTTTCGGCATTGGTTGGTCTGCGCGATAGCACTAGTTCGTATGTTCGCTCAATGCTTGTCCGAGGGGCTGGCGATTCATTCCCACTCTTTGCCGAGATGGTTCGACGAACTCGATCAGCCGCAACCTCTGCCTGCTCCATCACAAACGGGCTGTTCAACAGAAGCAGCGCCTGAGCCGGAACGTTGGTCACTGACCGCCGACCGACAACCAGATCCGGATCTGCAAAATCGAACACTGCCAGCATTGGTGGAAGTTGGGATCGGATGATCGGCAGGTAGACGCTGCGATGCAAAACTTCTTTTTGATCGATCTGCTTCTCGTCGGCGACGTTCTGTGTGACGAGTGTTCCGAGCCCTTCGACCGGTGAACCACCAGGAGTCAGATCGAGCTTCCCGCTGACCGATAGAATGGCATCACGAATAGACTCCGCGGGGATGCGTCGACGGTGCGCACGCCAGAGCAACTGGTTCTGCGGGTCTGCGTTCCATGAGACTTCATTATGTCTACTGCTCAGCTGGTAGGTTCGGCTGAGAACGATCTGCCGGACCATTCTTTTGGTCGACCAGCCAACTCGCATAAATTCCGTCGCCAGTCGGTCGAGCAGTTCGGGATGAGTCGGCTTATCACCGAGTCTTCCGAAGTTGTCGACGCTGGCAACAATGCCTTGCCCCACAAGGTGATGCCAGATTCGGTTGACAAACACGCGCGCCGTCAGCGGGTGATCCGAACTGCCGATCCATTCGGCCAGTTCAAGACGCCCACTTTGCTTTTCTTCGATTCTGGGCGCTTCACCTGAGGACGCCACCTGAAGGAATCCTCGCAGTGCCTTCGGGCCAGGGTTGCGATGCTCGCCGCGAATGTTGACTTCGCAGTCGCCGGTTTTCTCAGCTTCAGCCACAGCAATCGCCTTCGGCAGTGGCGGCGGAGCATTCTCATCAAGCTGTTTCAATTCAGCTTCGAGCTGCTTTTGCTTGTACGTTGCCTCTTTCTGTTCGGTTTTCGCCGCTTGTAGCTTCTTATCGTCTTTTGAAACCTCGTTGACGACCGGATCGCCTTTGTCGTCAAGTTCCACCAACCGCACTGCATCGAGCGTGACGTATCCGACTGTGCCGCGAGTCGAAACCGTGATTACCGCCGGCTTGCCAGCGTCAAACGGAAACTGACCCAGAGACGCAAACCGTTCGTCAATAGGCCCCTGCTTTTCCTGATTCAGCGAAACTTCAATTTCTGCTTCCGCATGTATAATACTGATCGGAACGTTGTCTGCCCGGCCTGTTGTTCCGGAGTAACCCAGTTGCACATCGTACTTTGCCGTGCGCGGAATTTTGACGGTGAACTCAGCCCATTTTTCACCCTTCTCTGACTTCGCGTCGTGAATATAGCCGACGCCGATGAACGGCTTGGAGAATGTTGATTTCGTCCACGAACCCGTCAGCTTTGCTTCTGAGTCATCAACCAGAAGTGCGTTTGTATTTTTGCTTAGTAGTTGGATCTGCTTGCTGAGTGCCGCCGCCTGACTCTTTGCTTCCTTGATCGATGTTTGGAGTTTTTTCTTTGTTGAGTCAAACTTCGTCACCGCGGCGACGTGTTCTTCTTTTGCCGGAAGCAGACGCCGTGGCCATGTTGAAACGTACTGCTGACTCTCTCCCTGCAAAGTTCGGGTGCTTTTCAGAATGCCAGCCAGTGCGTAGTAATCCTTCGTCGGAATGGGATCAAACTTGTGATCGTGACACCGTGCACAGCCCAGCGTCATCGCCATGAAGGCCTGACCGATCGTGTTAAGCTGCTCATCGACAACGTCCATCATCAACTTCTCTTTGTCGCGTTCGCTGAGCATCTTCGTGCCGAGCATCAGGAAGCCGGTCGCGATGATTCCTTCGGCCAGTTGTTCGTCGTTTTCGTGAGCAAGCAGGTCTCCCGCAATCTGCTCCCGCACAAACTCATCAATTGGCTTGTCGCTGTTGAACGCGTCGATGACGTAGTCGCGATATTTCCAGGCGTTGTGGAAAGTCGCGTTGAAGTCCGCGCCATTTGAGTCGGCATACCGAGCGACATCGAGCCAGTGTCGCCCCCAGTGAACTCCGAACTGCGGCGAGTCGAGCAATTGGTCAACGACCCTGTCGACTGCGTTGTCTGATTTGTCGGCGACGAAGGTCGTGACTTCTTCCGGCGACGGTGGCAGCCCGATCAGATCAAAATAAAGCCGCCTTATCAGCGTTCGCCGGTCGGCATCGACAGCAGGTTTCAGACCAGCGGTTTCAAGCTTTCGCAATACGAACGCGTCGACGTCCGATGTTGGCCATGACTTATCTGAGACTTCGGGCCGCTGGTGATGCTCAACCGGCCGGAACGCCCAGAACTGTCGTCCGGCTTCGAGGTCGATTGTCCGTTGAGGCTTAATGACACCCGATGCTGGTTGGTCAGTGCGAGGATCCGGCGAACCCATCTCAACCCAATGTTCGAAATTCTTCACAATGCTGGGCGAAAGCCGGCCAGCGGGCGGCATTTCTACGCCGTCATACCGCAGTGCCTCAATCAGCGGGCTCTTATCCGGCTTACCAGTGACGATTGCCGGGCCGGAATCTCCGCCCTGCAGCAACCCGGCTGCCGAATCGACCAGCAGGTTACCTTTGACTTCGTCGGACTTCGCTGAGTGACACTCGTAGCAATGCTTAATCAAAACTGGACGAATCCGGGCTTCAAAGAATTCCAGTTGTTTGGGTTCGATTGTTTTCTGATGGTCAGCGCCGATCGTTGTCGGACTTCCCGAAACAAGCAGCAAATAACTCAGCAGAATCAATATCAACCTTCGAAAAGGAATCATCATCGCTCGTTCGGTTCGTATTGAAATTGTAAACTAGGCTTGCCGGCCCACTTCACAGAAACGAAAAACACTCGCTCCCAGAAAGTGTGCGGGAGCGAGTGTTTTGTCACAACGCATCTTTCTCATTACACGCGAGGAATGTCGAAGCCTTCTCGACGTTCACGAGCGATGAACGATGCCGCTTGTTCGTCACCAATGATCTGCTCGGTCTTCGGATCCCATTTAATCTTTCGACCAAGTCGGCCAGCGATGGCACTCAAGTGGCAGGCACTCATGGCCTGAACGTGAGAAAACACGTCGGACACCGTCAGGCCGCCTTCGGCAATGCAGCGGTAGAAGTTGTTCTTGTGACCTTCTGCCGGCTTGCCTTTGTAAAGACGTTCGAGGTCTTCCTGATCAAATTGATCCTTGTCCCAGTTCTCATTTATCGGCGTGCCGACGATCTTGCCGCGGTTCACAAAGATGCGGCCCTTCGTTCCTTCGAACGTGATGCCGTTGTCACCTCGGCTGGTCACGTCCATGACGATGCCATCGTCGAACGTGTTGATCACCGAGAAATCGTGCGACGTGTTGTAGCTGTCGTCGACGACGGCGTGACCATCTTTGTATTCGACAGGATGCTTAACGTCGGTCCCGTCGATTTCGACCGGACCCTGGCCTTCGCCGTTCTTATTAAGAGCCCACATTGCAATGTCGACGTGATGAGCACCCCAGTCGGTGAACTTGCCACCGGAGTATTCGTACCACCAGCGGAACTGGTAGTGGCAACGCTTCTCGCGGTAGTCGACAGGCTGCACCTGACCCTGCCACATGTCCCAGTTGAGGTTTTCTGGAACTTCGGCGATCGGGAATGGTCCACCTTTGGGGCTGCCGTTGATGCCGACAGTGACTTTCCTGATGTCACCAAGCAGCCCCTTCTGGACCATGTTGACGGCTCGCAGAAATTTGTCCTTTGTGCTCCGCTGCTGCGTACCGACCAGGAAAGCCTGATCGGAGTACTTCCTGCAGGCGTTGCGGATCAGCTTGTTTTCTTCGAGAGTCAGGGTCAGCGGCTTCTGACAGAAGACGTGCTTGCCAGCCTGCAACGCTTCAATGGCGATTTTCACATGCCAGTGATCTGGAGTCACGACACTGACAACATCGATGTCGTCTCGTTCCAGAACCTTGCGGTAGTCGCCGTAGGCGTCCGCCTTACCTTTGCCGATCCCGTCATGATTCTTCGCTCGGTCCGCGTGTTTCGAATCAACATCGCAAACCGCCAGAACGTCACCGAAGTTGGCATGCTGTCGAGCGTCGCCGGTGCCCATGCTGCCGACGCCGATGCAGCCGATCCGCGGTCGCGAGTTGGCTTCGTCATTGGCGAAAGCGGGAGTGCTCCACGGGAAGTATGGAACGGAAGTCGCGGCCGCGGCGAGCGCGGATGTCTTCAGAAAGTCACGGCGATTAGCTGATGGCTTCTTCATCGAATGTTTCTTTTGTCTGGAGGAGTGATGCGGGTTCATCGCCCGATGGAAGCTTGAGGAAACGGTTTCACGCAAGCCGGAAAACGGGCTGCGAATTGTACCCAGACCAGGCCGATGTCTTCCAGGCGACGGATGTTTTTGAGACGAGGAATCCCAAATTCACGTAGGTCAGGGTGTGCCTGACGATATTGCGGCAGGTGATCCCCAATCTTCAAATCCGGGCTCCGCCAGGCGGAGGCTGACTTACTGGCGGACCGGCAAACCACCCTGGACACGATCGAGGTCGACCTGTCTCAGGTTCGGGTCGAGCTGCATTTGCCAGGTAGCGACCGGGATCGCCGGGTTTACCTCGATATCGCCGATCGTCATCGTCATGTGCGAGTCCGCTTCCGGGCAGTTCAAAACGATCGAGCGAGGCAGCATGACCCCGGCGGACGGCTGGAAGTTACTCATAGCCGCGCTGGTGATCAGGTTGTCGTTGGCATCGTAAAGACTGTGCTCGACGATCTGGCCCAATGCCAGATCGACGAGCATGACGCGCTGTACCTGTTGACCCTGGACATAGTCTGCAGAAATCAGTTTGGCTCGGTCGGGAGTTTCTGGATCACGCAGAACCTGCACGGCTGACGGATCAATCGGGATGACGCCCAGGGCTTCCATCAGCCATCCCGGCGGAAACGGAATCGGCACAGCCTGTTGTCGATCGAGGCCGTCGTGAGAACCGGTGAGAACGATGTCCGGCTGGTTGGCTCTTATCCAGAACCAGAAGCGGTCACTGTTGGATCCAAAGTCAACTTCCGTGCCGCGGATCGATCGTGCCGAAAAGCGAAGGTTCTTCGGGCTTTCGACACTGATATTCGCCGAGAGACTGGGAGCAATCACTCCTGTGCCGCTCGCTTTGATGCGGACGTCCGTCGATCTCCAGGCGACGACCTGCGAACGTTGCTTATTGAGGTGTTCGAGGATTTCGTCAGGCGTCGCGTCAGACATTAACGCTCGCGGCGGTGGCGAAGTGGTCTTACGAACAATCCATTCTTTGAGTGAACAACCTGGCAAAGTAGCAAGAACGCAAACAACGATAACAATCGAAGACAACCGAAATTGTCGCTCATACTTGTTCGTTCTTAGTGAACTCTCGCAAAGTCGCGAAGCCGCAAAAGATCGCAGCAGAACACTTTGCGAATCTTCGCCCATCAGTAGCGGTGTGGTAGAGGCCGCATGACCGAAGCCGTGTGCGATATCGCTGCTTGATGTCATGTCAGCCCTTCCGTGGCGTTTCTTCGATCAAGAGTCCGTTTTGATCGTTGTTCTTGTCGTTCGTTAAGTCAGCTCAGCTTCGAGTTGCGCGTTCAGCGTCGCCTGGAGATTCGCAATTTCCTGTTCGCTGAGATCCTGATCAGTAACCTCATACGGCCCTTCACTCTTGCTGCCGATCACCTGGAGAAACTCGTTGCCATATTCGTCCGTTCGCTGTCCGTCAATCTTCAGCCGGCGCTTTTGCAGAAGCAGTAATGCCAGCACGTAGTGCATCTGTTCATGCGCCGGATTCGGGTCTTCACTAAGCTGCTCGAAGTACCTCATTAAAGCTTCTGTATCGATGACCTTTGGTTTGGGAGTGTCATCCGGTACAAGCGCCAGCCACTCGCCAACACTGTCTTCCGGAGGTCCCTTCCACCCTTCTTCTGAATAGTCGAGCCGCAGCAGTGCACCATTTCGTTCAACCAGTACGCTGTGACAAGTGCTGCCCGCTTCAAGCCGCTCACCCGTCCCGGCACACGTCTTGCCAATTGATTTGAGGTGGTAGTCCACGAAGTATTTGCCAATGACAGGGTGGGTACCGCCCACCACATGAGAAACAGTTGGTGAGTAGTTCCCACCCTGCACCCGAATGCGAGGCACCGGGGTGGAATCGTATCTCAACCGTAAAATCTGCCACAAGACGGACTTGAGTCACGTAAACCAGCGTCGATCCCTGCCTGTTTGCTACTCGGAAGCGGCTGGAGATTCGTCCGGAACCTGCCGAAACGTGGTCCGAATCAGGCGAAATCCGACCGAACGGTACAGCTCAACGGCCGGACCGTTTTCGGCGGTTGCCTCCAGGAAGACTCGCCGCAGACCTGCGGCCTGAAATCCGGCCAGAGCCTGTAAAACGAGTGCTCGTCCAAGCCCCAGTCCTCGATAATCCGGACAAACGCCGACATTCTGGACGGATCCTGCATCTCGGCCATTGGCCAGGCCTTGGATGGTTCCGCAGTCGACGGGCTTATTATTTGAGCTCTCCCCGTCACGGCAGATCAGCCATGTGGCCTGTGGGAGAAACGTCCGCTGGCTGGCGATTTCCAGCATCAAGCGACGGCAGCCAGCCAGGCTCGACAGCGACGGAAACACCATCGAATCTAGCTCGTCGCGGAAACATCCAAACTTTGTCACTGAGTGGCGGTCGAGGTCTTCCGGTTTCCAGGCCACGAAGCGGTAGCCCGGCGGCAACACCGCAGCGGGAACTTCGTGCTCGGAAAAATTGAATTCCATTCGGAATCGACGGAAATACCGCATGCAAACACCTGGCCGACGATGTCTCTCTTGAAGGCTGAAGTTTCAGCGATCACCGACGACTCTCACGAGACTCGGCAACGGCCAAACCGATTTCCTGTCCGAATGACAGTTCCAGCGTGCCCGTCGGAGTCGTTCAGATTAACCAAATAGCCTGCCGGTTCGCCAACCGCTCCGAAGGGGTCGCTTCGAAAACAGCCATCCTGCCCGGCGACGTTGGCGAACTGGTCGACCTCGTCTTTGGTTTCGCATGCCCCATCCGAGATGTACGAACGGTCCCAGCGAATGCTCGACAGTTGTCTCAGTCAGCACCACCGAGAACGGTGGATTGAGATGACTCAGCCACGCGACGTCACGAGTTGTATCGATCGTTTGTTGACGCCGTTGCACGACGGTCGTTGCCACACACTTCGAATAGTCCGCGGCGCTCCGATCGAGATTCGAAACAGGCAACGCGCTGCGAGTGAGACCTCGATCTGGTATTTGACCGAATCCTCAGCGTTTCCTGCGGCGGCGAGTTCGCTCGATTCGAATCCGACAGCCGATCGGCACAGTTTCTTTGACCTCGGGCTGTTTACCGACCAGCGCGGCGGTAACAGCTTCCTCAACGTAACAACGCTTAACTTTGTCGGCATTCGGACTGTCGTCCATCGCGCCCATGTAGACGACTTTTCGATCCTTATTGAGCACGAAAAATTCGGGAGTGAACCCGGCGCCATAGTCATTCGCGATCTTCTGATCCTTGTCGAACAGGTAAGGGAAATTGAATCCCTTCGCGTCGGCTTTCTCCTTCATTTTGGGCGGCAGGTCTTCCTCGACCTTGTTCACATTGACAGCGACGATCGAAACCCTGCTGTCTTTGCCGGAGTGCTTTTTCGAAAACGCGATCAGTCGATTTTCGTAGTCGACGGCGTACGGGCAACTGTTGCAGATAAACGCCAGGACGACGACATCCCTCTCCTTGAGATCACTCAACGAATGCTGCTTCCCGTCAACGCCGGGCAGTTCTTTCCACGCCGGAGCCTTGTCGCCGATATTGAGCACCGGGTTATACTCGCCTGCTTCGATCCGCAGAGTCATGCCGACGACGGTAAGAATCACCGCTGCAGGAAGACAATGAATCGAAAGCCGGCTGAGACATCTTAGCGTTTCAAACATTCGTAATTCTCACTATCGAAATCGGCAAATACGAGCTCTTCGGGACGATGTTCACACTAACTGGTGGCCATTAGAGTTTACATTTGAAAACATCGCCATCACGAGCAGGTTCGCATCGTCAATCATGGACTTGAATTGCCGACGGTTGCAACCAAACCTTGCGTCCGCATGTCACATTGAATCATCTGCCGCTAATCGGGAAGAATACGTCCATGCGCAATGCTCGAATTCTGGCCTTCGCCGGAAGCACTCGCAAAGCCTCGTTCAATAAGAAACTCGTCGCCGTCGCTGCGAAGTCAGTCGAAGCTGTCGGTGCACAAGTGACATTGATTGATCTGGCGGACTTCCCGTTGCCGATCTTCGACGAGGATTACGAAGCCGAATACGGCATGCCAGAAAACGCGACAAAACTGAAACAGCTTTTCATCGATCACAACGGGTTGCTGATTGCCTCGCCGGAGTACAACAGTTCGGTCAGTGCCGTCCTGAAAAATACCATCGACTGGATCTCGCGCCGCGCCGCAGGAGAGCCGATGAAAGCGGCATTTCTGGGTAAGACCGCTGCGATCATGGCAGCATCGCCGGGTGGACTTGGTGGGATCCGTGGACTCGTTCATCTGAGATCCATCCTGCAGAACATCGGTGTGCTCGTGATGCCGGATCAGATCACACTTTCCGAAACACATTCGGCGTTCAGTGACAACGGAGCCTTGAACAACGAACGGAAGCAGGCGAGTGTCGATGCTTTTGCAAAGGAACTCGTTGAAACCGTGCAGAAGCTCAATGCCTAGACCTCAAGAGGTTCCAGAAGTCGATTGCCACAGAGATCACAGAGATCACAGAGAAATACTATTCACAACAACTCGGTGACCTCTTGCGTTTTCTGTCGCTGAAAATTTCAACGTATCTTCACTGGTTAAACTGTCAGATCTAAACTCCATGCTCACTCAATTTGCTATTCGACTGATTTTCGGGATGAGCCTGGTGTGGTGCGTCATGCCTCGTTCTGAGGTGACGTCGGGTTTCTTTCGAATTCAAAACCTCGTCACGCTAGGGCTGTCCGTTCTGGCGTTCATGGCGATCGGCCCAGCTCCGGTTGCCGAGGGCGCGGAACCGTTGCTTTCGACCGGGATCGTTAGATGGATCTCCATTGGTCTGGCGACAATGTCGTTTCTCGGCTCGGTGATGTGGACGCTGGAGCGCCGTGCCGCGGGCACGCGATTCGCCTTCGGCGTCGCCGTTGTCTCGCTGATTACAGTCGTTCTGAGCAGTGTTTCCGGTGACGACTTTCTCACACTGCAGGGCAACCTCACCTGGTTGACCGAACTGGCAGTAGCCGCCGTTTCCGGCGCGACAGTCGGAGGAATGCTGCTGGGGCACTGGTACCTGACAACGCCGACGATGTCGACAACGCCGTTAAACCGAGTTAACTGGTTTCTGTGTGTTGTCGCTGGCGGTCGGCTCGTTTTCGGAGCAATCACTCTTGTGCTTTTCTGGCCGTTCGGGCCCACAGGACCGGCTGCAATTACATCGAGCGTTTTGAATTCGTATCCAGCTATGTGCCTGATGCTGGAATGGACGGGCGGCATCCTTGGACCACTCGCCGTTTCGATTATGGTGGTCCGGATTCTCAAGTACAATAACACGCAGTCAGCGACCGGCGTTCTATTTGTGGGTGTCATCCTGGCGTTTATCGGTGAAATGACCGGGGCACTTCTGCGCCACGAACTTCAACTGCCACTTTAATCACGAGCTACTTCGAAACGAGTCACGGAACATGCAGCTCATCTATAAATGTCCGAAGTGCGATGCGCCAAACATCGAAGCAATCTCGGCGGACACTTTCAGACTCTCATGCGCAGGTCAGGACTGGTCGCGAGAAATCTCCACGGTGGATATCGAAGACGACCGTCCAAAACGCTGCCTGTGCTGCGGCACCGAAGACCTCTGGCGGCAGAAAGATTTTCCGCAGGCTCTGGGGCTGCTATTTGTCGTAACCGGCGCCGGTCTCAGCACGATCGCCTGGGCATACGTCGAGCCGAACTGGGCTCTGGGAATCCTGCTCGTCTTCGCTGCGATTGATATGGCTCTATACGCGGTGATGAGGGACGTTCTGGTTTGCTATCGCTGTAGCGCCAGGCATCGCAAAGCCAACCTTCACGACGATCACCCGCGGTTCAACCTGGAACTCAACGAACGTTACCGTCAGGAAGAAATCCGTCTGGCCGAAGCCGGGAAGCCGTCTTGAAGATTTGTGGCGAGCCTCGAAAGCTGAGACTCGAATCCGGTTTTTTGAAAACCGGTGAGTGACGAATGGACCGTCCGGAAAACTTCCTGCGTCACGTCCGACGCATCACTGGCCTGCTGCCAGAATGGTCAGAACCTGTCGTAAACCTACGGTCTGTAGATCTGGGCCAGATGGACACGCTTTGACGTTAACCTGCTGGACGTGGCAGATCAGCGATGTCGATTCCTGAAACGAAGTCTGCCGCGTGTGGAGTGGTTAATCTCAGTAAGAAAGCGGCAATTTTTCTCGATGTACGCCAATTACTGATCAGTTAGACGGCCAGCCTTCGGGTAGATCGCAACGATTAGCGGTGCAGACTTCGGCCAGGCGGCTGACCTGGTCGCAGTGGAACGGGATGCCAGCCTTGCTCCACTGTTCGGAGCGTTCCCATTCGAGTTCTCCGGCAACGCGGACCTGGTCTACGCCTTCGGCTGGTGGCAGTTCTTTGATCGACGCGATCGTGGCGTCGATCTCTTTGATGAATCGGTCCGGGGCGCCAAAGTGACTGGGATCGATTGCCTGGAAGAAGTGATCGGAGCCTGGGCCAAACGGATTCGGCGATTTGTGAATTGGATTGCGACGTCCGATCAACGCGGAGGTAAGCGCGGAAGCGACAAAGCCCAGTGCGGAGCCTCGCGCTCCGGACATCGGCAACAGAGTTTTCGCTGCGTTGGCGTCGGTTGTTTCGTGGCCGGCTGCGTCGAGTGCCCAGCCAGGCAGAATCGGAAGGCCGAACATCCCCATTGACTCAATCTTTCCCCATGACGATTCCGCGATCGCGGTGTCGAGTACGAACGGTGTACCGCTGGTGGGAATTGCCCAGGACAGCGCGTTATTGGCTGTTCCCGGTTGAGTGCTGCCGTAAGCCGCGACGGTGGCTGTGCCGGTGCTGGTGGTCGAAAACCCAATCATGCCTTCCTTCGCGGCGAGCAGCGTGTAGACCCCAGCTGCTCCGTAATGCTGACCCTTTTTAATGACGACCGTGCCGGTGCCGACTTCACGCGCCTTTAAAATTGCCAGTTCCATGCCTCGCGTGGCGGCAACGTGGCCCATCCCGCCGCTGGCTTCGATGACGGCGATGGCCGGCGTTTCGCAAGAGGTGATTGACATGGCTCGGGGATCAATGTCTCCAGCGTCGATCGCGGCAACGTATTTTTCGAGCGTGCGGCTACCATGAGAATGAATGCCTCGCAGGTCGGCTTCGGTCATTCGAGCAGCAACGATGTCGGCCTCAACCTCGAACATCCCTTTCCGGATCAGGACTGTCACGATCAAATTTTTCAATACGTCAACTGGAACTGTGATTTCCTGGCTGGAATCGCGAGGGATATCGGGAGTGGCTGAAGTCATGGTGAAGTCTCGTGATGTTGATGCAAACTTCGGATGATCCTACGGCCCGCATGGAACAATCGGACGATAAGCGAATGAACGTGTGAAAGCCAAAAGGAATGACAGTTTAACATCGGTCGACAGATCTTCAGCGTCGACGGGAATATTTCATAGCAAGTCCACGCTCGAAACCGCGATCCGGCATCAGCGATTCGGATCGCGTCGAATTTCTGCCCTGCGGCGCGGTGACTTTCCAGTCAAAGTCTCTACATTACGCACTCGCAATGGGCGTGGCTGTGAAGTATTTGACCCACCTCGCCTTATTTCAGACATTTATGGAAGGCCAATTGAGCGGCCATTCTGAATCGATTTCGCAGGAGAATTCTGATATGGGGATTCGAATCCCACGGACTGCCGAGCATGTCGGCGATGGACACCCGGACAAATTCTGCGATCAGGTCGCGGATGCTCTGCTCGATCGTACGCTGGAACTTTGCGGCGAAGCATTCCTGCCGAGCGTTCGTCTGGCCATCGAATGTCTTGCCAAAGACAATATGCTGATCGTCACTGGTGAAGTGAAGTGGACCGACGAGATCAAGCTGGGAGTCAACGTCCAGGATATCGCTCGCGATGTCTGGCGGAAAATCGGATACAGCGACTGTGGCGAAGAGCTGACCGTCGTTGACCATATCCAGACGCAGTCCGCCCATATTGCTCTGGGAACGGACACTGGCGGAGCGGGCGACCAGGGAGTCATGGTTGGTTACGCCACCGACGAAACCACGGAAATGATGCCCAAAGAGTATGTCCTTGCCAGAGACCTCTGTACGAAACTCGGCGAGCTTCGAAACAGCAAAACGATTCCCTGGCTGCGGGCTGACACCAAGTCTCAAGTTACGATCGACGCCGACGGCAACCCAACCGACTACATTGTCGCCTCGCAGCACGATGATCCGGACAAATGCGGCATCTCGCACGACGAAATGCGAAAGCAAATCTTCGAGCAGGTCGTGCAGCCAGTCCTCGGTGATGGAATCGATTTCCGACCGAACAAAATCAACGGCACTGGCCTGTTCGTCATCGGCGGTCCAACGGGCGATGCCGGCGTCGTCGGTCGCAAAATCGTCGTCGATCAGTTTGGTCCGCGAGTTCCTGTTGGCGGCGGAGCATTCTCCGGCAAAGACCCGTCGAAAGTCGATCGCAGCGCGGCATACATGGCACGACACATCGCCAAGAACGTCGTTGCTAACAAAGTGGCAGGCGCCAAAGAGTGTACGGTTCACATCGCTTACGGAATCGGCCAGCTTCAGCCGGAAATGGTTACAGCCATGACGGAAACCGGCGAGGACGTTTCAGAGTGGGTCAAGCAGCAGTTCCCTGACCTGTCGCCGGGCTTTATCGCGAGCCATTTGAGCCTGCTCAAACCTGACGGTTGGTCCTATTTTAAGGCCGCCAGTTACGGGCACTACGGCCGCGACATCTTCCCGTGGGAAGCAGTCTCTTCCCTGTCGTAAGGATGCTATCTATTATGCACGCCGTCGCGTGCCGAGCACTTCACTCGGCACGCGATTTCGATTCCATCTCAAAAAACAGCAACAGTCGGCTTCGGCTGGCATCCGATGAAGACGCTACTCGCTTGAAACCAGAGCAGTTAGATCCGGGTCTTTTCTTAGTAGACTCCTAAAGCGACGTCGAATTCAGTTTTCGAGATCGATCTGGCAGACAATCAGAACTAATACCGGTGGGGTAGCTCAGTTGGTGAGAGCGGCGGATTCATAACCCGCAGGTCGGGGGTTCAAATCCCCCCTCCACCACTTCTCAGGAGACGTCAGGTCTTCACTTAACTCCTCTTGAGAACTCACATTACGGCTGTCGCTGGAGTCATCTCCGCCGGCAGCCGTTTTTTGGTGACAACCTATGAGAATTCACGAGATTACCAGAAGCCGTTGCAACCAACGTAGCAACCAAACTCGGATCAGTTTCGGATGAGACGTTGCGAGCTTGCTCAGAACCCTGTCGATGCGGCATTCCCGGTAGTGACTCCAGAGCCGCGTTCATGTCCAACAATCTGACGTGAGCGTAACGGTCCATCGTCAACGTGATCGTCAAGCCAGTTCTTTGGCCAGCTTCGGATGAACTTCACTCGTGGTCAGATCGCTGACGAACTTATGACGCAAAGCATGGAAGTCAGCCCGACCGTCTGTGGTGTCATACTTCAGGAGGTCTGATCGTTCCCGCTTCTGCCGCTCAGTACCGGTACCAGCTTCGCTGAGCCATTTCTCCCGTGCAGTTTCCTGGTCACCGCGCAGCATCTTTGCCGCCCGATCTGGCCATGTCCCCGGAAACAGCGGTTCGGGGTCGCCTGAGCCGCTCGCAGTGCCGTCTGCGGGCATTCGTATGATCGGAACTGTTCCGTGGTCGGTTGTCCGTTTATGGCGTTCGAGAAGCTACTGTTGAAGTCTGGCAGCCAGCCCCGGATGCAACGGCAGCACGTCTTCACGTCGATGCTTCGAACAAGCGGCTTCAACCGTCACCGTCGGCGGATTGCATCGGAAGTCGAGGCTGTCTGTCGTGAGTGATGCAAGTTCTGAAGACCGCAACCCCGTAAATGTTGCCATCAGATAGAGCATCGCCTTGTCTGCGCCGGTCAGATCTCGAAACGGCTCACCAGCTTCTGCGGCTGCAACAAGTGCCGCGAGTTCTTCCTGATCAAGAGCCCGACGAACAACTCGGACGTCGGCACGCCATTGAACAATGCCTGTTCCGCAGATGGTAAGACCCATCTGCTTGCCTACCTGCCGGTGGCAATGTCCCAGACCTTCAACTCACCCGGCGCGTTAACGATGGTCCCACCAGCAGAAGCTAACAGCAGACCGTCCGGGCTGAATGCCAGGGACCATAACGCCTCGACCCCTTTAAGAGTGGCTCGTTCCTTGCCGGTGGCCACATCCCAGAGCTTGACGGTCTTGTCGCGGCTTGCTGTGGCCAGGGTCTTGCCATCCGAACAGAACGCTACCGACATTACTGACTCGGTATGACCGTGTAAGGTGACCCGCTCTTTGCCAGTGGCCAGATCCCAGAGCTTAACGGTCTTGTCGCCGCTCGCCGATGCCAGGGTCTTGCCATCCGGGCTGAACGACACGGAATAGACCGCATGGGTATGCCCCTGAAGGGTGGACCGCTTGGCGGTGGCCACTTCCCAGACCTTGACGGTCATGTCACGGTCCGCCGTCGCCGCCAGCGTCTTGCCATCCGGGCTGAACGCAACGGATTCGACAGAGTACGCAGGTTCGCTTGTCTCCTTATCCTCATTGGTATGCCCCTGGAGGGTGGCTCGCTTATTGTCGGTGGCCAGATCCCAGAGTGTGACGTCCTCGCTCACCGATGCCAGGGTTTTGCCATCCGGGCTGAATGCCACGGACTGGACAAAGTTATCACGGCCATTGAGGGTCGTAAGCACCTTACCCGTAGCCACGTCCCACAACTTGACTTGCTTGAGATCGGGGAAGTAGCCAGGCGAACCGATTGCCCCCGAGGCCAGGGTCTTCCCGTCGGGGGAGAATGCGACACAGCCGAGACAGCCCCTGTACTCGCCCAGGGTTGCTCGCTCCTTGCCTGTGGTCATGTCCCACAATTTCAGCGTCCCGTCGTAACTGGCTGAGGCCAGGGTCTTGCTATCCGGGCTGAATGCCACGGCCACGGCCGCACCAGTATGCCCCTTGAGGGTTGCGCGAAGTTTGGGTTCTTGTGCCGATAGGAACGACACCGGCAGCAGTCCCAGACAGGCGACGCCCAGCCACGCCGTCACCCGCCGCCCTTGTTTCACATTCGGCGTCATCGCTTACCTCCGGTTATTTGTGTGAACCTCAACGCTCGCCTGGTCGAACGATCAGCATCCCCGGGTCGTGACTATATGAAACTACCTACTTGCTAGACGGTTTGGAAAGTGTTTTCTTAGGCGGTTTTCTCTGTTCGTGCCAGATAACGTCTGTGTTCACCGGGCCGCGTCTTTGGCGCGTCCGCTGAATGGTTTTGTTAGACGAAACCCGCCTCAACGAGACTGCTGCCCTTGGAGGTAATTTCATGTCGCTGACCGGAAGCGCCGCCCTAAGTTTGGCGACGCCGTCCATTGTTACTCTGGTACCCTATAGCGTCAATCTTTTTATGGACTTCAATTTGATCAATGCCGGGATGCCTTCGACCTGCTGCCATGCGTCGGCCGGCAACAGAAACTGGTCCAGGCGCAACCTCAGCTACCAAATGGTACCAGAGGGCTGACCGCGGGTAGGGGTCTGGGCAACATTTCCAGAACGAATGGGGCCCCTCGGCGACTTAGTAGAACAGCGCATTCTCGCTGGCGCAACCGCCTGAATTCCCGACTGCGTGCGTGAGGACAGCAATCTCAACGCGTCACGTTTTCAAATGCATCACAGTCATGACGTAGAACGTGACGAGTCCGCGCCTCGTCTAGACTTCGGCGTCGTGAAGTCAGTTGCAAACACCGATTCCCAATGCGTATTACGAAGCGTCGACCAGCATGTCTGACTTTTCCAGGCTGGAGTGGGTTCGATCCCCGTCCGGTCAAACCACCTGAACAACATAAAGACCGGTGTGGCGACCTCGAAGACTCCTGACTTACGCTGGCCGTGTTATGCTGCGGAGATGATGCCTCGCCCACCTTTGTACCTGACTCTTGCGATTGCCATGTCGTGGCTGTGTGCAGTCGCGACTCAGACGGCCTGTGCACAGACCGAATTAGAACAACCCGGAGCATCACCGGTTGTGAAGCCACACGAATCAGCCGAAACGCTTCTTTCATTCGAACTGCATCCAGGTTTCCGGATCGAACTGGTCGCCAGCGAACCATTGGTCCAGGACCCAGTCGCGATGGCGTTCAACGAAAGCGGTTCGCTGTTTGTCGTCGAGTATCCGGAGTTCAATCACTACAGAATTCGTAGCGAAGCACAGCGCACAGGTCGCGTGCGACGACTCCAGGACACGAACGGCGACGGACGCTTTGACGAAGCCACTGTCTTTGTTGAAGTGCCATTCGCGACGGCAGTGACGTGCTACAAGGATGGTGTGTTTGTCGGAGCGCCGCCGGACATCCTGTACTGTCGCGACGTCGATGGCGACGGAATTGCCGACGAGAAACGCGTGGTGCTGACTGGCTTCGGCAGGGACTTTGCCGGCGGCGGGTTGCTGAATTCGTTTCGCTGGGGAATCGACAATCGAATCCACATCGCGACCGGTTTCGCGGGAGGACGCGTGCGGCGTTCCGACCAGCGGGACGCCGAAGCGGTCGAGGTCCGAGGTCGCGGCGTGATCCTGGATCCGCGAACGCTCGAATTCGAATTAACCAGCGGCGGCGGTCAGCACGGACTGGCGATGGATGACCAGGGCCGCAAGTTTCTGTGCTCCAACGTGTACCCGCTGCAACAACTGCTGTATGACGATCGTTACGCGGCTCGCAATCCGTTCTTCGCTCCGCCGGCAGTCGCCCGGAACATCAACGCCGAAGATCCACTGGCACCACTGAAACGGATCAGCCCGCTGGAACCATGGCGAGTCGCGAGGTCCAGAATCGCAGCCGACGGAGATCGCAAAGAGAGTGAAGAGGCCCGAGCCGGCGGCGTCTTCACATCCGCCAGCGGCATCACGATGTATCGGGGTGATGCCTTTCCAGAAGAATTCTACGGCAACCTGTTTGTCGGCGAAGTGGCGAATAACCTCGCCTACCGAGCCCGGCTGGAACAACGCGGCATCGAGTTGGCTGCCTGGCGAGCCGATCCGGATAGGGAATTCCTCGCATCGAGGGACAGCTGGTTTCGACCGGTGCAGTTTGCGAATGGACCGGACGGTGCGCTTTATGTCGTGGACATGTACCGGCAGTTGATTGAGGGCGCGGCATTCGTCCCGCGCAACGCGCTGGAAGCACTTGACCCGAGCCTCGGCACCAGCCACGGCCGCATCTATCGAATTGTTCCACAGGATTATCGACGCAGGCCGTGGCCGCGTCTGGACAAGCTCGACACTCACGAACTGGTCGGCCTGCTCGCACATCCGAACGGCTGGCATCGCGACACAGCAGCGAGACTGCTTTCCGAGCGGCGGGATGCGGCGGCCATCGATCCTCTGACAGAAACCGCACGCAACTCAGATTCTCCGCAGGCCCGACTGCTGGCGTTGTCTGCTTTGCAGGCATTCGACGCGCTGCGGGACGACTTGCTGATATCGTCACTGGATGATGCCAGCCCGCGTGTGCGTGTGCATGCAATCCGGCTGGCGGAGTTGCTGGCGGCAGACTCAGCGCCGCTGCGCGAAGCACTGTTCGGCCGCGTCGCCGACCCCGACATTCGCGTGCGTTTTCAATTGGCGTTCTCCCTGGGGCAGCTCCGCGGATCACAGCGAAACGCAGCGCTCGCTGAACTCGCTCGCCTGGACGCGGACAATCCGTTGCTGCTGATGGCTGTGCAGAGTTCCCTGGTGTCAGGTGGAGGAGACGTGTTTGCACGTCTGGTCACAGACCGGCAATCTGTCGCGAAGAAATCGATTCGCCAACTGTTGCTCGACCTGGCAGCACAGATCGGACTGCAGGGCGACGCTGCCCGGATCGCCGCCGTCCTGCAGAGTCTGAGCACAATCGATGCGCGTGATCCCGAGTTCGCACAGACCATCCAGAGAAGCCTGTTCGCTCGAGTCCGTCGTGAGGAACTCCGGCGTCTGACGAAGGTCGGCTCGGCACAACTGATGTTCGAGCAACTTGTCGCGGATGCTCGCCAAACGGTACAGGACGACTCGCAACCGATCGACCGGCGTGTTGAGGCTGTCCGCACTCTGGGTCTGGCGGAATTCGATGCCGAGCTGCAACGACTGTTTCATCGACTGCTGGGACTCGGCCAGCCAGTGCCGATGCAACGGGCACTTTGTGAGACCGTGGCGGGATTCGATCAACCAGGTGTTGCAGAGCTGCTGCTCGATCGGTGGTCTCAGATGACTCCGTCGGTTCGGCGGTCGACGATCGAAACGCTGCTCTCACGGCCAGCATGGATCAGCCGATTGCTGGACGCTGTCGCGGCGAAAAGCGTCTCGCCACGTGACGTCGATCGGTCACGTATCGAGTGGCTGTTGACGCAGTCAGACGAGACGACTGTCGCCAGGCTGCGCCAACTGTTTCCGGCCGATCGTCGTGTGGCTCGCGAGTCGATCATCGCTACGTTTCGGTCCGCGCTGAATGCAACCGGCGATGCGGTTCGCGGGCGGAAGATCTATCAACGCGTTTGTGCGGCATGTCACAAGCGAGGCGAAGTCGGCAAGGCCATCGGGCCGCCACTCAACGACACGTCGCGACGATCTGCGGAGACTCTGCTCATTGATATTCTGGACCCGAACCGTCAGCTCAAGCCGCTGTTTCAGAACTACGTGTTGCAGACGATCGATGGGCGGGTCTACACCGGCATGATCAGCGAAGAAACATCGAACGCCATCACGCTGCAACAGGCCGACGGCACGACCAGAGTGGTGCTTCGCCTTCAAATCGAAAAGCTGAAAAGCACCGGTGTGTCCTTCATGCCGGAAGGGCTTGAGAAGAGCATCAATCAGCAGGCGATGGCCGATCTTCTCCAGTACCTCGCGGACAGACCGTGAGAGAAAGTCCGGAGGATCTGACGACCGGCCCGGATGACTCTTTTCATCGACGGGTTTCCAACCTGGCCGCATTCAGTCCTGAGTGTCGCACCTGAGTCAATCGTGGAGCATCTCGCGGTCGACCGGCTTTCATTCAGCACTCGAACTTTCACGTGACTCAGCGTCCGATGCGTTCTCCACGATGGCGAGAACTGCCTGCCGAAGTGATTCGGATAGTTGGAGCCATACGCTGACCACGCGAGCCAGATCAGTCGGCAACACTTCGATTACACGTTCAAGGTCCGCAAGTGGCGTGCAGGATTTGCATGCGTTATCAGAAGTCTTGGTAGCAACCACAGAATCGGCGTTGTCTTAAGTCGTGGCGGGTGCAGTGTGTTCGGTCGCATCGCTTGCGGATTCGATGTCCGTCGAGCCATCGTTGAATCGCGTCACGTGGTCCAGCTTCGTTCTGCCCGGCGGTTGATACTCGGATGTAAACAGCCACCTTCGTGACGAACTCTTGAACCGAGAATTATTTTTGAGCATGGAAGAAGCACGCTGGGGGATCGATCGCTGGCAGTTGGATTACAACCATCGCCGCGGTCACAGTGCATTAGGCTATCAAACCCCTGCCGCCTATGCGGCCGACTGTGTTCATCCGGCTTCGGCTGCGGCTCAGCCTCCAGAACACAGTTGCGTTAGCCCATGACTGGTGGACACCTGAAGGATTGCCAAGAATCCTTATCAGGAGACCGTTATGTCAGAGAAATCGAAGCGAGCACGTCGTTCATTCAGTGATGAGTTCAAGCAGGACGCAGTCGATCTTGTCGTCAAGCAGGGTTACTCGTTCAAGGCGGCGGCGGATGCCGTTGGTGTTGCAGCGAAGAGTCTCAGAGATTGGCACGAGAAGTTGGCTCCGGAGCCTGAACCGTGCGACGACGACGCCTCGACCGCCGTGCTTCAGGATGAGATCAAGCGTCTAAAGAAGCGGCTGCAGCGGGCTGAAATGGAACGTGAAATCTTAAAAAAAGCCACAGCGTATTTCGCGAGGGAGTCACATTGAAATACGCATGGGTCAAGCAGCATCGTGACTCGTTTTCAGTGACGTCGATGTGTCGTACGCTCGATGTCAGCACGAGCGGATACTACAGGTGGCTGAAGGCCGGGCCCGGCTTGAGGGTTCAACGGTCGGCTCGAATCCGCACATCGGTCAAGCAGGTGTACGACGAGTCCCACGGAATCTATGGCAGTTACAAAATTGCTGATCGACTCAAGAAGGATGACTCTCTGGAAGCAGCATGCCGTAACACAGTCGCCACGGCGATGCGTGAAATGGGACTGAAAAGCAAGGTTTCAAAGAAGTTCTCGCCGACAACAACCGTTTCTGATCCAGCAAAAGCAGCCGCACCAAATGTTCTCAACCAGTCCTTCAAAGCCGACGCCCCGAACAGAAAGTGGGTGACCGACATCACGTACCTGCCGACGGCAGCTGGCTGGGTTTACCTGGCTGTTGTCCTGGACCTGTTCAGCCGTAAGG